>Ga0307990_1001788_pt1 | contig 17839 bp, 17 predicted proteins | sample EllFjometagen129_FD_203168 | JGI IMG/M metagenome (GOLD analysis project Ga0307990, IMG submission 203168) | Marine microbial communities from Ellis Fjord, Antarctic Ocean - #129 | ecosystem: Environmental > Aquatic > Marine > Unclassified | place: Southern Ocean | collected 2014-10-08
CATCACAAGATTAAAACTGTCGTAAAAACCTTATATCGTTTTCGTATAATAAGCGTATATCATCTATACCATGTTTAAGCATAGCTATCCTCTCTACGCCCATGCCAAACGCGAAACCGCTATATTCATCTGGGTCTATCTTAACCGCCTGAAACACGTTCGGATCCACCATCCCGGCACCAAGTATCTCGAGCCAGCCACTCTGCGAACATACCCTGCAGCCCGCGCCATTGCATAGCATACATGATATGTCTAGCTCCGCGCTTGGTTCTGTGAAAGGAAAAAAATGGGGCCGTATCCTTACCTTAAAAGACGGGCCAAAATACTCTTGTATGAATTCCAATAGGGTCCATTTAAGATGCGCGAAATTTATATCTTTGCCCACTACAAGGCCTTCTACCTGATGAAACATAAACGAATGACTGGCATCTGTAGCATCCGGGCGAAAGACCTTGCCAGGCACTACTATTGAAAATGGCGGCGCTGTCTCCTGCATGTATCTTATCTGGACAGGCGAGGTGTGGCTTCTCAGCAGCCTCCTCTTTTCTGTCTCTGTATCAAAATTCTTTGTATCTATATAAAATGTGTCAAATGTATCTCTTGAAGGGTGCTCAAGCGGTATATTTAACGCCTCAAAATTATTAAACTCCGTCTCTATCTCCGGACCCTCAACAACAGCAAATCCCATATGTGAAAATAGGGCGCAGATGTCATTTAACGTCTTCGCTACAGGATGGAGCCTACCTATGCCAGGGGCAACACCTGGCATTGTAATATCTACGTCAAGGCCACCAGGTATATCAATTCCGGGTAAAAGCTCGTCCTCACGCTGTGTAATATCCTGCGCCAATACTGTTTTTAGCCTGTTTATGGATTGCCCGATAACAGGCCTTTTTTCCTCGGAGACTGTTACTAATTCCTTGAACAAGCGCGCGAGGATGCCTTTTCTGCCGAGATATTTTATCCGTACCCGCTCTAACTCGTCCCTGGCCTGGGCAGCGTCAATCTCCCGAATCGCCTCTTTTTCCGTCTTGTTTAAACGCTCTTCCATACAATCTTATGCCTTCTTTTTAAGCGTCTCTATATTATGATTTGGCCCGACTATCATTAGTTTATCCTGAAGCCTAATCTTATAATCCGCTTCTGGCGTAGGATTGATTACCTCCTCGCCTTTCGCGTTCTTGCTTTTTATCGCGACAATGTTAAGGCCATACTCAACTCTTATATTAAGCTGTTTTAAGCTCTTTCCCACAAACTCTTGTGGCGCTTTTATCTCTATTATGCTGCACTCTGAGGAGAGATCAATGTATTCGCTAACCTTTGGTGAGGTAAGCGCGTTAGCTATTCTTATACCCATGTCCCGCTCCGGGAAGACCACCCTGTCCGCCCCAACCTTCTCCAGCACTTTTCCATGATCTTTTGTCACAGCCTTTGCTATAATCTCTTTTATGCCTATCTCTTTAAGCACCAGGGTGATAAGCACAGAGGACTCGATATTGCCTCCTACGCTTACTATCGCCACGTCAATAGGCTCTATACCTACTACCTTCAACGCCTTTTCATCAGTAGCATCTACACAAACCGCTTGAGCCACTACCTCTGAGAGGTCCTGGACTTTTTCTTCATCTGTGTCAATAGCCAGAACCTGGCACCCCTTGCTGCTTAAGGTCTCTGCAACGCTGGAGCCAAATCTTCCTAACCCTATAACGGCAAACTGTCTCATTGTCTTCTCCCTTTATATATAGGTTAAGGTAGAGGCAAAGATGTATGCCTCCATACCAACCTTTTCCTTTTATCTAGTATCCAATATCTATTACCCGACCATAAGCGTCTCTTCGGGATAACGAAAAACTGTTTTCCCTCTGCGCATAGCTATCGCTAAAGCAAGAGTAAGCGGACCTACCCTGCCCACAAACATAGTAAGCATAATAATAAGTTTGCCGATAGGCGTCAAATTCGGTGTAATACCTGTTGACAGCCCTACCGTGCCAAACGCGGAAGTCGATTCAAACAGTATGCCTAAGAAATAATGGCTGCTCTGAGCAGCCGCGCTTTCTGTTGCCGAAAGCAAGAAAGTGGAACCAACAACCACGCAGAGCGCGAGAAAAATTATAACTGCTGCCCGCCTATATGTCTCTTTTGGTATTGTGCGGCCAAAAAGATTTATCCTATCCTCGTTTCTAAACATTGAATATAGCGCGGCAACAACAATACCGAATGTTACTGTCTTGATACCACCACCCGTAGAACCCGGCGACGCTCCAATGAACATCAGGATAATCAGCATAAATAATGTAGCGGGCCTTAATGTCGCGGTGTTTAATATATTAAACCCCGCTGTTCTTGGCGTAATAGAAGTAAATAGGCATGTCCTTGCCTTTTCAGCAAAGCTCATTCCATAAAGAGCGGAATTGTTTTCCAAGAAATATATACCCAAGGCGCCCGCGATAATAAGCAAAAGCGTAACCAGCACCACTATCTTTGTCTGCAGGCTCACGCGGGAAGCTATAAGCCGCCTGTCCTGTCTCCAAAATTTCAGTTTCGGGATATCCAAAAAGACAATAAAGCCCATACCACCTATAATAATAAGAGCGCCGACTATAGTGAGTGTAACCCAATCTGAAGCGAAGCCTGATAAACTGTTGCGGAACAATGAAAACCCGGCATTACAAAACGCAGAGACCGCGTGGAATAGGGCTCTTTCCAGTGTAAGCAGTGCGCTCCAGCCAGTCGTCGCTCTCCATCTAAAATAAAGCGATATAGTGCCTATAGCTTCAACGCAGAATGTAAACGCTATTATATAAAAAATAAGCCGTCTTAAGCCTTCTATTCGCGTCTGGCCAAGCGCGCTCTTTATTGTCATATTGTGGGATATTGATAGCTTTCTGCCTAACAAGATAGCGAACATTGTAGAAAATGTCATTATCCCAAGGCCCCCTGCCTGGATTAGGCAGAGTATAACCAACCGCCCAAACGGTGAGAAAAAACTACCTGTATCCTTGACAATAAGCCCTGTAACGCATGTAGCGCTTGTTGCCGTAAAAAGGCTGTCAATAATACCCGGGCTTTGATTGCCTGCTGTTGAAATGGGCAAGCTGAGCAAAACAGCTCCTGCCAAGATCACAAAAAGAAAACTTAGAACTATTACCTGCGCAGGCTGTAGTCTTATTTTTTTCATAGACAATCTATTTTGCGGGTTTCGTTGGTTTTACAAGCGCTATCAAGTGCTTAAAGGCGCTCTTATGCGAAACTGCTATCTCTGCTAAGACTTTTCTATCAAGCGCTATCTTTGCATTCTTAAGCCCGTTCATAAATCTCGCGTATGTCAACCCATTTGCCTTGCAAGCAGCATTTATCCTGACTATCCATAAAGAACGAAAAGTACGTTTCTTTATCTTTCTGTCACGATAAGAATAGGCCTCTGCCCTCATAACAGTCTCTTTTGCTGTCCTGTAAAGCTTGCTGCGCCCTCCAACATAGCCTTTTGCGGCCTTTAATACTTTGTTTCTTTTTTTCTTTGATGCAACACCGTGTTTAACTCGTGCCATGACTCGCTCCTTAAGTAAACCGTTTCCGCTAGGTAATCATCGCCCTCATCTTAGCGGACTCGGCCTTTGTAAGCACAACCTTTTGTTTGAGCCCGCGCTTACGTTTTCTGTTTTTGCTTGTCATAAGATGGCCAGAAAATGATTTTTTTACCTTGGCCTTCCCTGTCTTTGTTATTGTTACCCGTTTTTTAACTGCTTTCCTTGTCTTACGTTTTGGCATAGTATTAACCTTTCATAAAATGCTAAGCTTGCCTCTGCTATAGTGCGTATTCCTCTCGACTATTTTCAACATTTGGCCTTGCGGTAATAGTCCATATGCTCACGCTTTCTGCTTCGTTACTCCGAGCACAATAAACAATCTATGTAAAAAACCCTGCCTACCACCTTGCTGCCTTTATGCGTATTAATCATATCATGGTGATAAAGCATGATTCTGTTTATTTCGGTATAAGCACCATGTTAAGGAATCGGCCTTCACGCGCCGGGCGCTTTTCCGGCTCGCCAATACTGGCTATGTCCTTGATTATTTTGTCCATCAGCGCACCACCCAGCTCTTGATGCGCAAGTTCTCTGCCACGAAAGCGCAAACTAATCTTGACCTTGCTTCCCTTTGTCATAAAGTCCTTGATATGCGAGAGCTTTGTCTGGTAATCATGTTCTTCTATCCTAGCTTTATACCGTATCTCTTTAAGCTTAACAGTATGCTGCCGCTTTCTGGCTTCCTTCTGTTTTTTGTCCTGATCATATTTGTACTTGCTATAATCCATAATTCTGCATACTGGCGGCCGGGACGTTGGCGCTACCTCTACTAGATCCAACCCTGCTTCACGTGCCTGCGCTAACGCATCCTGAGGACTCATCACCTCAAGCTGCTCTCCCGCGGGTCCGATTACCCTGATCTCGCTTATCTTGATCTGTTCATTGACTCTTAAACGCTTTTGTATAATAACCCCCTCCTTTCGTATGTAAATATACGTTTGTACAATTATACCTTATTAAGCACCTGATGCGATAATCTCTCTATAAAAACTTCCAGCAGGCCATCCCCTTCGTCACCTTTCTCTCTGCTTCTAACAGCTATCTTACCCGCAGATTCTTCTTGCTGGCCCAGAATGATTACATAAGGAATTTTTTGCGCCCGTGCTTCCCTTATCTTGTAGCCTATTTTTTCGTTTCGTGTATCCAGCTTTATCCTAAAACCCGCTTTTTTAAGAACGGTTGCTACATCCGCGGCGTATTGAGACTGCTTGTCCGTAATCGTAGCTATACGTACTTGTTCCGGCGAGAGCCACAAGGGCAACGCGCCCGCGTAATGCTCTATAAGCGCGCCTATAAAACGCTCCATGCTGCCGAGTATGACCCTATGTATCATAACAGGCCTTTTTACGCTTCCGTCTTGCGCCGCGTAGCCCAATTCAAATCTTTCAGGCAGCGCGAAATCACACTGGATAGTTGCGCATTGCCAAAAACGCCCTAACCCGTCCTTAAGCTTTATATCTATCTTTGGCCCGTAGAAAGCGCCGTCGCCTTCATTTATATCGTATTCAATGTTCTTAGACTTTAGAGAATCTTCTAACGCTGTAGTGGCCTGCTCCCAATCCTGGTCTGTGCCTATGGATTTTTTCGGCCTTGTACTAACCTCTACCATATAATCTTCAAATCCAAAGACAACCATCGCGTCTATAACAAAGTCAATTACAGATTCTATCTCCTGTCTGAGCTGTTCAGGCAAGCAGAATATATGCGCGTCGTCCTGTGTAAAACCGCGTACCCTTAACAGCCCGTGTAACACCCCGCTTTTCTCGTGCCTGTACACACTACCTAATTCAAAAAACCTTAGCGGCAGATCCCTGTAGCTTCTTGTTTTTGTTTTATAAACAAGCATATGAGCCGGGCAATTCATAGGCTTTACAGCGTATTCTTCGTCATCAACATTAAAAGTATACATATGCTCTTTGTAAAACTCGTAATGGCCTGAACGTACCCAAATATCGGACTTTAAGATATGCGGGCTTATTATAAGATCATAGCCCCTGCTTAAATGCTCTGCCTTTTCCCAATCCTCTATTATGGTTCTTAACAGCGCTCCTTTTGGCTGGTATATAATAAGCCCGGCACCTGCTGTCTTATCTGTTATATAAAGCTCCAGCTCGCGCCCAAGCTTTCTGTGGTCTCTCTTTTTTGCTTCTTCAAGCATGTGCATGTGTTGGGCAAGTTCTTTTTTCGAGGCAAACGCTGTGCCGTATATTCGCTGGAGCATGGGGTTCTTCTCGTCACCGCGCCAATAAGCTCCCGCGATACTCAACAACTTGAATGCCTTAATCTCTCCTGCTGAAGAGACGTGAGGCCCTTTGCATAAGTCTACGAACTCTCCACTCTTATAAATAGTAATATCCTGATCTGTAATTTCTTTTATAAGCTCAAGCTTGTAGGGTTCGTTCTTAAAAAGAGCACGCGCGGCGGATTTTGAGATAGACTCTTTTTGGAACAAGGCATTCTCACTGATAATCTTTGCCATCTCCTGCTCTATCGCGGCAAGGTCCGTTGGCAAGAAGGGTGTATCTTTATCAAAATCATAATAAAAACCATCAGCTATAGATGGCCCTATCGCTATCTTTACATCCGGCCAAAGTTTCTTCACCGCATGTGCCATAACATGCGCTGTACTGTGCCTTAAGGTCTCCAGATCCATTCCATATCCTTATCTTTAATGTGGTGCCGGGAGCCGGACTTGAACCGGCACGGGTATTACTACCCATTGGATTTTAAGTCCAAGGCGTCTGCCAATTCCGCCATCCCGGCACTTGACAGTATTGTGCTTAAACAAGCCCCTACCGTGCTTATGCTCGAGTAATACGCATAGTTATGTGCGTAATATACCAAAAAAGGTATGCTTTGTCAATCATTACTCATTGTATCTATAGTTATAAAGACTTTATACATAACTTAGTATATTATAACAAATCACTCTGTTCTGCTTCGCTCTCGCATACTATTCTTCCGGTGAAGCTTCGCAGGAACTTTAGCAAAGCGAATAGTACGTGGTGGGCGGTAGAGGACTCGAACCTCCGGCCTCTTGCATGTGAAGCAAGCGCTCTAACCAACTGAGCTAACCGCCCAATAAGATCATTTAACTCTTTTATCGTTTCTTGCTGCAAACATATAAACATAGCGCATCTTAGCTAACCCCCGCCGTAGGCGGGTCAGCCTTTGGCTGAAACTGAGCTAACCGCCCAATAACTGCAAACGCTTCCCTCGTCGCTATTGCTCCTTGGGATTAATTCGCGCTTACAAGTTATCTCGCTAACGCTCTATAACTTATGTGTTCATTAAACTAACCAGCAAAAAAAAGAGGCGGGCACCTTTTAACCAAGCGCATACCGCCTTTTGTCTTGCTATTCCTGTATCGTTATCGGCATATCCTTGATACCCGCGTAAAAGACTATGATCTCTACAGGTTCGTTGCCTTCATTGATGCCATAATGCCACTTATCCACAACCTCTACAATGGGGTCCCCTGCTTGTAAGTGTAGTACATCTCCATCTTCTGTCTTAACAGCAAGTTCTCCTGCTAACAGTACCCCGGCGTTAATAACCGGGTGTTCATGCACCGGCAGTTGCGTGCCTTTAGGAATAGTGATTTTTAATATAGTTACTTCTGGCTGGCCTGCTGGATATGCCGGCAAGGCTTCTCCGTCCCAACTTGAACTCGACTGAACTATAATATCGACTTCTGTAGCACATGTTCCCGCGACCGCGATATTACTTGTTGCAAGCGCTATCAACGATACCGCATAAAACAGCCTCTTCATCTGTATCCTTTTTTCATTCCTTCGTAGCCGCACCGGAGTTCCAGCACTCAACGGCGGAGAAGAATGGTTCTGCTTCGCTCTTGAATCCTTGCTTTCCGGTGGAGCTTCGCAGGAACTTTAGCAAAACGAATAGTGCGTGGTGGGCGGTAGAGGAGTTGAACCTCCGACCTCTTGCATGTCAAGCAAACGCTCTAACCAACTGAGCTAACCGCCCAATAAGATCATTTAACTCTTTTACCGTTTCTTGCTGCAAACATATAAACATAGCGCATCTTAGCTAACCCCCGCCGTAGGCGAGTCAGCCTTTGGCTGAAACTGAGCTAACCGCCCAAAATCATCCAAGCTGCCCCGGTACCGTAAATTTGCCCTGGTTCAAACGTAAATCAGGGTTTCGGTACGGGGTTAATTCGCGCGCATAAGTTATGTCGTGCCTCACACTCCATAACTTATGCGCTCATTGAAGCTAACTACCTGCGAAATATATTAACTAACAGCCCCCCTGCTTCGCCTGTGGCTGATATCCTATTAATGGAGGCGTGGATCGGATTTGAACCGATGAATAACGGTTTTGCAAACCGTTGCCTTACCACTTGGCTACCACGCCCCTTTTAGATATTTTGTCTTATATCGCTACTATGTTATTTAGCACCGCGCGAAGGCAAAATAACCGCGGTCTTTATTCCAAGCCCAGTGCTGTAAATAGTTACCTTTTATACCATAGATGTTCTATCTTTTCAAGAAGAATCCGCGCGATACCTTGCTTGCTCTTCTTCCTTAGTTCTTGTTGCTGATCTTCCGGGCCAATGATAAAAACAGTGGTTACCCCCTGTCCAAAAACGCTTTGTTGCGCGTCTATTTTATTGGCAACTATAATGTCGGCGTTTTTCTGCTGCATCTTCTTTCGCGCGTTGGCAAGCAGATTGGATGTCTCCATACAAAAACCTATCGAAAGCCTATTGCCTTTGCGCTTGCCAATCCATGAGAGTATATCTGGGTTCTTTTTGAGTTTTAGCACAAGTAATCTGCTTGAACGCTTTATTTTAGCTGTGCGGTATCCATTTGGCCTGAAATCAGAGACAGCTGCTGCCATAATCACGCAATCCGATTTCTTAAAATTCGCCTTAACCGCGTTGAACATATCTTTTGCTGTAATAACCTGAATAATGCCTATGCCGCCGGGCGTTTTTAGAGAAGTCGGACCTGTTACAAGTGTTACCATATGCCCTAATTTACGCGCTGTGGCCGCGATAGAATAGCCCATTGTACCTGTTGAGTGATTTGTGATAAAGCGTACAAGGTCTATAGGTTCACGCGTAGGGCCGGCAACAACAAGAATATTCAAGGGCTTCATTTGAGGAGGGTCTTTATATACTTTACAATCTCTTTTGTATCCGCTATATGCCCCATGCCCGGCACACCACATGCGAGACGTCCCCGGATAGGGCCTACGAAATGGTAATTAAGGCTCTTTAATCTGGCAATATTAGACTGTAATATCTTGTTCTTATACATGATTGTGTTCATCGCGGGGACAAACACAACAGGCGCCTGCGTAGACGCGATTGTACACGTTAGCAGGTCATCACATATACCGATTGCTGTCCTGGATATAATATTTGCTGTCGCGGGCACAACGAGTACCGCGTCTGCTTGCGCGGCAAGAGAAATATGAACGGGATCCCAACCTTGTTGGGGTTGGAACATATCCTGAAAAACACGGTTGCCCGATAGTGTCTGCAAAGTAAGAGGGGCGACAAAATGATGCGCGTCCTTGCTCATGCAAACCACTATCTCTATCTTTTCCTTGCGGAGGCAATTTATCATATCACATGTTTTATACGCGGCGATTCCCGCGCAGATACCAACAAGTAGTGTCGGCTTTTTCATTGTATACCCTGTCTTCAGTGTCTATATTATAAAAATCTCTGTCCGGAAAATAACGCGCCTGGCATTATTTTATCTGTTTGTATGTAATCTTATCTTCCACTATCTCTTGCAATGCCACCTGCAGGACATCTTGTTTTTCCTGCGGTGTAAGCTGTGCCGCTCCCGCATTCAGTTCCAACGCCCGCATAGAAGCCAGCACAACCAACTTATACATGCTGTGCGTTTTTGCATACAGGTTCTCTAAAGATACGCTTAAAACATCCAAAATTTCTCTCCTGTTTTGTATTGTGGCGCCCTAAACCGATACCCGCGGCGCAACACGCGCATAACCTATCTTATCCGGTGCTGTGTAGCGGTAATAATCGAAGCGATCTGGCCCACCGCTTTGTCTACCCTGTCGTTGATCACAACGTAATCATATGTCTTTATGGCCGCCAGTTCACGACGGGCTATCGCGAGTCGTGTTCGTATCTGCGCTAATGTATCAGACGATCGGTTGCGCAGCCTTGTTTCCAGCGCATCTAATGTAGGCGGTAAAATAAAAATAAGCACTGCCTGCTTGAATTTCTGTTTTATCTGCGCCGCGCCCTGGATATCAATGTTCATAATCACGTTCCGGCGAGAATGTAAGGACTGCTCGACAAACCCCCGCGGTGTCGCGTAATAATGCCCGAAAACTTCCGCGTGCTCTAACAGCATGCCCTTAGCGAGCTGTCTCTTAAATTCCGGTATACTGATATATATATAATCTTTATTCTCTATCTCTTTACCCCGCCTGTTACGCGTGGTAACAGATACAGACCGAACAAGCCCGAGCCTCTTTTTAAGCAACTTGCCGCATAACGTGGTCTTGCCGCATCCCGAGGGGCCGGAAAGAACAAAGAGCGTGCCTGTTGCCCGGGTATATCTGCCCAGCAAAAATAATGACTTCTTCTCTGCCATCAACTAAACCTTTGCGCGATTGTTTCCGGTTGCACGCTGGAAAGTATAACATGGCCGCTTTCTGTGATAATAACAGCACGTGTCCTACGACCGCTTGTCGCGTCTATCAATTTTTTATTTTGCCGCGCTTCTTCTTTGAGCCGCTTTATAGGGGCGGCTTCAGGGGCAACAACCGCTACTATCTTATTCTTAACCACAACATTATTAAACCCCAGGCTAATCAGGGTTGATTGGTTTTTCTTATTCGACATTTTGAACCTGTTCTCTTATCTTCTCTATATGACTCTTTATTTTTATAACCTCTTTCGCTATAGGAAAATCATTGGCCTTAGCGCCTATTGTGTTCGCTTCCCTATACATCTCTTGCGCGACAAAGTCAAGCCTTCTGCCTATCTCACCATTGTTTGAAAGAATTTTCCTAAACCCGGATATGTGCGCGCAAATCCTGTGTATTTCTTCGGTAATATCACAATTACGCGCGAAAATCGCAGCCTCTTCTTCTATTCTTTCCGGGTTATATGTCTTGGCAGCCCCTGTTAGTGTTCTTACATTTTTTAACAGCCTTTTCTTGTAATCATAGGCTACAAGCGGAGCCCGTTTCTTTATCTTGTTTAAAGCGCTCTCGATCATCTTAACTATTTGGCGTATATTCTTGCCCAGCATTCTGCCTTCGCGTGCCTTAGAATGCGTCAGGTCGTCTACAGCCTGCACAAGCGCCTTGGATATAAGCGGCCACAGTTTTCTGGCATCATCTTCTTGCGGGTGGTAGGCGATAACGCCTGGTAAGGTTATTATCTGTTCTATACCTACATCGCCTTTTATGCGTAATGATTTCTTCAAAAGATTTATTCTATCGCAATATTGCTTCGCTATCTTTTGATCTATGCGCACCTCGTTGCCCTTGCTGGCCTTTGGGTCATAGCTTAAAAACAGAGTCAGCCTGCCGCGTAAAACCCGCTTCTGGAGCAATTCGCGTATCTTGTCCTCAAATGTTGTTAAATTTGGTGGGAGCTTATTGACTACTTCAAAAAATTTGCAATTAAGGCTCTTAATCTCAATCCTTGCCATGCCTCTGTTGCTCTCCGCGATACCTTTACCAAAACCTGTCATACTACGTAACATATGATGCGCCTTTTTTCTGTTTAACAAACATTTATGGAATTTTTTGCCCGCGAGAACCTGAAAAATCACCGCACTATTATTTTGCTGGTTTGTCTTCGAGGTTACCGCGGTTGTTGTTATGCCTTGCGCCTGAGCGAGACTTCGCGCTTACCGGGCTATTTTCAGACCCATGTTTTGGCACGCACTCTTTTCTCATGGGGTCTTGTGGGGTATAAATCGACGATAATCTCTTCCGGCTCGAACCAGAGCTTAATCTCTCGTTCAGCATCTTCCTTGTGGGCTGAGGCGTGGATAACGTTTTCGTAGACACCCTTTGTTGTAATGCGTCCGTATTGCCCGCGGATACTTACCGCGTCCGCTTCTTCCGGATTAGTCGAGCCTGCTAGTTTGCGCACCTTGTTGATAGCACCTTCGCCGTAATAAACCATGGCCATAACCTTGCGCTTCTCATGAAACTCTCCCCTGATATATTGTATCAGATCCTCGAAAAACGGTTTATCCGCGAGCGCATGGTAATGCTGTTTGGCAAGTTCGGTGTTTACATGGGCTATGCGGGCCGCTATAATATCGAGCTTTGTTTCAGAAAGCCTGGTCAGGATATTACCTGTTAAAGATTTTTTCAAACCATCTGGTTTTATCAACACCAACGTCGCTTCTTCCACAACTGTTCTTCTGCCTTCCTTTTAGTATCCTTCCATTATATGTGTAGACGCAAAAAAGTCAACAGATATGTTATGGTTGACCCTTCAAAAGCTTTACTATCCTGCTCAAGTCTGTTAACGAATAATAATCAATTACAATCTTGCCGCGTTTTTTCCCGTGTTGGATTTTTATTTTAGTACCCAGCATTTGCTGCAACGCGTCTTCTACCGCTTGTATATCACGATCCGGCCTTTTGTATTCTGAGTGCTGCCGTTTTACGGCGTGTGGCTTGACCAGCTGCTCTACCTCACGCACCGAAAGCCCCTTGCGCACTATCTTCTCACATATCTTGAGCTGCTTGCGCTGGTCAGGTACAGCAAGCAGCGCCCTCGCGTGGCCCATTGTAATAGTTTCATCAAGAATAAATTGTTGTATTGTATCCGACAGGCTTAAGAGGCGCATAATATTTGTTACCGAGGTCCTGTCACGGCCTACTGCCTGCGCTATCCTCTCTTGTGTAAAATTGAATTCATTACAAAGCCGCCTATATGCCTTTGCTTCCTCTATTGGGTTGAGGTCTTCGCGCTGTATATTTTCCACCAACGCTAACTCCATTGCGTCGGCGTCATCGACATCCTTGATAATAACAGGTATCTGCTGTAGATTCAGGCTTTGCGCCGCACGAAATCTGCGCTCCCCCGCTATAAGCTCATAGCCTTGCTCTGTCTTTCTCACAAGGACCGGTTGCACAATCCCTTTTTCTCTAATCGAAGCAATCAGTTCGTCTAATTTTTCTGATTTAAACGCGGTGCGTGGCTGGAAACGACTGGGGCTAATCCGCGCTATATCGACCGTTGTTAAGCCTGTTTCCGGTGCGCCTGTAATATCACTAGTTGTGTTGTTGCTTGCCTCTGGTATAAGCGCCTGTAGTCCTTTGCCCAAGGCTTTATGTTTTTCCATTCTCTCCTCCGTCTTCTTCTAAGATATTGGTTGGCGTTACATCACGTTCAACTGTCTCCGTGTTTGTGGGCAGCACCTCGTGTTGCAGATCATGGCTTGCCTGTGGGATTGGCGCAGGCCCTGCGCTGTAAGAATTATTTTGTTCTAACGTTGTGTTTGGCAATGTGTTATGACTAATTACCTCTGCAGCGAATGCCTTGTATGCTACTGCCCCTGTTGCATGTTTGTCATATAGCATCACTGGCTTACCATGCCCCGGTGCTTCGCTTAATCTGATAGAACGCGGTATAATTGTGTTGTATATCTTTTCCTTAAAAAACCCTCTCGCCTCTTTGATGACTTCATTTGTTAGATTAGTGCGATAATCTGCCATGGTTAATACAACCCCTTCGATATCGAGTGCTGGGTTTAGATTGTTTTGTACAAGTTTAACGGTATGCAATAGCTGGCTTAATCCTTCCATAGCATAGTACTCGCATTGCAATGGAATGAGTGTGGTCTCTGATGCAGTTAACGCATTGATTGTAAGCAGGCCTAAGCTCGGGGGACAATCTATAATAATAAAATCGTAATCCTGTTTTATCGGCTTTATACTGTGTTTTAATTGTTGCTCCCTGTTAAAGGCACTAACAAGTTCTATCTGTGCGCCTGTGAGATGGAGATCTGCCGGCGCTAGAAACATATTCTTGACAGGTGTTTCCAACACAACGTCGCTCAAGCTCATGCTGCCAAGAAGAACATTATAGATACTTTTCTGTATAGACTGCTTGCTAACACCGATTCCACTTGTAGCATTCGCCTGAGGATCAATATCAATGATTAGCACGCGCTTTCCTGCCTCTGCCAGATAAGCTGAGAGATTAATCGCAGTGGTTGTTTTGCCTACTCCGCCCTTCTGGTTGCATATAGAGATAGTCTTTCCCAAATTGCCCTCTTCGCGTTTCACGTGGAACATGGTCTATGAGCGTTTTATACGTTTCTTCTATTGTCACAACAAATTATGTTGTTACCCAAGCACGCGATAATAAGCTATACACTCTGGTGCTTTTTATAATACCGCACAAGTAGCGCGCTGTCAAGAGAAACTATTTATTATATTGCTGCTGGTTTACGGGCCTTTAACACCACCTCCTGAATCAGGAGCATAAACAGTGTGTTGGTGAACCAATACAGAACAAGCCCCGAAGGCATATTATAAAAAATAAACCCAAACATCACAGGCATAATAGTTGACATCATCTTCTGCTGTTCTGAAACCTCTTTTCCCCCGCCTTGTGACATTTTCTGCTGAGCCCACATGGCAACTGCCATTAATATGGGCAAAATATTGATATTGCTGCCGATCAAAGGCAGTTTCTGCGGTATTGTAAAGGCCGCGTCTGGGCCTGCTAGATCCTTAATCCATAAAAAATGTGCTCCTCGCAATGCCACGCTACGTAATAGTACTTGGTATAATGACATGAATATAGGCAGCTGTAATAACATTGGCAAGCAACCTCCTACTGGATTGATTTTATGCTTTTTATAGAGCTCCATAATCTCTTTATTCATCTTCTGCGGATTATCACTATAAGCCTTTCTTATCTGTTCTGTTTCTGGCTGTATCTTCTGCATCGCCTTCATAGAATGCAGGCTTTTCTTTGTAAGCGGCATCATGAGCAAGCTTATGATAAGCGACAATAATATAATTGATACCCCATAGTTACCTGTCACGTGGTATAAAATACGCAACCCCTTAAAGAGCACCTTTGCTACAACATGAAAGAACCCATAACTTATTACTTTCTCTGCTGTTGCACCTAACTCAGAAATAGCCTCTATGTCACTAGGGCCGGCATACTGTATGTAGTTGCGCGTAATAGTTTGATTAGGAGCGAGAATAATCGCGCCTGATGTGATCCCCGACCATATATTCTTTTTCGCGCTGCTTCTAACAATTGCCCCTTCTTCTCGCTGTTCTGGTTTTAGTACAAACGAAAAATATCTATCATGTGTGGAAACCCATGCAGGCGCGCCTGGCACGCGTATACCATCTGCCAGAGTCTTTCCTGAGGGGCGTTTTCGCAACACTTTATCGCCTATGAGAATATCTGCCCCAAGATACCTGCTGTCCAGATAACCATTATTTGCCGCAACTACACCACTATCAAGAATATAAGAAATTTGCTTTTCGTTATTTGTGGTATTGCGTATAGCAATCTCTAACTCGATGAGATACTTATTGTTATAAAAATGATATGATTTGATTACCTCGATACCACTGGCTATGCTCTTGTACGCTACGCGCATACTACTCTTATTAACAACCTTCCAATCGCGCCTCTGTGCAACAGGCCCTTCTTCTATAGCCAGCAAAGAAGGCGCCCCTGTCACTGGGCCGGTCAGTAGCGTAGGGTTGCCGTTTTTATCTAAAAATTCCATAAGATAAAGTTCTTTTATTGCTGCGGTATAATCTGTTAAAACTGCTGTAAAAACATCGGTATCAATGGTTACTGCGTTTTCTGAAACCTTTTCTGCCGCAACAGGCCTTTGCTCAAGTTGTATGGGCTTCTCTTTTACTCTGCTCGTTTGCTCTGCGAGTACAACCGTATCATCCTTTTTTTGTATATGATACGGTTTAACATGTTTCTTCATATATGCTTGGTAACCTAGTATCACAAGCACAGATAACCCAATTGCTAAAAAAAGTCTCTTCTCATTATTCATTATAAATCCTTTGTTTGCAATGTTTTATATGATGATACGGTTATTTATGATACGGTTTAAGATTGTCTCTGAAGTATTGCTTGTTGAGTACAGGGCATAGTATGTAGCCTCTTATGCCTCATGGGAGGTCAAGTCCTCCCTTTGCAAATGGGTTGCAGCGCATTATGCGCCAAAGCCCAAGCGCGACACCCCTGCAAGCCCCATACCGCTCTATTGCCAAAATCATATATTCGGAACAGGTCGGATGATATTTGCATTGCATGAATTGCCTATTGCTAAAAAAGGCACGTTGGTATAAAATGATTAAGTTTTTTAAAAAATTTTTCATTAAGGGCTTTATGTAAAATTTTGCTGTGTAAGCATTGTGAGCTCTTGTCGTAATTTCGCGCAACCGCGTGGTATTGTGTGCACCGCTTTAGCAACTACTATTACAATATCGCAATGGGGCGTTGCGGCAATAATGTCATAGTGCCTAAACCACTCTCTAATGACGCGCTTATACCAATTGCGCATTGTGGCTTTTTTGCTTATACGTTTGCTCACTGTTATGCCCAGCCGAAAATGCTTTATATCGTTTTCCGCGTAATAAAGCTTCAAGAAGTGTGCTGTAACATGGTGCCCTGTGCGATATATGCGTCTAAAGTCGCTAGATCGGATAAGCCGTTTGAACTTCTGGTGCGGTAGTACCTGCCGCGAAGCAGGCGGGGTGAGTATCATGCAGACAAAACCTTCCGGCCTTTTTGTCTTCGGCGCTTAAGCACCGCCTGTCCACCGTTAGTACTCATTCTTTTTCTGAAGCCGTGCGTGCGTTTTCGCTTTAGGTTTGATTTTAGTTTAATATTTTTTTTCATAGTAAAAAAGTATAACATAAAACCACATTAAGTCAAGTTAAAAACTTTTTTCTTGCAAATATATCCTTTTCTGTTATAATCGTTCCATTCTGCGCCAAGTGTTTTGTATAGTTGCCGCGCACGATCCAGTATATTAAGATCACAACAGTCAAGGCTGATAATATGGCACACCCGTTAGACGGAACATGGACCTCGCTGCTCTTATGTCTACGCAAACAGATAAACCTACAAAGTTATGAAACATGGTTTGCCCCCACAAAACAGGCCGGGGCAAAAGATGGCTGTATAGATGTTGAGGTGCCTAACACGTTTTTTAAAGATTGGCTCCTTGATCATTACAAGGAACGGATAGCTGCCGCGGCGAAAGAGATAGGGCAAGAAGGATTAGGTGTTAATTTTGTTATATGCCGTAGCGCTGTTGCCGCCAAACAAGAGGAAGACCAGGCAAGCGAAAAAAAAGGCGGTTTTAAGTTGTTCTCCCGCCCGTTTGAAAGGTTTTCGCGCACGCAGGAGATTACCTTTAACCAGCGCTATACCTTTGATAATTTTGTAGTGGGGGGATGTAACCGTTTCGCTCATGCCGCAGCGCTCGCTGTCGCGGAAAGCCCTGCTAAATCGTATAACCCTCTGTTTATTTATGGGGGGGTGGGGCTTGGAAAGACTCATCTGATGCAGGCTATTGGTTTGCATCTTATCGCGAAGCAGCCGAGGTTGAGAGTCACTTATATATCGAGCGAAAAGTTTACCAACCAATTAATCAACTCTATACAAAATAGGACCATGCAAAAATTTAAGGATCAATACCGGCATCAAGATGTTTTGTTAATAGATGATATCCATTTTATATCCGGTAAAGAGGCCACGCAAGAAGAATTTTTTCATACATTCAACACCCTTTACGACGCGCACAAACAGATTGTATTCTCTAGTGACAGGTCGCCTAAAGAGATGCCTTTGATGGAAAAACGGCTTGTGTCGCGTTTTGAATGGGGCCTTGTTACTGATATGCAACCGCCTGATACAGAAACGCGTATTGCGATATTAAAGAAAAAATTAGAAAAAGAGGTTACTACCGTACCTATGGATGTGATACTATATATCGCGGATAATGTTACCGCTAATATTCGTGAATTAGAGGGTGCGCTAATAAGGATTATTGCTTATTCGTCACTTGTTAGCCATAAAATAGACATGTCTGTCGCGAAGGAAGTGTTAAAAGAGATCGCCTCGGACAACAAGACCGTGGTTAATGTTGAATGTGTTCAGCGTGTTGTCGCGGAGTATTTTGGTGTTGGTAATAATGATATGAGAATTAAAAAGCGCACAAAAAAAATCGCTTACCCGCGGCAGATAGCGATGTTTCTCTCGC
>Ga0307990_1001789_pt1 | contig 17828 bp, 12 predicted proteins | sample EllFjometagen129_FD_203168 | JGI IMG/M metagenome (GOLD analysis project Ga0307990, IMG submission 203168) | Marine microbial communities from Ellis Fjord, Antarctic Ocean - #129 | ecosystem: Environmental > Aquatic > Marine > Unclassified | place: Southern Ocean | collected 2014-10-08
CGCTGCTTTTTTATGAATTTCCGGCGTATATTTTTCCTCTTCATCACATTCGGTTGAGAATGGGGCAATTTCTATCTTGGCAAACTTATACGTCATATCCTGTAAAAGTTTCATCTCTTCAGTCAAACTATAATTCATTTAAATCTCCTTTTTTATCGTTCAGTTAACTACTTGCTTATATGACCACAACCGCAAAACCCAAATGAGCCAAACTCTGAGAAGCCTGCCCCCAGAATTTGGCTCATTGATACCACCGATCTAAAGGTATTTCACAATCTGCTTACTCCAACCACTCTACCTTCGGAAATTCACGCTTAGTCACCCCATCCATTTGCACCTGCGGATAGCCAACGGTAATGGCTGTGGCGACGCAATTAAAGGGCCATTCAATGCCAAGGCGTTTTTTGAATTTCCCAAACTCCTTGTCCATATTTATCCCGGTTGAAACAAAGCCGACATAGCAAGTTCCAAGTCCCATAGAGTGGGCGGCAAGCACCATGTTCTGGGCGCAAATACCAGCCCCAAAATCTGGATTGGAGATCCCCATAGAGTTTTGCAGAACCAGGATACATGTTTTAGCACCAAAGAAAACATCCGGTGGTTTTCCCTGGAACTTCGGGTTGGTCAAAGCATGCATAGCTACCATGGGGCGTTGATCGATAGCCTTGGGCCGCAAGACTGCCAAACCTTTCTTCAAAACCTGTCGCCAAAAATTTCTCCCCTGATAGAGCTGGGTTATCTTGGTTGTCCAAGTAAGTGCAGCCTCGTTAATCTCGGCCATCAATTCAGGATCCCTGAGCACCAGAAACTGCCAAGGCTGACAATTGCCGGCAGAGGGGGCAAAACGACCAGCCTCAATGATTCTGTGGACGATTTCCCGAGGCACCTGCTCTTCGGTATACAGCCTGACTGAACGACGCTTAAAAATAACCTTTTCGGTCTCCGTCAGCTGCTCCTCAACATCACTAAATTCCGGCGTCTTCTTCTCCATAAAGGGATTGGGATAACCATTTTGCTGGGCATCGGGATATTCGAAATGGGTTTTCCATATACCTTTCTCCACCTGGTAAAAATGAGGCATCTCCAAAGCCCCGGTCGGGCAGATAACTTCACAGTTACGACAGGCAACACAGATTTTCGGAAAGTAGTCCCCCACAGTAACAAATTCCGACTTCTGGCTACCACAATCAAGACAACGCCGACTCTCGGCATCGACCTCTACCTTAGCCAAAGCCAGTGCAACCTCTATATCTTTTTGCGCAAAACGTTCTTCAACAGAGAGCGAAGAACCATTATTTCTTGGTAATTTCTCAAACTCCGGAAAGGGCATACCGCGATAAGATATCTCGGTTTTATTAACGACTGTCAACTCGCCCGTCTGCAAATAGGCGTCAATGGCTGCAGCCGACCTCCGGCCCATAGCGAGCGCCTCGGTCACGGTTCCTGAGGAAATACAGACATCGCCACCGGCAAATACTGCGTTCTGGCTGGTCTGACCATGGTCACCGATCTTTATCCAACCCACCCCCTCGGTAAGAGCTTCAACCCCTTTACTATCCACTCGCAACCCGGTAGCCGCTATTATCGTATCGGCAGCGACTTCAAATTCACTACCGGCAACCGGCACCGGCCGGAGACGGTCTGAATCAGCATCTTCGACTAATTCCATGTTGCTGCAGGTAACTGACAGGGCTTTGCCCCCGGAGTCTTTATTGATTTTTACCGGGGCTGCAAGAAATTCAATCTCCACACCCTCAGCCTGAGCCTCTTCAACTTCATGGGCATAGGCCGGCATTTCATTTTCACTACGGCGATAGAGAAGGGTTACTTCACTGCCCATTCTGCGAGCACTACGAGCTGCATCGACAGCCGTGTTACCACCACCGAACACAACCACTTTTTGACCTAGAACAAGAGATTTTTCGACGGCAATCTGATTAAGAAAATCCAAGCCCTGAATAACGTTTTCGGCATCCTCGCCGGGAACTCCCAGGCCTGCATCCAGCTGGGCGCCAACCGCCACGTAGACCGCCTGAAAATCAGCTTGCAACTTTTCAAGGGTGATGTCTCTTCCCAGGGCGCAGTTATATTTTACCTCAATACCAAGATCAAAGATCCGCTGAAGCTCTCGACTAACAATATCTTTAGGCAGACGATAGGCGGGAATTGCATCCCAAAGTTTACCCCCGGCTCTATCCTTAGCCTCATAAATGGTCACAGGATAGCCGTTTAGTGCCAACTGATAGGCACAAGAAATTCCGGCGGGACCGGATCCGATGATCGCCACTTTCTCTTTTTTGGGTGTTTGTGACTTCTCGAAAGCAAGACTGTTTTCCAGTGCGTAATCACCGATAGATCGTTCAACACCGGAGATATTGAGGGAACTATCAACCGCACTGCGATTACATCCTGATTCACAATTGTGAGGACAAACCCGACCGGTTACCGCAGGAATCGGGTTTACTTCGGTAATGATTTTCCAGGCATCTTCAAAGCTGCCGCCATCTGCCAACAGACCCATATATTTTCTAATATCAACCCCGGTCGGACAACCATACTGACAAGCAGCCGCCTGCTTAGTCGAATACTCCCTTTTCACAAGAGCGATTGTTGCGGTTGCACACTGTTTGACACAAAGGCCACAACCGATACATTTATCCTCATCAACAATTATACTGTAAGGAGCCCCGCTGACCAACGGATCACTTAATTGCGAATACCTACTTAATAAATCGAACATTTTTTTCTCCATAACGCTAGAAAATAAAACTTTAGGATAAATCTTACTGAGCCTTATAAGCACCTTCACATAGCAGTAAGACCGCCATCAACAACATATTCAGACCCGGTAACATAAGCCGAAACATCGGAGGCCAGAAAGCGAACAACCTGAGCAATCTCCGATGGTTCTCCCAAACGTTTCATCGGAATTAGAAGCTGGGTTAATTGCTGGACTGCTTCATCTGAACCAAAAAGTTTTTCACTGGCCCACGTATCAAACAATTGTTCCGCCATAGGCGTCGCAGTCAGACCAGGATGAACTGAATTAACCCGTATGCCATAGCCGAGTGCGGCAAACTCCACCGCCGCGTGCTTGGTCAGGGAACGTACCGCACCTTTTGACGAACCGTAAACCGACTCGCCCGGAGTCCCGATAATACCGGCAACCGACGAAAGATTGACAATCGACCCGCCGCGACCACTGCTGCCGCCAGGACGCATCGCTATTGCTGCATACTTCACCCCCAAAAAGAGACCTTCAACATTAACAGAAAAGATCCGACGAAAGTCTTCAAGGGAGATATCGGTAAGCAGCCCGCCGATCAGAATGCCAGCGTTATTGACCAACACATCCAGGCCGCCGTGGTTAGCGACAACCGTATCTATTGTGGCTTTCCATTGGGCTTCACTGGCAACATCATGCTTAATGAATGCCACCGGCAAGTTCTTTTCTTTTAACTCTGTGGCCTTAGCTTGCCCTGCTGCTGCATTTATATCGGTTATAACAACCGTGGCCCCTGCCTGCGCCAGGCAATCAACGATACTCGCGCCGATTCCGGTTGCCCCACCGGTCACCAGAGCCACCTTGTCTTTCATATTAAAAGGATCTTTACTCATGAATTACTCCTGTTTTTTTAAATGAACTTATGGTTATTCACGACCCCAGCAAAACTTCTACAAACAACAAACAGCGGCGAACATGGCTTAGCTCACTTCGACGGGGGACAAACCCCAAGAGTACTTCCTGACTTCACTCACAGCGCAACTCGTCACGGGCTCTTGTGCCCTTTAGGGTGAAAGCCCGGCCTGGAGGCTGCGCCCGAACGAAGTGAGGAAGTGCCCTTGGGGTATCCATCGCATCGAGACAGTTGGGGATGATACCTGTAAGGCTAAGCTTTTTCAAGAATATGAATGCACATCGCGGCCTCTTCGACGCCAATACTGCCACCGCCGTTTTCGGCCATGCCGATCCGGGCTCCGGCCACTTGCCGTTTTCCGGCAACACCGCGAATCTGGGTGACGAGTTCGTGAATCTGTGACAAGCCTGAAGCACCGATGGGGTGCCCGTTACTCTCCAGACCACCGGAGGTATTCAGGGGGATTTTTCCACCCAATCTGGTAGCACCCGATTCAGCAAAAGGGCCACCTTCACCGTGAGGACAAAAACCCATCACCTCACTCTGATGCAGTTCACCATAGGCGGTGGCATCATGGAGTTCGGCAAAATCTATATCTTCAGGCCCAACCCCGGCCATCTCGTAGGCCTGTTTGGATAAACGCTCACCGATATCGATACCATCCATCTCTCGATCACTACCCTGACCAAGAACTGAGGCTACAATCTTGACCGGCACAATATCCTGAAGCTTTTTCAAATAGCTTTCAGAACAGACGATTGCTGCGGCCGCCCCGTCACCTACCGGAGCGCACATCGCCCGGGTCAAAGGATAGGTAATCGGCACATCTGCCAAGACCTCTTCAACGCTCATGGTATTCTGATACTGAGCCAGAGGATTGAGTGATGCATGAAAATGGTTTTTCGAGCAGATTTCGGCCAACTGGCGCTGAGTCGAACCGAAACGGCTCATATGCCAGCGGCACATCATGGCATAGACGTCCATAAAAACACTGCGGCCCTGACCCGGTGCTGTTTCACTTACGGCGTCAGGCAGCTCGAAGGATTTTCCCATACTGGTGATCAGATTGATATGCTTTTCAAAATTCTCGACATCTATCGCCCGAGCGTAAGCCGCAAATGAAAGAGCCTTATCGGGGTTGGTAATCTTCTCCGAACCAAGCGCCAGAGCGACATCAAACATCCCGGCCCGAATTCCAGTATAGGCCAGGTGCAGGGCAGTCGAAGCACCAGCACATGCATTTTCAACATTGGTAACCGGAATCTTGTCGATCCCCATACCGCGCATAATAACCTGACCCCTGATTGAGTCCTGCTTATCGAACATTCCCCAGAAACTGTTGGCGAAATAGATCGACTCAAGATCATCCTTCCCTAAACCAGCATCCTCAAGCGCCAGGTTTACAGCCTTTTCCGCCATAGTGCGTACGGTTTCAGTGGGGTATTTATTGAATCTAATCTTCCCGACTCCGACAATATAAACATTCTCCATATTCTACTCCATATATTTATTTATAATTTTCATACTTGAAAATATCACCTTCGCCTTTTTCAAACTGCACTTTAAGGAGACGGGGTTGATGTTTTTCTGACACGGTTTTAGGTATGGCCGCAACCGCCTGCAAGAAACTGGGAATATTACTATTCTCCAAACTCTTCTGACAGTAAGCATAGATCACCGCCGGATCAATCTCTTGCCCCGGGAAAGGTACTACGGCGGCAACAATATCGCTCTCACCCGGAGACCCGGAAGCTGCCGGAACCCCATAAACACAAACTTCACTTACTTCAGGATGCCGACCGATAACGGTTTCGACAAACTCAGGCTGGATAAAATCACCGGCTCGGCGCAGGCCGCCGCCTTTGCGATAATCGAAAAAGAACCAGCCCTCTTCATTGACGTGCACCATATCGCCGCTACGCAACCAGCCACCCCGGGTTTTATCATCGGAGGCTCCAGGTTTTCCATGGTAATCAACTTTGGTCTCACCTTTGAGCATACGCGAAATCAGCTCACCGACCACCCCAGCCGCGACTTCGTTATCATCTTCGTCAACCACTTTAAATTCCATAACTCCGGCAAACGGTTTACCGAAAGAGCCAACCGGCCCTTCACCAATAGGTTTAAAGGCCAGACCTCCTTCAACCGCTCCATACCACTCAAGAATCTTTATTCCAAAACGGTTTTCAAAATCCTCCCACAAAGACGCCGGAGTCCCGGCATTAACAACCATCCTTACCGGGTTATCGGCATCATCATCCTTTTCCGTCAGGTTGGCGATGCCCGACATCATCCCACCGAGCAGAGAAAAGGTCGTACAACCATATTTCCGACAAATATCCCAAATCCGGCTCCGGGTAAAACTCGTACTAAAGACCGCTTTAAACCCCAACATCAATGCCGGAAACAGGGTCACCGCCTGAGCATTACCATGCGTCAACGAGAGTCCACTGTAAAGGATATCTTCAGCTTCGTACTTCATAACCGCGTGCGCCAACTGTCTGAAACCAACCACCCGCGCCCCGGTGATCACCACGCCCTTGGGGTCACCAGTAGTACCCGAGGTATAGATGATTTCCAAAGGCTGTTTGAGATCGAAACAGTGCTGTTCAACCTTGCGCCAACTACCCTGTCTAAGGGTCTGATTAAGGTTATGAAAACGGCTATCAACCGGGACTACAGAATCAACTAGATAAGCAATTGCCGTAAACTTAACCCCGGAGAGTCGATCGATAACTTCGCTCAACTGAACAGCACACTCATCGACAGCAATTATCGCCTTAGCCTTACTATCGTTAATCAGGTATTCCAGACGTTCACCGATGGTTCGCGGATCAACCGGAACCAACGTCGCACCAATTGTACTGGCTGCAACCAAAGAGTAGACAAACTCGGGATGGTTTTTCATAAAGACGGCAAAGGTATCTCCCGAACCAACCCCATTATCCAGCAGCAATCGAGCAATCTTGTTGGAGTTTTCATAGATATCCCGATAGGTCAAACGAATTTCACTGCGCTCGCCGCGCTCAAAAATCAAGACCTCCTGTTCGGGCACCTCTTTGGCTTTAAGCTCCAGCAAATGGCCTATAATATCTGGATTAAGAACTGAAGAATCAATCATCGACATACTCCTTCATAAAAATTTATTGTCAAAACGGTTTTTTAACAAGTAAAGAACAATTGCAAACTGCAATGCTCATACCAAAACACCAACATTATGCAAATGTTTGAAATATAAACGTAATTTAATTCTTAGCCTGTGCAAAAGAAATTTAAAGACACTATGTAGACACCATTGTGTTGATATAACGACAAAGCCGTTGCCTCCTGATCATAATTCTGTTATAGTTTGGGAAACTAAAAGTTCGAGGAGTTAATCCATGGTAAAAACAATACCCAAGTTCTCAACTGAACAATGGGATTTCCTAGCGGTTTTAGATGCCTTTGAAACGAGTATTGCTATTGCCATAATTGGACAACTCGCACCACTGTTACCAGGCCCGCTATTTGAAGTGATCAACAAATCCAAAAAACTGGGCTGGCTTATCCAGTCCGAAGACGACAACTTTGCCATAAGCCGGCAAATACCCGCAAAAGCTAAAAAGATACTTGCAAAAATTAATACCCCTGACCGTATAGCAACAATCGTGCATCAGCTACAGGATTCCAGCCCAGAAATGCAGGTCGGCCCCCAAACATTCATTCTACTAATGAATAAAGCCGGGCTTGAAAAAGAAATTATTGAAATGGAAATTGAACTTGCCAATAATTTTTTAAAAAATAATAACCTGCTGCAAGCCTGGGAAATCCTGCAGCAAGCGTCTGACCGAATGATATACTTATTGGAAGATAATAATTATAAAAAGCTCTATATCGCGGCAATACTAGAGTTATCCAACATCTCTTTCATCCTGGGTAAAGGCCTGTCCCAACTCTCCAAACATCTACACAAAACCCATGAAGTCGCCAAAAAGCTAGGTGATTTACGCTCTCATGCTATCATCAATATGCATTTGGGAAGACTCTATTATTTCACTGACCGACGAGAGGATGCCCTGATGGCTTTGTCGATAGGAATTAAAGGAGCCGAAGAGTTCTCAGATGAAGACATGCTTGACCGATCTGCAGTTTTTTTAGGACTATTTTATTTTATACAGGGATTGTTCAAGAAGGCACTGCCCCCCCTGGAACGGGCGGTAAAATTATATGAATCTCAAGAAAAGGGACAACCAGCATTTCCCCTAGCCATAATATTTTTTGGCTATACGCTGCTATATCTCGGCGAGTTTCACCGGGCCATCGGCAGTCTTGATTGCCACTGGCGAATGAGTAAAGAACGCTCAAACCATACAATTGCAACAACTTTGAGGATGCTTTTAGGTACTGCTCTGTACTTACTTAAAAGAGAAAAAGAAGCTGACTTTCACCTTAAAGAAGCCGAAAAAGAAGCCCAAGCCAGCAACAATAAATTATCCTTATTTTTTGCTAAAGGAGTACAGTCATTAAAAAGCTTTAACTCCAACCGCCCAGTTGAGGCCCATGAATTTTTAAGTCGGGCAATGAAGACAGGGATAGAGGCTGGCTTTATTCGTCAATTTTCATCTCCTTGGATAATGGAGATGGTTTATGAGTTTGAAAAACTCGGATATGAACCTATTCCAGACTTTATTACCTTTGCTCAAATCAGAGAACGAGCCGTCAAAGAGAACAATGTCCATTTGCAAGGGGTGGCACTTCGTTTAGAGGCGCAAAAAAAGATAGCTGAAAACAGATCAAAAATTTCTATTTTAAATGATCTAAAAGATAGCGAAGACTGCCTAGATCTATCCGGTGATCGTATCCAACTATCTAAAACCATTCTCGAAAGAGCTCGCTATGAGCTTGCCAGAGATGATATTTTTGAAGCTCGTCGACATATACAAAAAGCCTGGACCACATTAAGGGAATATGCCGATGATTATTTCCCTGAAGATCTCAAATACTTACTAACCCCGGAACAGCAGGAACAACATTCATCAGCCCCCCCAAAAGAATCATTTGACCGATACATCGAATTAAGTGAATCGATATTCAACATTAATAGTCAGAATGAAATTTCATCTCTGGCAATTCTTGCCATAAATCGGTTTTTAAGAGCAGAACGCGGCGGGTTATTCCAATTCCAGTCTGGGAATTCAAACAGCAACCCTAATCTTATTGCATCCAGCAATTTAACAACCAACGACATAGAGGCAGATGATTTTAAACAGAGCAGAGAGATCATAAAAAGAGCTTTCAAAAAGAACCAGGCAATCTTAATCCGCGATAAAAAAGACGGTTTATTGCAGTCGGGCAGCACTATCAAAGCAATGTTATGCCTGCCCATTGAGCTCAAAAACAGGCTCCAAGCGGTTCTTTATCATGACAACTCATACCTGCAAGACTCTTTTGATCTCGTCAACACTGAAATGCTTAACAAAATGATTTGTCATTTCAGTCGCCAGACGACCCAGCTATGGAAATTTTTTCACCAACAGAAAGAACTACAAAATTTAACTGTCAAGAAAGAACTTATTAAAGAGTCCGAGACCGGCAAGGTTTTAATCCACAAAAGTCAAGCCATGAAAAGCTTGGCAAAACAATTAAGTAAAGTGGCCCCATCAGATTCAACAATTTTACTCTCAGGAGAAACCGGGGTCGGGAAAGAGGTGATAGCCCACCAGATACACGCGCTGAGCCAGCGGCATAACGAACCCTTTATCATTGTTGATGCAACTACAATTCCGGAAGGATTGATCGAAAGTGAACTATTCGGACATGAAAAAGGCGCTTTCACCGGAGCCGATCGTCAAAAAATTGGGCGGCTTGAACTTGCTCACAAAAGTAGCCTCTTCATCGATGAAATTGGTGAACTGCCAAAATCTATTCAGGTTAAACTTTTACGGGCAATCCAGGAAGGTACTTTTTTTAGGCTGGGTGGCATGCGAACAATACATTCTGACTTTAGGCTGATTGCCGCAACAAATCGCAACCTGGCCGAAGAGGTAACTGCCGGCAGGTTTCGCGAGGATCTCTATTATCGACTGAATGTGATCCCTTTACGGGTGCCGCCCTTACGAGAGCGACGTGAAGACATTCCCCTCTTTACAAAATATTTCCTTAATCTCTATGCAAAAAGATACCAGCGCTCCAACCTTACGATTGACTCGGAAAACGAAAAGCTGTTGCAACAATATAACTGGCCAGGGAATGTACGAGAACTTGAAAATATCATAGAAAGGGCCACATTGCTCTCTTCAGAAGATCATCTGGAAATCGACCTTCCACTCAACACCATGAAAGCCGACAATCATCCTTTTGCTGAGCTACCCACTAGTGACGATCTACAACGAAAATACATTCAATATGTACTTGATAGAACCAATGGAAAAGTCAGTGGCACCGATGGGGCCACTGCGATTCTTGGCTTAAAAAGAAGCACCCTGGTGTCTCGAATGAGAAAACTTGGCCTGAAAACTGGCTAAGATCAAAATCGACTCCATACCTTTACCTACTTCATACTGCAATGACCGGATTAAATTGCTCTCGCAACTCTCGCGCCTTCATGAATCGCATTGAATATATTTCTTGGATTTTTACAATCCCCTACTGCAAATACTTCTGCAATTTGATCTTTTAACGCTACAAAAAGACTATCATTGGGTTGCATACCGACAGCGTTGATAACGGTGTCGCACTCGCTTAACTCTTTCAAATTTGCTTCGTCTGACAAGACACAATCGACTGTAATTTCACATACTTTAGTGTTTGTTCGAATGATTACACCAGCGTCGCCTAATCTATTTAGCAAGAACATCTTTGTGAAAAGTTCTACATCTCCTCCTGCATCGGGGAGCATTTCCATTACCGTAATCTTCTTCCCTTTTTCAGCCAGAAAATCCGCTGTTTCAAGACCTACCAGCCCCCCGCCCACAATCACGATTTTTGTGCCGGTATTCACCTTTCCGGTAAGTACGTCCAAAGCCGTCACAACATTCACCTGTTCAAAACCTGGAATAACAGGAACAAACGGCTTAGCCCCCGTCGCAACAATAACAACGTCCGGCTTCTTTCCCAAAACATCTTCAGCCGTTGCTTTCTTTTCAAGTTGCACATCAACCTTCAATTTTTCAAGCTGTGTTATAAGATATTGGATCAAGCCTTTGATTTCGTATTTGTGTGGGGGAATGGCCGCAGTAATCGCCTGCCCGCCAAGTTGCTTGCAGTTGTCCCATAGCGCAACTTGGTGACCTCTCAACGCCGCTACGCGTGCAGACTCCATTCCACCCACGCCTCCACCAATGATGAGGATCTTCTTGGGTTTTTTGGCTGGAATGATCCGGTATTCTTTTTCCTTGCCCACCACCGGGTTAACCGCGCATTGCCCTGGGAGACCCTTGACTACCCTGCCGATGCAGCCTTCATTACAGCCAATGCATTTTCGGATATCTTGCAAACGCCCCTCCGCTACCTTTTTCGGAAATTCCGAATCGGCGATTAGGGGTCTGCCGAGGAGAATAACGTCCGCCATTTTGTTTTGCAAAATTTCCTCAGCGACAAGCGGATCATTGATTCTGTGTCCTATCATCACTTTGGCGTCGTGAACCGCCTCTTTGATCCCTTTGGCTAAGTGGACATGTGCGCCTCTTGAAACCGCTGCCGGCGGAATCACATATTGATAAGTTTCATAAAGACCCACATGGATTCGGAATCCATTGATACCAGCTTCCTCCAACATTCGAGCCATAATTTTGCTTTCTTCCAGTCTGATTCCCCCATTTATAAGCTCATCTGCGGGGAGGTCGAAAAGGAGTGTATAATCCGGACCCACTTTTTCTCTTACCTTCTCAATGATTCTCAGCGGAAAACGCATTCGAGCTTGGAGATCCCCGCCATATGCGTCTGTTCTTTTGTTCACATAGGGGGACATGAACTGGGCGATTCCGTATCCCCCACCACCGTCAATCAATACAGCATCAAAGCCTGCGGTCATGGCCCGTCGAGCAGCTTCCGCATAGGCATCTTCGTGCTGCAAGATCTCATCGACAGTCATTTCCCTGGCACTTGGCATTGGAACAAGGCCCACTAGAGTGGTTTCAACATTGGAAGAGGAAATGGGCTGATTTCCACCAGTTCTTTCAATAGTTGTCTGCCGGCCGGCATGATAAAGCTGTATCGCAATCTTGGCCCCCTGATCATGGACCGCCTCGACCAACCTGTTGTACCCCGCTACATAGTCATCGCTATCAATAGACAACAATGGGGAAGGGCAAAACAATCTTCCAAGTTTGCTTTCAACGGTAACCCCCCCTACTATTATTAATCCTGCACCACCTTTGGCTCTCTCAACAAAATAGTTGATCTGCTGCTGACTCACGCCACCGGTCTCACCAGCATAGCACATTGTCATGGGAGGCATAGCCATCCTGTTTTCAAGTTCCATAGTTCCTATAGTTATGGGCTCTATAAGCTTTGTGATACTTTTTTCCATTTGGATCTCCTTCCACATTGTTGGGTAGGGTATAGGATTAAAGCAGTTCCGGGTTTGGTTTTACGGGGCAAATGAGTTGCTTCGGCATATCAGCTTGAATTTCAACCCAAAATGTACCCCAATGTTGCAAACGCGGGAGGGCTTCAGAAACAAGATGCCAAGGGGGAAGGCGAAATTTTGCTACAATTAAGCAGATTTTGAAATGGCTTATAGTGAGGTTAACTACTTCACTTGGTAGATATCATAGGAAACCTCACCCTTGTCCAGGAAAACCTTGCCAACCTCGACGAAGAAACCCCGTGTCAACCACTTGTAATTGGGATGAGCTGTCTGGAACCACGGATTGGTACGTATGTCAATTCCTTCCGGAGGAAACGAAGCGCCCTCCATAAAATCCGTGTAACCGTTCGGCCCTAGGTCGATAATGCCCTTGTAATACAAATAGATCAGGGCATCGTCGTCAGTCTGGATGGTAGCTCGCACGTCCAACACGGCAATGCCGTCCGTACGCACCGTGAGCCAGTCAGCCCCAAGCGGAATAAACTTCCCCTTGATCTTTGGCCCGTCGACTGTGCCTTCTGCTACGTTAAAGTTGAGCCTCAACCCCTCCGCCACCGGTCCAATTACCTGAGGCTTGTCCAGCTTGGCGACGTAGGACATCACGTACTCCATCTCATACTTATAACCGTATGCGCTCACGGTATACCTCCTTTGGGTAATAAGAAAGAGCCATACTGCTCTCTTCAGAAGATCTTCTGGAAATCGACCTTCCACTCAATACCATAAAAGCCAACAATCATCCTTTTGCTGAGCTACCCACGATTGACGATCTACAACGAAAATACATTCAATATGTACTTGATAGAACCAATGGAAAAGTCAGTGGCACCGATGGGGCCAGTGCAATTTTTGGCCTAAAAAGAAGCCCTCTGGTGTCCCGAATGAGAAAACTTGGCCTGAAAACTGGTTAAGATCAAAACATTTTCTTGTTAAAAAACAAGAAAATGTTTTGATCAGTCACTAAAGTTTCCCCATTTCATCCAAGAACTGGATCACTCTTAAGGATTCCGCCACTCCTGTTGTACCTCTCATGCTGGCCACAATTGAAATGGTCTCTAAAAATTCTTCCTTAGTCGCACCCAGATCCAAGGCACTTTCGGCTTGAGCCAGAACGCAGTTGCGGCACCCAGCACCAAGAGCAATGGCCATGGCCATAAGGCGTTTTGTTTTGCTATCTAAGGCGCCATCTTTGTATGCTTCTTCAATCTGAGCAATGAGAAGATTAGCCAAATCCGGCATAACCTCTATACATCGCCCAAGCTGTTTCTTACGATTGTCATTTAAATCAATTTGGTTTTCCGACATAGTTTCTCTCCTTAAATAGTAAAGTCATTGCAAATCACTCAACTTCCTAGATTCTTGCATCAAGTTGTCGAAACCAAAGTACTCCAGCAGCATCGGTTTCAGTGACTAATTTTTGACGACCCAGTAAACAATTAAAATATGCCCGGCTTTCACCACAAGCCAGCATTAAATTGCTCTGAGTAACTTCGGCCTTGAACAAGAGTGCAAAGGCATCAACTACCCGTTGCGGTTTCTCACATAACTCAGCCAAACGGTTAAGGTCGCGCTCGCTGGTGTCGATCAGTTCATCAAGTCTAAACCTGGCTCCTTGAAAGGGTAAACCATGGGCTGGTAAAACCAGCACATGGTTATCTAAAACTTCCTTTAAGCGGTGACAGGAAAGCAACCACTCTTCCAGCGGATTGGCCTCCGGCTTTTTCGGCCAGACACTGATATTTGAGGAGATTTCAGGTAGTAGCTGGTCACCGGAAATAAATATCCCCAAGCGTTCGCAAAGCAGACAAATATGCTCTGCAGAGTGGCCTCTACCGACAAGGACTTGCCACTCTTGCCCACCCATATTTAAAAGCTCGCCGTCACACAAAAAGCGAATCGGGTCGGGTAAACGGTCTACCAGTTTATCAAAAAAGCCAATAAAAGCAGAGTAGTGACCCTGCTGTTCATCCTTGACGCCAGCCACCCGGTAAAACTGATGGGCAACATCGTAAGCTTCCTGCTGGATTTCGGTCAAAAGATCATTGTAGGAGTCATATTCACCCCGGGACACCCAGAGTTCACCCTGGTTTCGGTTACACAACCAACCGGCAAGGCCAACATGGTCTGGATGCATATGGGTAGCAACTACCCGCTTTATAGGTTTGCCCTTGAGATACTTTGCAATGACCAGCTCCCAAACCTTGCGGCTTTCGAGGTTGCTCAGACCGGTATCAACAACACTCCAGGAATCCTCACCTTCCAGCAACCATAGATTTATATGGTTCAAGGTAAAGGGCATAAAGATTTGAAACCAAAACACGCTCGGAGCGACTTCAATCAGTTCGCCCTCGCTCGGTGCCCGGTAAAATGGATAATAAATTTTTTCAATCATTTAAAATCTTTTGATCCCGAAGACTGCTGCTTCCTGCACATCATGGGGTTAAGTGTGACCAGACTCTCGAGAACACAACAAACTAGCGCACTGCATAGATTCTAATTTACCTGATAAAATTAGTCATAGTTTTAGCAACCGCCTCAGGGGCGGGGAATTGCCCTTTTCCGTGCTTGATAACTTTCATGATCCACGCCATGTTTCTGCCTAAAACTTCCATGATCTGTTTGCCTTCACCGTCCTGCTCCATTTCCCCTGGGGCAAAGCCGTGGGCCACATTCCAGTAGTTTGACGAAGGCATTATCATTTCCGAATAGTTGATATAATGATTAAGGGCGTCAACCGCGGGAATTCCTCCGGATCGTCTGACAGCAACAACAGCGGCACCGACTTTGTGTCGTAGTAGACCGCCGTTCATCGAAGAAACGACAAAGGCCCTGTCAAGAAAGGATTTCATTGTCCCTGTTACACCGGAAAAATGGACAGGTGAGCCCAGCAGAATGCCATCAGCCTCCTTCATCTTCTGAATCCATTCATTAACCGGATCATTTTTTACACCGGAACAAGCTTCATTTTGTTTTTCTGCACAGCCAAAACAGGCAATACATCCCTGTATTTTTTCTTTGCCCACATGGATCATCTCGGTTTCAATGCCGGCATTTTCCAACTCACCAAAAACTATGTTCATGGAACAGGCTGTATTGCCTTTTTTATTAGGACTGCCATTAAATCCAACAACTTTCATGTTTATTCTCCTTTTTTTGTTATTAAGGGATTATTTGGAGGGGCGATCACAGTTCAATGGCGCCTTTGTCGAGCAGGATTTCCATTGCCCAGGAGGCCGCCTGCCCGACCATGTCCGCACACTTTTCGGGATCACTATGTCCACCAGCCTCTTCAAACTTCGTGAATTCATCAGGATCATTCAAATAATAGGGACGGCCGAACTTTTTGGTCATGATTCCAGAGCAGTTAATCGTGCCATATTTGCTAATATATTTTTGCACGAGTTCCTTGGGGGCCTCTAGCGCCGATTGAATGGCCATAATGTTATCTGGAATCAGGACCTCGCTGGACAATCGTTCAACCGGACGTCCAAAGAAGTAATCAAGAACTATAATGCCCCCCGCCAGCGCGCCGCAGGTTCCCGAAACCTGAGTGGCGGTCCCCGCAGCCAGGGAAGAGGAAACTTTTACGATGACGTCGTCAAAACCTATGACTTCATGGAGGGCCGCCACGGCGGACTGGGAACAACTGTAAGAATTTGACTCGTATCCGGCTCCCAACTGATATACCTTTTCCAGCAACTGGTCCCGTGTCAAATCTTGGTATTTTTCCTTTACTTTCATTTTTCTCACCTCATTGAGTTAATATTGAGTAGATAACATTTCAAACATAGATTTCGTAGAGGAGTCAACCCCAGGCCACTTCGTGGAACATAGCTTTATGGTACGCCAGTCCATAGGCCTGTTTGAGAAAATCGTAGAGCGGTGATCCTTCGGCTACAACCTCTTCAGCAGTCATCAAATCTAGCTCCTTGGCGATTGGACACATAACATCGTTAGCAAAATCATGGGCTGCAAAACAGTACCTTTAGTTGTTCCCTAAAGTAACCAGAAATTTAGTTGACATTACGATCAGATCCCTGCCAATATTGTTTGCGTAGCTCAGTTTTAAGCACCTTACCGACCGGACTTTTAGGCAAAACATCAATAAAATCAATACTTTTTGGTGCTTTGACACCGCCAAGCCTCTCCTTAACTAAAGTTATCAACTCCTCTTCTGTAGCTTCTCCATCAGCCTTAAGTTGGACTACACCTTTAACCGCCTCGCCCCATTTCTCGTCGGGGATCCCGACGACTGCTGCTTCCTGCACATCAGGGTGTTCGGAAAGAACCTGCTCGACCTGGTTGGGATAAACATTAAAACCGCCGGTAATTATCATATCCTTACTGCGATCAACGATAGTTATATAACCATCTTCATCCATCACTCCGATATCTCCAGTCCAATGCCAACCGTGGCGCCGTATCTCAGCAGTCGCCTCAGCATTTTTGTAGTAACCAAGGGTGACAATATTACCCCGAACGCAGATCTCTCCAGCTTCACCCCGAAGAGCCTCCTGGCCACTCTTGTCCAAAATAGCAACCGTATTAAAAACACAGGGCCGGCCAATCCCTTTAAGGCGGGCCTCATTTATAGTGCCGTCAGGGCGCATATAATCCCAAGGAGCTTTAACGGTAATGGAGGCCGGGCATTCGGCCTGCCCATAGGCTTCCGTCAATACCGGGCCAAAAAAGTTGACCGCTTCTTTGAGCTTCTCCAAAGAAGTCGGAGCTGCCCCAACAATAAAATGCTGCAATGAAGAGTAGTTATACTTTTTCAACTCCGGATGATCAAGAATCATATAGAGCACGGTTGGGGGCAAAAACAGGTGGGTCACCTTAAACTTGTCAATCATCTGCAAAATGGAAAGCGGGTCGGCTTTGACCATGATAACATTACTACCACCACGGGCAAAATGCATACCCCCAAGAATGCCAGCCGTATGAGTCATCGGTGCAACCAAAAGATGAACCGTATTTTCATAATAGTTAAGATGAGAGTAGAAGTTGGCATAAAGCGTTTCTATCGCCTTATGGTTCATCAAAACACCTTTAGATTTGCCCGTAGTCCCACCGGTCGGGAAGAGTGCCATAAGATCATCTTTTTCCTCCTCCCCAATGGTATGGGTTGCACCGGCATAGGGCGCTGCCCAATTCGCCAGTGACACTCCGTGCACACCATCACCGTCGATACAGACAAATTCCTTGATCCCGGGTACCGCAGCCTGAATTTGCTTAACCTCTTCATTAAAGCTACTATGATAGAACATGACGGACATATCAAAGCGATCCGCAAGATCTATATTTGAGTCCACCGAATTCCGTGGGTTGATCGGTAACCAGATCCCCTCAGCCCGCATCAAGCCCAACAACACCATAAAAGCAATACTGGAGTTGGGTGAATAAACCCCGATTTTGGTTCCTTTTTTATATCCGTGACCATAAATGGCTGCTGCAAACTGATGGGTTTCAATTGCAGCTTCAGCATAAGTGACGCTACCAGTATCATCAACAAAAGCAACATTTTTAGCATACGATGCTACTCCTTGATCAAAAAAATCGATAATTCTCATATTCTTTAATCCTTTATTCAAATTTGATTGTCACCCACGCCTGAGCGATAT
>Ga0307990_1001790_pt1 | contig 17807 bp, 7 predicted proteins | sample EllFjometagen129_FD_203168 | JGI IMG/M metagenome (GOLD analysis project Ga0307990, IMG submission 203168) | Marine microbial communities from Ellis Fjord, Antarctic Ocean - #129 | ecosystem: Environmental > Aquatic > Marine > Unclassified | place: Southern Ocean | collected 2014-10-08
ATATTGGCATATAGCAATTCATAAGCATCTAAAAGCCCATATTTTAATGAAGAACCAATTGAGTAATCGGTAAACTTATATGGAGGAGCTGAAATGGCAAATCCAATCATTGCAGAACTGTCAACAGCAACTGTTATTGTATCGAAAGAACCATTTCTGTCAAGAACTAATTCTACATCTTTTCCAATATTATTTGACAGCAATTCTTTTAACTGACCGTAACTGTTTATTTTAGTGTCTTCAACAAATGCAATAATATCATTAACTCTTAATCCGGCTTCTTTTGCTTTGTGTGTTGGCAGTAAACTGTCAACTTTAAATTTATAATTATGCGGAGCAATAAATAGTTTTGGAGATTTTTTATATATTTTATAAAGTGTATCAGGAATTTGTATTGTAAGTTTTTTGTTGTTGCGTTCTACTGTGATATCGGCTCCAAAAAATACTTTTGTTGAAACAATTTCACTAAATCGTTCAAATTCTTTTCCATCAATTTCAATAATTTTATCTCTGGTTTCAAATCCCATATCTCTGCCAAGTTCGTATGCGTAAATACCATCTTTATTTACTTCGTCTTTTGGCAAATATGATTTAGTGTAATTAAGTAAGATAAATGATAGTACAACAACTCCCAGAATTAAATTCATAATTACACCACCTGTCATTACAATTAATCTTTGCCATGGAGGTTTTGAACGAAATTCCCATGGCTGTGGTGGTTTTTTCATTTGTTCTTTATCCATTGATTCGTCAATCATTCCGGCAATTTTAACATACCCGCCTAATGGTAACCAACCAATGCCATAAGTGGTTTTTGCTTTCTTCTTTTCTTCTTTTTCTTTTTCTTCTTCACTTAGTTTTTTATCAGATCTATGAAACTGGAAAAATTTAACACCATCACCTTTTCTATAAGTTAACAATGAGAATTTGGGATTAAAAAACATATAAAATTTTTCAACTCTAATTCCAAAAATTCTTGCAGCAATAAAATGGCCCCATTCATGCAAAACAACAAGTATTGAAAATGCTACAATAAGTTGTAATGCCATTATTAATCCGTCCATAATTTTTATTTTATTAATTCTTTTGCAATATTTCTTGCTTCAGTATTTGAAGCCACTAAATCATTATAACTTGGGTCTTTAATATGATTAACTTTTTGCATTGTTTCTTCAATTACATCCGACATTTTTAGAAAACCTATTCTATCAGATAAAAATGCTTCAACAACTATTTCGTTTGCTGCATTTAAAATGCAAGGCATATTCCCACATTTTTGAAGTGCATCAAAAGAAAGTGCAAGATTACGAAATTTTTTAATATCTGCTTGTTCAAAACTTAAGTTTGGATAATCGAAAAAACTAAATCTTGGGAAATTTGTTTTAAATCTATCGGGGAAAGTTAGTGCGTATTGAATTGGTAATTTCATATCAGGCAATCCCATTTGAGCTTTCATACTTCCATCTTCAAATTGCACAATAGAATGAATAATTGATTGTGGGTGAATGATTACGTCAATTTGTTCGGGTTTTAGGTCAAAAAGCCATTTTGCTTCAATTGCTTCTAATCCCTTATTCATTAATGTAGCAGAGTCGATTGTTATTTTATTGCCCATGTTCCAGTTTGGATGTTTCAGAGCCTCTTCTTTTGTTGCTGTATTCAAATATTCAATATCTTTTTCTCTAAAAGGACCACCGGAAGCAGTTAAATATATTTTTTCAATATTATTACTGTGTTCACCAACAAGGCATTGAAAAATGGCAGAATGTTCGGAATCTACCGGTAGAATTGAAACCCTGTTCTCAATTGCAAGTTTTGTAATTAATTCGCCTGCAATAACAAGTGTTTCTTTATTGGCAAGTGCAATTTGTTTCCCTGCTTTTATAGCATTAATTGTTGGTAAAAGCCCGTTATATCCTACAATAGCAGTAAGTACAATATCAACAGTTTCCATTTCAACAATCTGATTTAGTGCATCAGGTCCTGCATAAATTTTTATGTCTTTATTAGAAAGAGAATCGAATACGCTTTTATAATTATCATCATTTGCAATAACTACAGCATTTGGTTGAAATTTTATTGCCTGTTCAATAAGTAATTCGGAATTATTATTTGCTGTAATTACTTCAAGCTGAAAAAAATCGGGATAATTTGAAATTACCTCTAAAGCTTGTTTTCCAATTGAGCCTGTTGAACCTAATATTGCAATTTTTTTTTTCATTATCAGCAATATAAATTAAAAAATGATATATTCTATAGGGTCGATAGGAACACCTTTAAACCAAAGTTCAAAATGTAAATGCGGGCCGGAAGAATATTCCCCGGAATTACCTATAATAGCAATGGCATCGCCGGCTTTAACATGGCTTCCCTGTGCTTTAATTTGATGAGAAAGGTGTTTGTAAACCGAAACAATATTATTTTCGTGCTGTATTTGTATAATATAACCGGTTTCAAGTGTCCATGTTGAAAGTGTAATTGTTCCATCCAGAGTTGCCGAAATAACTTTTTTAGGTGCAGCAACTATATCAATTCCGTAATGATTTTCAGCAATATTAAAATTTTCGGTTATTACTCCTTTAAGTGGGGGGAAAAAGCGAATGTTTTTAAAGTCGCTATTTTGAGTATTTTCTGTTTGGAGATTTAGGTTATAAGAATCTTCAATTTCAACTTGTATTCTAAGCATAGAGTCTTCTTTTGACTTTATATTTGAAATATTGCTGTTTTTCAAGCTTGTGTCGGGATTTTTAAAAAGTTGAGTATCTATTGAAATATTGCCTTCAATAATGTTTTTAATATTTGAAAAATATTGATCTCTAATTTTTATTTCATTTTCAATAGAGTCTAATTTTATTTCATTTAGTTTAATATTTCTTGACATATTGCCATCGGGATAACCTGGTATAAATTCACGTAACGGAGTGTAGGCAATAATCAGAATTACTATAACAATTAATAAAATAGTTATGCTGCCAAATATTGAAAATACATTCAATCTGGAAAGATGTTTATTCCATACTTCTTCAAAAGTATTATCATTATATATTATAAGACGATACTTATGACGTAATTTGTTAATTATTATTTTTTCTTTCTTGTTTTCAGGCATTTTTAACAAAGGTCATATAATTTTTGCAAAGATATATAAAGTTTTTTGGACTTTTATTATTTTGGTAGTCTATATGAAATTCCACCTGCAATATACCAGTCTTGTGTAATTGCATTATTAAATAAGCTTGGTTTTCCATAAAGGTCAATAGCTAAATTGTGCCGTAATGAATAAGATATTCCAAAGTCAATAAGGTTTGAAAACTTATCGTAAGTATTATATGTTCCATAAGGTTCAACAAAACATGCAAAATTTTTAAGTGGAGTAAAACAAAATGCCAGGCTATAAAAAGTTTGCGTTGTCATTGTAGAATATATATAGGTATATTTACTTTCATAATACCATGTTCCTGCATAAATATTATACCAAGATGCACCAATATTATATCCAATAGAAAAATAATCATTTATAGTGTTACTGAATGCAAAACCGAATAAGGGTGTTACATTATTAAAATCACTGTCCCCATTGTAAAAATCAGGTAAGTTAAGATGCCCAAAAAAAGTTATACTTGGAATAATTCCTTTTTCTTCAAATATTGAAATTTTTATTCCAGGTGACAATGGCAATGATTTATAGATGCTTGACAAAGAGCTGTTGCCTTTCCCTATTGCTTTTTTAGTCCAATTATATCCAATATTTAATCGAATTTCTGTATTTTTAAAAATTCCATATCTGAGCAATGTTCCAAAATTATTATCAATATTTCGAGTATAGTCTATACTTGTATAGTTTTCTGCAAATTTTGAATACGAGTAACCTGTCTCAATATGAAAATACCCTTTTGTAGCTATTGATGTTCCTGTAGTTTGTCCTGGTCTGTCAGGTGCAAATGCAATTGTATCTTCCTGAGCAAAAATAAAAGTAGATATAAATAAAAGTGAAGAAATTAATAATAGTTTCATAATTAAATTTATTGTTTATAAGTTAATGTTTTAAGCAGCGAATGCGCGAATTTAATTATTTTACCACAAATGCACTAATTCTTTTTATTCGCGAATTAGCGGCATCATTATCTATAAAAAATTGTAAATATAATCAATAATACCAAGCAAATGCATAGCAGCAATAATTAAAGTTACAAGTAATAAAATCCTAACAAATTTAGGTCCCCAGCTAACAGCTATTCTAGACCCTACAAATGCACCGGTCATATTTCCAATAGCCAAAATAAGTCCGATTTTGTAATTAATTTGATTATAATACATAAAAACAGCTAAAGCAAAAAAAGTATAACAAAGAACAATTAAAACTTTAATGGCATTTGCTTTTACAAGGTTCATGCCTGCACCAAGTACAAGACCTGCTAATAAGAAAAAGCCTACACCTGCCTGAATAAATCCACCGTATATTCCAATGAAAAAGAAGATAATTATCTGAAGAATCCCAGGTTTTTTCTGAATATTCCCTGCTTGATCTTTAATCCATTTGTCCGGTTTAAAAAGTATAAGAAAAAACATAATAACAAGTAAACCCGCTATTGTATATTTCATTATTTCTTCGTCAATATCTGTAGCAATAAATGCTCCAATAATAGAACCAATAACGGCTGGTATTGCCAACCATATTCCTTGTTTCCATTCAAAAACTTTTTGCTGTTTAAAACTTGCAACTCCAACAACATTTTGCAATAAAATAGCTATTCGGTTTGTTCCATTTGCTACATTGGCATCCAGACCTAAAAACATTAATAGAGGTAATGTTAATAATGAACCGCTACCTGCGAGAGTATTAATAAATCCTGCAAAGAAACCTATTCCAATTACAGCTATTATAAGGTACCATGTTAATTCCATAAGTATTAATAATATCAATCAAAAGTTGATTTTATATGAGAATCATCAATAAAGTAAAAAGTTGACAGTAGGCAAAATTGTCAACTGTCAACTTTTATCAAAATCACTTATTCTAAATATTTTTGATTGTAGCCAAAGGATACATTAAGTGTTATCAGGCAAACATTGGTAATTCTTGCATCATATCGTTTACACGTTTTTTTACATTTGCAATAGTATTTTCATCCTCAATATTACTAATTACCTGGTCAATCATTTCAACTATAGGTTCCATGTGTTCTTCTTTTAATCCCCTTGTTGTAATTGCCGGTGTTCCTACACGTAATCCGGATGTTGAGAATGGTGAACGTGAATCAAAAGGCACCATATTCTTATTGATTGTTATATCAGCTAAAACTAGTGTATTTTCAACCTTTTTACCTGTAATATCAGGAAACTTTCTTCTTAAGTCAATTAGCATTGAATGATTATCGGTACCGTTTGATATTACATGATATCCGTTTTTAATAAATGCTTCGGCCATTACACTTGCATTTTTTTGCATCTGAATAGCATATTGTTTGTAGCTTTCGTCTAAAGCTTCACCAAAAGCAACAGCTTTCGCAGCTATAATATGTTCTAATGGTCCTCCTTGTTGTCCAGGGAAAACAGCGAAATCTAAAACTTGAGACATCATTTTAACTTGTCCTTTTGGCGTAGTTAAACCCCACGGATTTTCATAATCTTTTCCAATAAGAATTAATCCGCCTCTTGGTCCTCGAAGAGTTTTATGTGTAGTTGTGGTAACAACATGACAATAAGGAAGAGGATCGGAAAGCAAGCCTTTAGCAATTAGTCCTGCAGGATGTGCAATATCTGCCATTAATAATGCTCCAACTTTGTCAGCAATTTGCCGCATACGTGGAAAATCCCAGTCGCGTGAATATGCCGATGCACCGGCAAGTATCATTTTAGGTTTGCATTCCAAAGCTATTTGCTCCATTTCATCATAATCGACTCTTCCTGTTTCTTCTTTTACATGATAGGGGACAGCTTTGTATAAATTACCCGATAAGTTTACAGGTGAGCCATGCGAAAGATGTCCTCCATGCGAAAGATCAAGTCCCATAAAAGTATCTCCGGGTTTCATTAAAGCATAAAAAACAGCGGCATTTGCTTGTGCTCCCGAATGTGGTTGAACATTTGCCCATTCAGCACCAAAAAGTTCTTTTGCGCGATCTATTGCAAGTTGTTCTGTTTGGTCAACAATTTCGCAGCCTCCGTAATATCGTTTGCCAGGTAATCCTTCTGCGTATTTGTTTGTCATGCAGCAACCCATTGCTTCCAGTACTTGTTCGCTAACAAAATTTTCTGAAGCAATTAATTCAATTCCATTTTTTTGTCTGTTGTATTCTTGTTTGATAAGATCAAAAACTACAGTATCTCTTTTCATAATATTATTATTTAAAATTTATTTTTCAAAAATAGAAAAATTATTAATAATATTATAATTTATAGGAATTAATATTTAAAAATTGATTTATTTTAAGTCCCCTTAAGAGTAGAAAGATATTATTTTAGAAGACGAACATATCCTTTGTCAGCTTTTGTATCACCGTTTGCATCTCTTGTAATATATTCCCATGAATATTTTCCCGGTTCTGCCATTTCAGATGTTCCTTTAATTTTTCCATCCCAATGGTAATTAATATTGTTTGATTCAAATACTATTTTACCATGACTATTAACAACTTTAAAGTAAATGCTTTTGCCTTCAAAATCTTTTGTGATTGGCCCAAATTTTGAATTTTCACCAATTTCATAAGGAGTAAACGCAGTTGGCATATGTATTGGACATTCAATTTTAATTTTAATATTTTTATTTAAAGTGTCTGAGCAACCATGTTCATTATAGCTTATTAGCATTACTTTGCATGTGCATTCTTCTTCAAATTCACAGCTAGCATCTTCTGTATTGAAATATTTGTCATCAATATACCAGTCAAATCTGTCAGCATTTTTTGTTTTATTTTCAAATGTATAAACATTATCATTATTTTTTGCAACAAATTTTGATTCTGGCTTTGGATATATTTCAATTATTTTATCTGCATTATCAGATAGTTGAGTAGAACGATAATATTTCACTGTTAAAGTAATCTGGTAAGAACCTGCTGTTTCATATTTATGAGTAGGGGAAATGTCATTTGAAAAACTTCCATCACCAAAATTCCAATAATAAATAATTGAATCGGCAATCTCATTAGGAGTAAATGTAACAGTTAAAGGTTCACATCCTTGTTGTACATTGGTTTTATAATTTGTACTCGGAGCTTTTTGATATTTACTATTTGTTGAATTATTATTTTCTTTAACCGTATTGTTATCTTGTTCACTGCCTTGCTCTTCAGTTATAATATCTGTTTTTTCTGTATTTTCAGAGTTGTTTTCAGTATCTGATATTATTTCATTTGTGTTTTTTTCAATTTTTGATGTTATTATTTCTACATCAGATACTTCATCATTATTGTTGTCGGTTTCAGTTATAATATTGGATTTAATATTATTGTTATTATTTGTTACTTCAATTTTTGTGTTGTTAGATGTATTATTGTCAACAATTTTGTTATTATTAATATATAAAAGCAGTAATGATGATACTACAATAGCTGTTAAACCAAAGAAAAAGGTTTTAGTAGTGAAAAAATTCTTTTTTGGTAATTTCCCTTTAAAATTATTCCAGGCAGCATCATTAAACGGAAACTCAAAATTATCAAGTTTCTGTTTAATTTGATTTTCAAATTCAGTATGTTTAATCTCGTTTTTCAATGTTATATTGTTCAAATAATAATTTTAATTTTAATTTTGCTTTTGCGAAATTAGATTTAGATGTACCAATACTTATATTTAATTCTTCTGCAATTTCTTTATGAGAATATTCCTCAATTACATACATGTTAAAAACCGTTCTATAAGCAGGAGATAATTTTTGTATTAATTTGATAATTATTTCAGCTTTCATTTTAATTAATTGTTCATCATTGTTGTCGAAAGAATTATCTTTTAAATTATTAAAAGTATTATCATCACTTATACTTATAACAAAATCTCGTTTGTTTCTAACATAATCAATTGCATTATTAACAATTATACGTCTAATCCAACCTTCAAAAGAACCTTTATATTCAAAGCTTTTAAGTTTGTTAAAAACTTTAATATATCCATCATGTAAAATATCCTGTGCTTCATTAATATCTGCTGCATATCTCATACAAACAGCCAACATTTTACCATAAAATGATTGATAAAGAATCTTTTGATACTTTTTTTCACCCCTAATGCAAGCCTTTATAAGTTTTTCAATATTTGCATTATTTGAAAAATCAATCATTGTTTGTATTCTTAAGACGATATAAAATTAAATAGGTTGCCTAAAAACAAATATTTTTTTTATGATTTGAAATTAGAAAAATAATATTGAACAAAAATAATAATATTATTGTCAATAATATATTAAAAAAAGAGTTTGCATTTGCAAACTCTTTTTTTAATAAGGGAATAAGTATCTTATCTAATAATGGTTACGGCTCCAGTTTCCTCTCGTTCTTCGCCATAAATTGTTTTACATTTACAATACCATGTATATGTTCCAATTTTTACATAATCACCAGTATTATTAAATCTGCCGTTCCATCCACTAGAAACTTCAGATTTTTTATCTGTACCCTCCGGATAAACATCAGTTGAATAAATTATTTCTCCCCATCTGTCATAAATTATCAAATAGTAGTCATCTTTAGATATGCCTACTCCTTTTGGATAGAAGAAATTATTTTGGAATCCGGAGGCAGGGCTAAATGCAGTAGGAGCATAGAATGTATTTTCTTCTCTAACTACCACAGTATTATATACGGAGTCTCTACATCCGGCATCAGTTGTTACATATAACCAAACAATAAATGTGTCTGCACTTGTGTATTGATGTTCAGGATTTTGAGTAGAAGCAGTTGAGCCATCTCCAAATATCCATTGCCATTGAGTAACGGGAGTTGATTGATCCCAGAATTCAAAATTTGCGTCAAATAAGCTAACTACTTCAGGTGTTGAGTAGAACATCGCATCAGGGATTTCATTAACTACTATTAGCCCTGAGAATGTCTCAACACTTACACAATTTGCAGGATTAGATGTTAATGTTAAAGTAACATCATAAGTCCCGGGATTTTCATAAGTATGACTTGTTATTGAATCGGAAGAAGAATTTGAACCGGAGCTAAAATCTCCGAAATCCCATAAATAACTTACAGTACCATTATTTACGGTAGCTGAACTATTAAATATTGCAGTTAGTGGTTCACAACCATTTAGAGAAACAGGAGAAAGTGTAAGATGTGGTGCCTCAGTCACATAAACGGTTGAATTTGCTAAGTCAAACGGGGTAGTACAGTTGTCATATACTGATACATAATATGTTGTTGTTAGAAATGGGTGTACATCATTTTCTTGTTGAGTGCTTCCATCGCTCCATATATACGTATATGGTGCACCACTTCCTCCACTAGCATCTGCTGAAATCGTTGTTGATTCTCCGGCACAAATATAAGCATCTGAAGATACTACTACTTCTATTTTTGGATATACATTTACTGTAAGATTTACAGGGTTCGACATACATCCATTTGAGTCTACTGCATATACTTGATATGTTGTAGTTTCTCCTGGCGTAACCATTTGAAAAGCAGATGAATCAACTAATGTAGAATCTGTCCAGAAAAATGTATAAGTTCCTGACCCGGTACCACCGTTAGCACTTGCAGTTAGATTTGCCCATTGTCCTATACAAATAGTTTGTGTTGGACCATTAAGAAATACTTCAAGTATGTCTGGTTCATAAACGGTAGAAAACCCGTCGATTGTACAGCCATATGTATCAGTTACTGTAACGTTATATTGCCCTGCAACTAAGTTCGAAGCAATTACACCTGTTTGTCCATTACTCCATATATACGTATATGGTGGATTGCCACCACTTACATCAGTTTCTATTGATCCATCAAACCCACCATTACATAACACATCTGTTGTATAAAACAGGATTTGATTTGGTGGAGGTATATTTAATATATCCACATAAACAATTTCTGAACAACCTAAAGAATCCTCAACTTGTAATGTATAAGTTCCATCATCAAGTCCCGATACTGTTGCAGTAGTATAATTACCAGGAGACCATATATAGGTATAACCTCCGTTACCTCCTGTAATATTATCAATACTTACACTTCCATTTGTTGTGTTACAAGTAACCGGAGTTGAAGAGGTAGTGATAACAATAGGATTAGGTTCGCCAACAACATAGTTTAATGTTTGGGTACAGTTATTTGCATCAGAAACAATTACTGTATAATTGTTGGCACATAAATTAGCTGCAAATGAATTAATCCCAGAAGCTGGAGCAAGCCAGTTAAATGTTGGAGGTTGAGTTCCTCCTGAAGTAGACAGACTTATTACTCCATCGCAAGATCCGTAACAAATTGCATCAGTTATTGTTTCTGTAACAAACATTTGAGAAGGTTCTGTTATTATGGTATTGCTCATGCTGGTACAACCATTTGCATCTGTTATGTTTACAATGTAATTTCCTGCAGATAATCCTGTTGCATTTGGTGTTAATTGGCCAGAAGGAGTCCATAAGTAAGATAATGGATTAGTTCCTCCAGCAGCTTGAACAGTTGTACTTCCATCATTCCCTCCATAGCAAGAAACAGGTATATTGTTTACTATTGCAGAAATTAATTGTTGAGGTTCAGAGACAAAAACTGTTTGAGATGCAATACAACCACTATTATCAGTTACATTAATTGTATAAGTAACATTTCCAGGTAAGTTGATTGCAGTTTGATTAACTTGATTAGAAGGATTCCATAGATAAGTATAAGGAAAATCACCTCCAGATGCATAAACTGTTGCAGTTCCATTATTATTTCCATAACAATCAACATTGCTTACAGCAATACTATCAATATTTGGACCTGTTAAGTTACTAATACTTACACTTAAAGTAGCTTGACAACCATAGAAGTCAGTTACTGTAAATGAATATGCACCTGCAACAACATTAGTAATTCCAAGCGTGTTACTAATAGTGTTTAGGGTTGCATCTTGCCATTCGTAAGTGGTAGGTGCTGTTCCTCCATTAATCTGAACTGTAGCTGAACCGTTTGCTTGTCCACAATTTGCATCAATAACAACTGGATTAATAACCTCAAGTAAAGGTGGACCTGTTATAGTCTCATTAGCTGTTATTGTACAACCATTATCATCAGTAATAATTACTGAATAGTTATTTGGACATAAATTGATAGCAGTAGGTGTAGTTTGTAAATCAGACCATAATATGTTATATGGAGTAGTTCCTCCTGATATTATAGCATCAATATAGCCATCACAATATCCATAACAAGTTTCATTTGTCGGATTAAGAGTTAAAAGTAATTGAGATGGTTCGTCTATAACAACATTAGCTATTTCTGTACATCCATTTGCATCTGTTACAATAACAGAATAACTATTCCCTCCAATATCAGTTATTGTTTGAGTTGTATCAGTATTACTCCATGAAAATGTAAATCCTGGAGTACCACCAGCTACATCTACTTGAGCAAATCCATCGTTAAATCCAAAACAAGTTACATCTGCAAAATTTGTAATCTGAGCTGTTAATAGAGTTGGTGTTGTTATAGTTACACATATTGATTCTGTACACCCATTATCATCTGTTACAGTTACACAATATGTACCATCACTTAATCCTAAAGCAGTTTCTGTTGTTTGTGATGATGGGTCATCCCAAGCATAAATATAAGATCCTGCTACTGTTCCACCAATAGCATCTACAGTTGCAGTTCCATCTGATACACCAAAACAACTTACATCAATATTAGTTGTAGATAATGATATAAATGTTGGTTCAGTAATAGAAATATTGTTGTTAATTATACAATTATTACTATCAGTAACAAAAATATCATATTGACCTGCACATAAATTTGAAGCTGTGTCAGTAGTTTGTAATAATGGATCATTCCATTGATATGTATATGGTAATGTACCTCCTGTTACAACTACATATGCACTTCCATCACAACTAGAATTACAATTTGCATTATTTGTAAAATAATTAGCATTTAACTGTGCTGGTTCTGTAATAGTCGCATTAGCAGAAGATATACATCCATTTGCATCTGTAATTGTTACATTGTATGTCCCAGCACATAAATTTGTTGCTGTTTGAGTAGTTTGTATAGCAGGGTCATCCCATTTGTAAGTATAAGTTCCTATACCTGTTCCACCTGTTCCTTCAACTGTTATTGTTCCATTACAATTTCCAAAACAATCAATATGTTGAATGTTTATAATTGTTGCAGTAGGGCCTGTTGCATCAGGAACAATATATGTTGCAGTTGCGGTACATCCTCTAAAATCCGTTACAATAACAGTATATGACCCGGCAAGAACACCAATGATATCTTCTGTTGTATAAGTTCCAGCATTCCATGAATATGTAAATGGAGCATTGCCATTGTTTATAGTTATATAAACTGATCCATCTGACTGTCCACAACTAGCACTTACAATACTATCAAGGCTAATTGTCATTTGAGTAGGATCTGCAAGTGTAACACTATCAGTTAAAATACAGCCATTATTATCTATAACAGTTACATGATAAGTTCCACTACATAAGTTACCAGCAGTAGAATCGATAGTTAATAATGGGTCATCCCATTGATAATTATATGTTGTAGTTCCACCTGTAACATTTGCAGTTACTGAGCCATTACAATCACCAAAACATACAATATTTGAAACAGAAATGTTAATGTTTAATGCATTTGGTTCTGAAATAGTAACACTAGTAGAAACAACACAATTATTTGAATCAGTTACCGCTACATTATATGTTCCAATACATAATCCTGTTGCAGTAATTGTTGTCTGAGCAATTGGATCATCCCATAAATATGTATATGGAGGAACACCACCGCCAATAGAAACAGTTGCTGCTCCATCGCAAATACCATTACAAGTTACATCTGCAAAAGAAGATATAATAGCTGTTCCTGGCGGAATGTCAGTTATTATTTGGAAATCAGTTGCCGTACAACCATTATCATCAGTTACAATAACATTGTAAGTTCCTGCACTAAGATTCGTAATTGAATCTGTTGCGGGGTTTGTTCCACCATCCCATAAATAAGTATAATCTGCAGCTACAGTTCCACCAGTTGCAGAAACAGTTGCCCATCCATTAGCTTGTAAACAATTTTCATCATTTCCATTCATAGTTAAAATTATTGGAGTTGGCTCTGTTATAACAATAGATGTTGTTGATGTACAACCATTAATATCAGTTACAGTTACATTAAAAGTTCCTGCTATAAGCCCTGTGTTTGTTGAATCGAGAGGAGTAGCTCCACCATCCCATAAATAAATGTATGGTGATGTTCCGCCAGATGGAGTTACACTTGCATTACCATCATTTCCACTATTACAATTTACATCATTACTAGAAGAAATACTTGCTGTAAGAACAATAGGTTCTGTAATAACAACTGAGGCAACAGAAAAACAGCCATTTAAGTCGGTTACTGTTACATTAAATGTGCCAGCACAAAGTCCAGTTGCCATTGAATCTATTTGTGTACCTGGATCATCCCATAAATATGTATATGGAGGATTACCTCCATTTCCTTGAACTGTAGCATCAGCATCGCATACGCCATTACAGCTCACATTGTTTTGGTCAATAATAGTTGCTGTTACACCTGACAAGTCTCCAACATTTGCTGTAGCTATAACAGTACATCCATTTGCATCAGTTACAGTTACTGAATAAAGACCTGTAGTTAAAGAATCTGCCATTTGTGTAGTTTGTGCTAATGGATCATCCCATAAATAAGTATAACCAATTGTACCTCCACTTGCAGTAACAGTAGCATCACCATCAGGAAGTCCACAATGTGCATCAGTAACAGAAGTTACTGCTACTAATAAAGTAGGTTCACCAATTGTGACCGGGGCTGTTGCTGTACACCCATTTGCATCAGTTACAGTAACAATATAATTTCCCGAACATAAAGAATCTGCCATTAGTGAGGTTTGTGCATAAGTGTCGTTCCACAAATAAGTATATGAAGGAGTACCGTTTGTAGCAGTAACTGTAGCATCACCATCACAAACTCCATTACATAAAGCATCGTTGCTTGCTGTAATAGAAGCTAATAATAAAGTTGGTTCTGTTATTACAATTGTTGCAATTGCAGTACATCCATTATCGTCTGTTACTGTAACGGTGTATGTCCCAGCGCATAGTCCACTAGCTGTTGGCGTTGTTTGAGCTCCCGGATTATCCCATAGATATGAATATGCTCCTAATACTGTACCACCAGATGCAGTAACGGTAGCATTACCATCACAAAGACCATTACATGAAACATATGTTGAATCAGTAATATCTGCTATAACTAAAGTTGGTTCTGTTATAGAAACATTAGTAATATTTTGAGCTCCATTATCATCAGTTATTGTAACATTATAGCTTCCAGCACAAAGTCCAGTTGCTATTGAATCTGTTTGTGTTAATGGATCATCCCATATAAAAGTATAAGGAACAACTCCACCTAGTACATTAACCATAGCACTACCATCACATACTCCATAACAAGTTGCATTAATTGTACTTGAAACAACGATTAAAGCATTAGGTTCGTTTATAGTAATAGTTGCAGTAGCAGTACAACCGTTAGCGTCAGTTACTGTAACTGTGAATGTACCTGCACATAATCCTGTAGCAGTTGTTGTTGATTGTGCTCCCGGATCATCCCATAAATATGTATATGTTCCAGCTCCAGTACCTCCACCTGCAAGAACAGTTGCATCTCCATCACAAAGACCGGCAATAGAAACATCTGTAAATCCATTTATTGTTGCAGTTACAGCAGGATTTTCAGTAATTGTAATATTATCAGTTGCTGTACATCCATCTGCATCAGTAATAATTACATTAAATGTCCCTGTACATAAACCAGTAGCTGTAGCAGTAGTTTGAGGAGCCGGATCATCCCATAAATAAGTATAGGTTCCTACACCAGTTCCACCAGCACCTGTAACTGTAGCAGTACCATCACAATCACCAAAACATATGACATCAGTACTTGCCCCAATGTTTGCCGTAACAGCAGGATTTTCAGTAATTGTAATATTATCAGTTGCTGTACATCCAGCACCATCAGTAACAATTACATTAAATGTACCAGCACAAAGAGCTGAAGCAGTAGCAGTAGTTTGTGGTGCAGGATCATCCCATAGATAAGTATATGAACCATCACCACCACCAGGAGTAACCGTAGCAGTACCATCACAATCACCAAAACAAGTTACGTCAGTGCTTGCACCAATGTTTGCAGTTACAGCAGGATTTTCAGTTATTGTTATGTTGTCAGTCGCAGTACATCCTTCACCATCAGTAACAATTACATTATAAGTTCCAGAGCATAATGCAGAAGCTGTAATAGTTGTTTGAGCAGGAGCTGGATCATCCCATAAATAAGTATATGAACCATCACCACCACCAGGAGTAACAGTTGCAGTTCCATCACAATCACCAAAACATGTAATATCAGTACTTGCACCAATGTTTGCTGTTACAGCAGGATTTTCAGTTATAGTAATATTATCTGTTGCAGTACATCCGTCAGCATCAGTTACAATTACATTAAATGTACCAGCACAAAGAGCTGTAGCAGTAGCAGTAGTTTGAGGAGCAGGGTCATCCCATAAAAATGAGTAAGTTCCAATACCAGTACCACCACCAGGAGTGACTATAGCAGTACCATCACAATCACCAAAGCAAGTAACATCAGTACTTGTTCCAATATTTGCAGTAACTGCAGGATTTTCAGTTATTGTTATGTTGTCAGTCGCAGTACAACCAGCACCATCAGTAACTATAACATTAAATGTACCAGCACATAATGCAGTAGCAATTGCAGTAGTTTGTGTAGCTGGATTATCCCATAAGTATGTATATATACCATTGCCACCACCAGGAGTAACAGTAGCAGTACCATCACAATCACCAAAGCAAGTAACATCAGTACTTGTACCAATGTTAGCAGTAACAGCAGGATTTTCAGTAATAGTAATATTATCAGTCGCAGTACAACCAGCACCATCAGTTACGACAACAATGAATGTACCAGCGCAAAGAGCTGAAGCTGTAGCAGTAGTTTGTGTAGCTGGATCATCCCATAAATAAGTATATGAACCATCACCACCACCAGGAGTAACAGTAGCAGTACCATCACAATCACCAAAGCAAGTTACATCGGTGTTTGCACCAATGTTTGCAGTTACAGTAGGATTTTCAGTAATAGTGATATTATCAGTTGCAGTACAACCAGCACCATCAGTAACAATTACATTAAATGTTCCTGCGCAAAGGTTACTAGCCGTAACAGTAGTTTGAGCCGGAGCCGGGTCATCCCATAAATATGTATAAACTCCATTTCCTCCACCTGCAGTAACAGTAGCAGTCCCATCACAATCGCCAAAACAAGTAACGTCAGTACTTGCACCAATATTCGCAGTAACAGCAGGATTTTCAGAAATAGTAACATTATCACTTGTTGTGCAACCATTTCCATCCGTTACAATAACTGTAAATGTTCCTGCACATAAACCAGTAGCTATAGCAGTAGTTTGTGTAGATAGATCATCCCATAAATACGTATAGGTTCCAATGCCAGTTCCTCCATTAACAGATACGGTAGCATCTCCATCGCAATCTCCAAAACAGGTTATATCTGTACTTCCAGTTATAGAAGCTGTTAATGCAGGATTTTCAGTTAAAATTATTGATGCCGTTGCTATACAACCTAATGCATCAGTTACTGTTACATTAAATGTTCCTGCACATAAGCCTGTAGCTGTAGTTGTGGTTTGAGCTAAAGGATCATCCCATAAGTATAAATAACCACCTGCACCACCTACAGCATTTACTGTAGCATCACCATCACAATCACCAAAACATGTAATATTAGTATTTCCTGTAATTGTTGCAGTTGGTGAACCAGCATCATTAACATTTATCACAATTGATGCTGTACATAAATTAGCATCAGTTACAACAATAGTATATGCACCAGCAGGTACATTTGAATAAGTATCTGTACCATCTCCAGTAAAGCCATTTGGAGACCAATCATATGTGTAAGCAGGAATTCCCCCAGAGACTGATACAGAGGCTTGTCCATCAGAATTTCCACATGTTGCATCAATGTTAGCAGGAGTTAAAACAATAGGAGCTGGTTCATCAACTAATTGTGAAGTAGTAGCAGTACATCCTGCACCATCAGTAACAACAATATTATATGTACCTGCACAAAGTCCATTTGCTGTTAAAGTTGTTTGGAATAATGGGTCGTCCCATTGGTATGTATATGCACCGTCTCCTCCACCCGGAGTAACCGTAGCAGTTCCGTCACAATCGCCATTGCAACTTGCATCTGCACCAACAGTTGATGCCGTTACAGCAGGATTTTCTGTTATTGTTATATTATCAGTAGCAGTACAACCGGCACCATCAGTTACAGTAACGGTAAAACTACCTGCACAAAGCCCGGTAGCGGTAGCGGTAGTTTGAGAAGGAGCGGGATCATTCCATAAGTAAGTATACGAGCCATCACCTCCACCAGGAGTAACAGTAGCTGTACCATCACAGTCACCATTACAAGTAACATCAGTGCTTGCACCAATGTTTGCTGTAACAGCAGGGTTTTCAGTAATAGTTATATTGTCAGTAGCAGTACATCCTTCACCATCAGTAACAATTACATTATAAGTTCCAGCGCATAATGCAG
>Ga0307990_1001791_pt1 | contig 17806 bp, 13 predicted proteins | sample EllFjometagen129_FD_203168 | JGI IMG/M metagenome (GOLD analysis project Ga0307990, IMG submission 203168) | Marine microbial communities from Ellis Fjord, Antarctic Ocean - #129 | ecosystem: Environmental > Aquatic > Marine > Unclassified | place: Southern Ocean | collected 2014-10-08
CGTATGTTTGTCTTGCTCTTCGATTAAGAGCCTAGGGCGAATAGCGGGTAAAGAGATTTGAGAGTACGGGTACGTTTTTATCTCCCGCAAAGGCGCAAAGACGCAAAGGAGATTCTTCACATTTTTTTATCCACAGATTGTCAAGAGTGCCACTTCGGACGTTATCCTTGTTACCGCACACAAGGCACGTTCTCTACCTCTTGTTGCTCGGTGGTTGCCAAGTGCGTTATGTTTCAAAGTTAATAATTAAGACCGTGCTGCTCCACCTCCTGATTCCCAGAGCACTTCATTACGATGCAGCATATCTGAAAGAAACTACCACATGCAAAGAATCCACTTTGCGCCTTTGTGGGAAAAAACTATTAACGGAGAAATCGCTTTTCTTTTTTTCAATTTCTTGAAAGCTTTGCTAGAATTAAAGCATGACTCGATTTCCACTTTTTATTCTCTTCTCATTAATTTTGGTTGTTGCCTGCGGATCTGTGCCGGAAAGCAGACGTTCCAGGGCTGTTATAAAACGCATTAAGCCTAAGTTAGAGAAGGAACTGATTGCAAAAGGGCTGCAATTTGGATCTCCTGTATTTATGCGTATATTTAAAGATTCCAAGGAACTGGAGATATGGATAAGGAAGGACTCGGAATTTGTACTTTTCAAAATATATCCAATTCACTACTTTTCAGGCACCCCTGGCCCGAAGCTGAAGGAGGGCGACAGGCAGGCACCGGAGGGTTTCTACTTTGTTACCCCCAGCCGCATGAATCCAAACAGCCGCTACCACCTATCATTCAATCTTGGCTATCCCAACAAGTATGATCGAGCCCATGGTCGCACCGGCAGTGCGCTGATGGTGCACGGAAATACCGGTTCTGTGGGATGTTTTGCCATGACCGATGCCCGTATTGAAGAGATCTATACTCTGGCTGACGGAGCGCTGCGGGGAGGACAAAAATTCTTCCGTGTGCACAGCTTCCCTTTCAAAATGACAGAAAAAAACATGATGCAACGAAAAGGCCGAGCGTGGTATGATTTCTGGGCAAACTTGAAAGAGGGCTATGATTTCTTTGAAAAAACAAAGATGCCACCAAACGTTACGGTGGTGAACAAAAGATATGTCTTTAAACAAAAACGAAAAAAAAGGAAACCAGATGAACAACGCATTTAACCATGAAAGCTATCTTGTCCGCAAAAAAATACTCACTCTGGCTGGAGCCAAATTTCATATCTATGATCCCACCGGAAATCTTGTATTTTTCTCTAAGATGAAAGCCTTTAAGCTGAAAGAGGACATCCGCCTTTTTACTGACGAAAATATGCAGACCGAGCTACTCAGCATCCAGGCTCGTAATATCCTTGATATTGCGGCAACCTACGATGTGATGGACCCTGAATCCGGAGAAAAAGTTGGTGCACTGCGTCGCAAAGGGCTGAAATCAATGCTAAAAGATGAATGGATTTTCATGGATGCAAACGACAATGAGATCGGTCTGATAAAAGAGGACAGCATCTTTCTGGCACTGGTTCGCCGTTTTTTGACAAACCTGATTCCGCAAACATACCTGGGTGATATCAGCGGCCAGCAGGTCTGTAAATTCAAACAGAACTTCAATCCCTTTGTCACAAAAATAGCCATTGACTTCTCTTCGGACAAAAACACCCTTCTTGATCGCCGCCTCGGAATTGCGGCAGCGGTTCTGCTTTGTGCAATTGAGGGTAAACAGAGCTAGTGAATTGAGTTTGTGGATAAAGAGAGGACCATAAAATGGGTGCGTTGTGTGGGTGCTACATATCATTGCATCGCAGTTTTTGGTAAAAAATGGTGGGTAAAAAATGGGTGCGTTGTGTGTCTTTACTTCGCAGCTTTAGACATAATACGTATTGGTAAATAATTGGATGTTTCGCTGGTTGCCTTGCAGGCTCAGACCTGTAAGGCACGAAGATAAGCAGTTTCATTGAGTCTTTAACCCTTCACAGCTCTTCTATAACTTCATCCTTCATAATTATCTCCCGAGAGGTTAAAACTACTGATTTTTTTAACTACGACTGAACACGAATCTACGCGAATAAAGGAGTGATAATATCTTTTTAAAAAACAAGTGTATTAGACTTACCTGTTGGCAGCTATTGGCAGCACCTCTTCGGTCGGCGTGAGGTATTTGAGTGGATATTTGCTGTTGGCATCGGCATCAAAGCTCTGGCCATTATAAATGACAAGTGGAGTTGCGTATTTTTGTCGCACAATGAACGCTCCACCCCCTTTACGAATAATGACCGCTCCCTTTCGCTTAAAAGGTGTCTTCCAGGTTTTTGCGAGAGGGATTCGTTCTGCTGTTGGGGTACCCTCGATTTTTGCATACAGATAGTTTGCATCAAGGTTTCGTGTAACTAGAACAGGAATAATATCGTCCATCTCATCAGAGACATTTTTCGCAATAGTCCACATGTTATTTTCGGCTTTCAATGGACCTCTACCTGTGTGCGACGCTATTCCTGCGCCAGCAAGTTTACCGAAATCAAAGCCACTTATAAACGGTTCCCAGTTATCACTCCCAAGATTTTTTCCATCATTGATATAATCAAAGTAATCCGAGCTGTTTTCAAAATCAAAGCACTCAATTTTTCCGGTTACATGATTTGTGTATGGAGGTGCATCGGAGGGCCAGATTGGAGGAAGGCCGACTGCTTCGCGTTCGGCATTAGCACCGGCAATTGCGACGTAAATATCCCTCCCGCGGGCACTGACTGCCGTCATCCTGGCATTCATCGGATGACCAGAAATCGCAGGAAAGAAAACTGCAAAAAGCACACCAAAAATGAACAAAACAACAATAACTCCGACTAACGTGATTCCGGACCTTTTATTCATATCAACCTCCCACTATTTGGGTAAAGTATAGACCTAATGCCGCAAAGCCGCAACCAAATTGCCCGTGAGTGATATGCGCAATCGTTAGACATTCATTGCGATGTGCATGAAAGACATCACGTCATGAGCCAACAACACTTCATGTTGCTTGAACAAAAATGTCTTTGCTTCGCTAAGTTCTAGACATAATTAAAAAGAAGATAACGGCAATTCAGCTGTGGAAAATATAGTAGTTGCTAACAGGGGTATGTTTTGTGTATATTAAAGTATATACATAAGGAGCTTGTATGATCACAACGAAAGTTTTTCAGAGCGGAAATAGCCAGGCGGTCAGAATACCCAAAGAGTATCGTATTGATTCTGATGAGGTAACTGTCAACCGCATAGGCAAAGCGCTGGTGCTTCTCCCTAAAGGGGATTCCTGGTCTCTCTTTTCCGAAGGAGTCAGAGAGATTAGCGATGACTATCCGACTAAGATTAAGCGGGATAAACCTCAGAAGCGGAGCGCCTTAAAATGAGATATCTGGTTGACACCAATATTCTTATTTATTTATGCAATTCAAAATCAACCCTATTGGAACGGCGATTTACGAATAAGCCAGCTGAGTTATTCTTTGTTTCTTCTATTACGGTAGGCGAGCTGATTTATGGTGTTAAGAAAAGTCAACGACAGAAAGATAATCTCAGGGCGATCCTTAAAATACTTTCTCCTTTTACAATTCTGGACTTTAATTCGAAAGATGGGTGGGAGTACGGTGCTATCCGAGCCGAACTTGAATCTGTCGGCCGTATCATTGGCGGCAATGACCTGTTGATTGCGGCGCAGGCTAGATCACGTGGGTTAACCGTTATTACAAACAACCTGCGTGAGTTCAACAGAGTTGAAGGACTTAAGGTGGAGGATTGGTCGGTTTAAGGGCCTGCGCGGAAATAAAGTCAGGTTTGATGCATTCGCCACCAAAATGTAAAGTTATTTTCGCGTGGGCCCTAAGCCTGTCGATAAGGGTTCGCATCGGGGTCACCCTAAATTGCTCCGATGCTCCTCGGTCACCTTCTCAGAAGGAACCAGAAACGAGGGTTGCAAAAGAATGCGCCAGATTCTCACCCCGCTTATCATCATCCCCCACATCCATCGTAAAATGACCCAGTTCATAAAGCCGATCAAAACGCAACCGAATTCAAAGACACGCTGAAGCGTGAACATCATACAGCTCCGGTATACGTCAGGTATGTTGTTCAAGCTTCAGCCTGCTGGATTTCACGGGGAGCTTGTAGAAAAAGCACGCTGAAGCGTGAACATCATACAGCTCCGGGATACGTCAGGTATGTTGTTCAGGCTTCAGCCTGCTGGATTTCACGGGGAGCTTGGAGAAAAGACACGCTGAAGCGTGAACATCATACAGCTCCGGGATACGTCAGGTATGTTGTTCAGGCTTCAGCCTGCTGGATTTCACGGGGAGCTTGGAGAAAAGACACGCTGAAGCGTGAACAACATACGATTCTTCGCACGTAATTCACTCTTCCGCCTGCTGAACCATGTTTAAATGCACCGGTTCAACAACAAAAAAACGCCCGCTGCAAAGCGGACGTTTTGTTTAACACGTGTAATACATTTTATAAAACAGCTAAGCTGTTTTAGCATTAGGCGTGGCCGGTGCTTCCAAATGTCATACCTGGTTTACTGAACATGACGTGGTTGTGATAGGTCGCATACTCGGTAACAATGGCGCCATCCGGACCTGCCACCTGTCCATGCCACGCCTCTGGATCTCTCTGAGCATAGAGCTTACCGGACTTAGCTGTACGGGTAGCTGCATATTTTGATTTCATCCATGCTTGACCATAGCCCCAGGGACGTTTTGCTTCAGGAAGCTCGCCAATGGGTATCTCTGTGCCTTCACCCTTGTACTCACCAAAAAATGTTACCTCGCCATAGCGAACCTGCCAGGCCTCCATTTTCGGACCATATCCCTCAGCTCCACCACTATGGCTATGTTCAGGCAGAGTTTGTCCTGGCAGCAGAAAAATTTCATGTCCTAGATAACCAAATTTTTCTTCATTAAATTTGCCATCATATTTTTTTGAACCATGCGTGGCATAGGTGCCGGTCTCATTGATCCAGAATATGCCGCCCATGCCCAGCTTAAGGATATCGCTCTGCATAAAATCGCTCACCCAGAATTCATCGGTTTTCAAAACATCCGGCACTGGATATTTGAAATTTTCAAACATTGCAAAATATGCCTTTTTGACTGCAGCGACATCTAGTTTCCCATCAGTATACATAACACTCCTCTTTAAGTTACGAGAGGCGTTACCTCCCATAGATTTACATCCAGCCCCCAACGCCAGTCCAGCTCCTATTGTAGATACAATTGCAGTTCGGCGCGTTACTTTTTTCATATATAGCTCCCTCTTAATTGTTTGTTTACTCACTTATGCTCTAGAACCCCAAATTATAGCACCATAAAACCCCCGAAGGAAAGGCTGAATTTCGATGGTTCTAAAACATGAGAATCGTATTCCATTCTCGTCGCCCGTTATCGTAATCCGATCGGGTGGACGAGAACGGGCGACGATAGCGGTGGACGATTTGAATGCTCTCAACCAAGCACGTCGTCTTGTGCAGGCGTCGTGCAACGAAGACCCAACCTCGCAAAGGAGGAAGGCTGCTGTTCATGACAAAATCAGTAGACTTCAACCAAATTGAATCGCACCCCTAAAAACATCTTTGCGGCTCTGGTCTAGTTGGTATTTGCACGGCGAAACTCAACTTTGCGCAGTATTCTGATCTGGAGATATGTAAAGCCGATCAAAGACACCCCGAGGAACCAGGCCATAGTGGTAGCGGTACTGAAGCGCAGGTTGTTGTATGCCTCTTTCCATATTTCCAGACTGAGAACATTTGTGGCATCCCCAGGGCCGCCAAAGGTAAGCAGAAAGATACTGCCCATTCCCTGAAATGCAGCAATGAAAGCCCCCACAAAATTGATCACCATCAACGGCATAAGCTGCGGCAGGGTGATATGCCGGAAGCGGCTCAATATCCCGGCTCCATCGATAGCGGCGGCCTCATAGTAGTCCTGAGGCAGTGACTGCAGGGCGGCCACATAGATCAGGCTGGCCATCCCAGCACCGGCCCAGACTCCGGGAAGAATACAACAGATCATTGCCAGCGAAGGATCTTGCAACCAGCTCTGTCGAGCGACTCCAATATATGCCAGAAGCTGGTTCAGCATGCCGTTTTCGGTGGGATCATACATGAGTTTCCAAAGCAGGGTGATAACAATTCCGCTGGTAAGCTGAGGCATAAAATAGATGGTTCTAAAGAAAACCTTTCCCTTCGGTATTTCAGTCAGCATCAAAGCAAGCAGTACCGGAGAGAGGAAACCAAGAACCAGGGTGATCCCGACGTAAATCAGCGTGCGTCCCCAGGCAGCCCAGAAACCGCTATCGGTTGCCACCATTATAAAGTTATCAAGCCCGGCCCAGCTGCTGGCACCAACAATCTTATATGACTGAAAAGCCATGACCGCTCCACGGATCAGCGGATAGTAACTCCAGAGGGCTATTGATATCAGTGCCGGTGCCAGCATCAGCCAGGGCGAGGCACCATGTTTGACACGCAGTTTTCCCTTATCCTCAGCCGCTTTAGCGCGGCTCTCTTTAATGAAAAGGGCGAAACAAATTATCAGAGCCATCAGGACAACTCCAAAAACAACTCGGGCGAGTGGCCTTCTGCGAACCATCTCCTCCTCCGGAACATCAAACATCAGTCCACGATTTGCATCCTCATTAATGGAGTGCAGCGCTGCCGCGTAATCGAAATTCTCTCCAGTATCGGCCAGCATAATGCCCAGTAGCCGACGGCTGATCAGATCGGAGACCGCCTGCCAGAATCCGGCATAGGGTTCAGTTCGGGCCAGGATCTCACCTGACTCAATGCGCTCATAGTTACGCTTGATATTATCCGGCACCTCATCAAGATACTCATCAAAGCCCATTCGTTTAAGATCAGCGGGATTGCACCAGCGGGCATGTCCCTCCAATGCTTTCTGGCGCACCTCTTCATCCTGAACCGCGCTGCTGGTAACCTGCTGCAGGCACTTCCAGACCATATCGCGCTCTTCTTTACTGCGCCTGCCAACTCCTTCGGTCATGCTGTAGAAATGTTTATGCGCTTGAAAGAGAGGTTTCATACCGGGTTTTGCGGCAGGGATTGGCATAATACCGATCATATCGGGTGGCAGGTTAAGATCGCGGGTCAGTTTTTCTACCAGATCCGATCCTGAAAAAACGGCTACCACCTCGCCCCGTTCAAACAGATGTGGCAATTCCGTATTCAGGCGTGGCAGCGCACGTGCAACGCCCTTGATAATATCACTCTTTGCAAACTCAAGCTTGCGACCATTTTCCAGAGTAATAAAACCGGCACCAATATCCGCAGATGTGAGGTCAAGCGGCGCTCCACTGACAGGATCTCGAATCCAGGGTGCCCAGACAAGCTTATGTAAGAAAGCGGTTCCATCAACGGCCTCCGCCGAATCAAAGTCCGCCTGCCAGATACCAGCGACTTGAGAAAGGTCCTCCCCTGTATCAGGTGTAATAAACTCAGTATCCTCCATGGCAAAGCGATAAGTTCTGCCAGTTGTCGGAGAGACTTTCAGATTCACCACAGGTGAGCCACCAGCCGACTGCATCCATGGCAACCAGGCCCAAGGTCTGTTCTCAATGCCAAATGCACGCTGACCGCGTTCCAGCTTTGCACCGGATATTTTACGAGCGGGAAAGGTCACCTGCTGACACCACTTATAAAAGTCATCCCATGTTTCAGGAATATAATCTGGATCAATCCCGGCCTGCTGAACCAAATCCTTACGAAAAACGATGCCGTAGTACCATGTGCCGGCCAGAGGCACTCCGTAGATTTTTCCATTCTTAGTGGCAACCTGTCGCCACAATTCAGGCACGCTTTTCCATCCATCCCAGCGAGCCTCGCTATCATCAATGCGCCCATCACCGTTGAGGTCATCGCCAATCCACTCATTAAGGGGATATATAAATCCCTGATCGATGTCATGACGAATAATATGAAACCAGCAATTGTAGAGATCGGGTGCGGAACCCCCGGCCATAGATAGCATAAAGGGAGCACGTCCACCACCGCCCGGAAGCGTAAGCCCACCCCACTTCTGCGGATTAAAACGAGGTTCTTCACGCACCAGCTTCAGCACCTGACGGGTAATCGGTCCCTCGGGTGTGTCGGGATCGTATCCCTCTAGAAAGGATACGGTAATCATATCATCGGGAGCGGGAACGGAGGCTGCAGAAAGAGAGAAAGGAGAAGACAGACAGAGGGATGTAAGAATGGCTAAAATAATTCGAACGTCCAACATCCAACATCGAACGTCCAACATCGAACGACAGTTAGCCGAACAAATGTGAGTAATACAAGTTGAACGTTGAATGTTGAACGTTCGATGTTGGACGTTCAAAACCTGATTCCTCCTTCTACATTCCACATTCCACATTCTACATTCCACTTTCCACTTTCCACATTTCGCAAATTGCGTGGCGGGGTCAAGGCCCCCGCCCTACAGATTTACAACGGCAATGTACATTTGACCTAATAGTCTACAGCCTAAAAACCTACTAGCCTAAGCATTCTATGGGACGATACTGAACTCACTTCAACTTAGCAGACTGCCGCTCGACCGCAGCCCGAGTTTTTTCAACCAGCCCTGCCAGCTTCGCATCATCATACGATTTAACGTTCTTGAAGTCATACGCTTTAAACAGGCCTGTCAGCTCACTGTCCACAAGAGCTTGTTCCCGCAGAATACGAATCTTCTCATACTCCTCAATACCATCACGCAGGCACTCCCAGCGCATACTTGAGCGCATTCCCGGATAGACAAGAAAGGTATCACCATCAGGCCACTTTCCAAAGGCGGTGTTATAGAGCGGATCTCTGTTCCAGTGAGCAAAGGCCCAGCGAAGAAACCCGTCCAGTTGATTTGCCGCCGCATAGTATCCCAGCCAGTGCTGCTCGGAGGTGGGGCTGAAGACAAATGTATTCGGCCGACGCGGTCCGCAGCAAACATAAAAAGTTGTAATTCTGCCATCTTTTCGCCGTTCCTGCACCTCATCAAGGAAGGCCGGGTTCACATGGCCAATTGACTGACTGTAGTTATCAAATTCAAGTCCCTTAAAACTACTGGGCGGATGATTGCCGGCCATAGAGACCTTCAAGCCGGGGGCATATTTTTTTATGCATAACATAGTTGCCCGCAGCTCAGCCGCACCGCGTTCATCCATAGCAATATAGGTGCGTTCAAGCCAGCCCTTCTGTTTGAGATGCTTCTCAAACTCCAGCAGAAACGGCTTCCAGTAGGCAACATGCTCCTGCGTTCCGGGAACCGCTTTAATGGTGATCTTGTCCCCGCTTTTAGCATCAACATACGAAACCATGTTACCCCAGGTCACCATGGTGTAGCAGTGAATATGTTTATTCAGTCCACAGGTGGCACCAAACTCCACATACTCATCAAACAGGGAAAAATCAAATGACCAGCTTTCATCAGCGTTCTTAATATGTTTAATCATGCTGTCGTAGGGATCAAAAGTCTGTTGATTCCACGGTTTATCAACAATAGATGTTGTCAATGTCTTCTGTCCGGCGGCCGCCAGTTCAGAGAGCAGCGGCCGCAGCAGCGCATAGTGCTCCTTCGAAAATGGCTCAACCCTGTGATAGCGGGCAACCGCCCAGGGATGCTGCCAGAGATCCAGATAGAAACTCCACTCTGCCGGAGGGGGCAAAGTTGCGGAAAGAACATTAAGCTCCACTGGAAACTCCAGCTCCTGTTTGTTCGCGCCTTTAACAGTGATAATGCCTTTGTAGAGGCCAGGGACCGCATTTTCCGGAACGGTCACAGTCAACCACACCGGGCGGTAACCACCGGCAGGAATATCTATTTTTTCGATCGGGTCAAGAATATCCGGCAGCAGTTTACTGCCACCAAGGACAAATCGTACAAAACGCGCTTTAACATTGGCCGGAGGAATATTGCCACCCTTGTCGTTGAGAAGAGCGCTGCACTGCAGCCGCACCTGGTCCACGCCGCTGTTTGACCACAGAACGAATTGTCCGTTAACGCGTTCATTGCGCCAGACGGAGAGATTGAACGTTTTCTTTGATGTGTCGCCAATCACATCTTCGGATTTAATTTTTGCCGTTGTGACAACGCGTCCATGAAGACCAGCAGTGGAACCAGCAGGACTTTTGCCAAGCATCGGAAACCCCGGCTCAAACTGATTATAGCGCCAGTCAAGGGGGTAATTTTCCGACTCGGCAGGCCCGGCAAGCGCCCAGCAAGCTACTGCCAATAAAAGTATGCTTATCACTGTTTGTTTCATAATCTCTCCTGTTTCTGATTAAGAATACTTCAACCATTCATTCATGTCCAGTGCGTTGTAACAACATGAGCGTCTTAATTCCGCGCAAAAACACTAATTTTATATTTCACCTTGATCCATACGTACACTTTTTGTAATATACCTACGTAAACAAGGATGTATATATGAATGCAAAACTTACGCTAAATCTAAACAAAAAGGTGATAGGCAAAGCCAAAAACTATGCCCGCGTTAGAAACCAAAGTCTGTCAGGCATGGTACAGAACTATTTTGCTTTTCTTGCTGAGAACGAAGAATCAACAGATAGCCCTATCGCCGATGAAATCAAAGAGATTTCAGGAATCATTGAACTTGATGATGACTTTGACGTAAAAGAGGAATACGGGAAATACCTTACAGAGAAGTATAAATAATGCACAAAATCTTCATTGATTCCGACATCATTCTGGATGTACTCGCCCGGCGAAATCAGTTTTATAATCCGGCAGCTTGCCTATTTACCGCCATCGTGAGAGGCAGAGTTGCGGCCTTCACAACTCCTGTTGTGTTTGCAAACACCCACTATCTGCTCTCTAAAATAAAATCCAAGAAGATCGCACTCCAAAGCATAAAAAGACTAAGGTCATATATTTCTGTTTTATCAATGGACGAGCAGACAGTCGATTTGGCTTTAAACTCATTGTTCTCTGATTTCGAAGATGCACTTCAGTACTACACAGCAAAGTCACACGGCATCAATTTCGTTATCACGCGCAATAAGAAAGATTTCAAACTGAGTGAAATATATGTTTGTACGGCGGAGGAGTACCTCAAGATTTTGAACGCAAGTTCAAAGGATAATCCGCAACCTCCCCCGGTTTAGCAAATGCTACGACAGATGTCAAAATAGCGAATATGGTGACAACTGTGTTTTTCATATATTTCTCCGATTAATTCTATTTAGAGAGCATGCGGGGAACAGACTTGCTCAACGTTTCTTCTTTGCAGGTAAAAGCGGGACAACCAGCGATTCGTATAATGCAAACAAAAATTCAACGCGCTGGCACTCATTTGTAAACGAGGCAGTACGATAACAGCGATCCACCGCCCGGTCAAGATCGGTGTGCGCTTTCACTAAATCCGGCGGCATCGTCAACGGGTCGTAAAGATCGGCCAGCGTTGAAGATTTGTATTTTACGCGCACATCCAGCACTCTCTGTGCCACCGTCTCCACAGCCCAGCTACGCTTATCATTCACATCCTGCGGCCATGGATAGTTGTTGTAGACTAGCTTGTTTGAGTAACGATAATCCGATTTCATCCGCCCGCAGACCTGCCGCACCCAGGCCATGTGCATAGTAGAGGTTAATACACCGAAATGGTATAGTGTTGCATCAGGAACAATATTAACCAAATTGCTTGCAATTACCTCCGGCGTCTGATATCCGATAGGTATATAGGAGCGCCTCTCCGATGAAACTCCGGGCACAACCAGAAAATTACCGAAGGGAAGATTTTCATGTGCAAATCGAGTTGGAGTTAATGCCAATTTCCGTGTAACTGGTCTTTTACTCGCAAGACGCGACAATCGAACTGCATCAACTCGTTTAATCACTTCAGGCATTTTTCTTAACTCATCAGGGGGACAATCTTTTAACATTAAACACCAACGCTCTACTCCATTAATAAATTCTTCAGCACCAAACCAGCGTCTAAACAAGGGAGCAGAACTAGGTTCAATTTCAACAAAAGAATTCTTTTCATCCGCTTTAAACAGATAGTTACCCCCATCAATCGGCTGATTCCCAACGCCAATACCAGGCACGTCACAAAGCGGCTTGGAACGATTCAGCACCACCGTGTTTGATCCTTCCACCAGATAGGGGCTGATATTCTTTACTTCGGCTGCAGAAACAACACCATCCACTTCATCATAAATGCGTTTTAATCCCTTATGATTCTGGGCAAAACCGATAATCACCACATGCACATGGGCTTTACCCCGTGCTTCGTTTTGCCATGCAAAGGTTCTGTATGCAAAGGTAATCTGCATGCCTCTGGCAAATAACGCATTCCATAAAATCCCAACCTGCTCTCCCTGAGTGATTGAATTGGTTGAAACGAAGCCTACACGAACATCAGTTTCCTGAATAAATCCAGCTGCCTTTATATACCACGCGGTAACATAATCAAGCAAGCCATTGCTTTTTATGTGACCGGCCACGGTGGCCATATCCGCCCGTTGCTCTTTATTCATAAACTTAGCACCGATAAACGGCGGATTACCGAGAATATAGGAGCACTCAACCGGATTTAATATATGCTTCCAGTTCAGATGCAGTGCGTTGTCATTAACAATACGGGCCGCTTTCCTGAGAGGCAGACGCACAAAATACTGGCCAAACTTCTCTGCCAGCAACAGATTCATCTGATGGTCCATAAGCCACAGAGCGGTTTCCGCAATTTTTGCAGGCCACTCCTCCAGCTCGATGCCGAACATCTGGTCCACATCCACGCGCGAGAGCAGGGAAATATCGGTTATGATCTGATCACCGATTCCGATTGCATCCAGCACGTCTAATTCCAGCAAACGCAGCTCGCAGTAGGTTATGACAAGAAAGTTGCCACATCCGCAGGCCGGATCGAAAAAACGGAGTGTACCCAGTTTAACATGAAACTTTTCCAGTTTTTTATGGTTATGGCGGATGCTCTCAAACTCTGCGCGCAAATCATCCAGGAACAGGGAACGGACCACCTTGAGAATGTCACGCTCGGAGGTGTAATGCGCCCCGATCTGGCGACGCTCCCCCGGCTCCATAATCGCCTGAAACATAGAGCCAAACACAGCCGGTGATATGCGGCTCCAGTCAAACCCTGCACAACGCAGCAACGCCTTTCGCATCTCCGCATTCATCTCGGCCAACGACAGGCTCTCAGCAAAAAGTCCGCCGTTCACATAGGGAAGTGCGAGCAGACGTTCATCCAGATTGTTCTGGCGTTTATCATCCGGCTTATTGAGCACCTGAAAGAAGCGGGCAAGGTGCATTCCTAGATCCGATCCATCAGGACGGGTCTGGTTCTCTAAATACTCAGTGAATGCGCCGGGATCAAAAATGCCTGTATCTTCCGCAAAAAGGCAAAACAGGATACGCACAAGAAACTGTTCCAGCTCATGACCTGTATAACCACCCTCATACATCGCATCATGCAGCACTCCCATAACCTCAGCGGCTTTGATATTAATAGAATCTTCGTGTCCGAATGTGCGCACCTTATAACCGGGAATAAAGCCGAAAAGACGGATGTGTTTATGAAGCTTTTTAACCTTGATTTCAACCTGTTGCACACGCATATCGCAGAACAATGGTAATTCAGCGGTGCCGTCCGGCTCCAGATCATAAAGAACCATCCGATCAAAATCCGTGACAATCACATAGCGGGGAATTTCATCATGACATCCCGATCGGGCCAGCGACTGAAGATATTCAAAAGCCTGCGATTCCGCATGCTCCAGACTCCTACCGAGCGACTTGTGTTCAACCAGCAGCCGCCCCTTCCAGAAAAGGTCAATAAATCCGAATTTACCGCTCAGTTTACGGACAGGCTCTTCGAACGTGGCTACACTCCTGCGGGGAATACCGAAGACATTAAAGAATGCATCCCAGAACGACTTTGCCTCAGCCGCCTCACGCGATTCTCCAGCCCACTCCCGTGAAAACTGAACTGCCCTCTATTTTATCTCATTCCACCCTAGCTGCATATAACCTCACCTGTTTTAATTTTAGAATACTTCAACCATTCATTCATGTCCAGAGTGTTGTACTGAAAGACCGGTTTCATTACGCAACCAGCTCCCGCATCGAAATATTGCTAAAGCATATTCGAAAAGGTCTTTTAGAACAGACTGCCCCAATCCGTTGGGTTGTTTTTCCGTACTCGTACACTCAAATCTCTTTCCCCTACTATCCCCACCCTAGGTTTTGAAGATTCACGTGTACGAGTATGTGTACGAGTATATGTTCCTTCGACTATTTCGACTTCTCGAACCTCCAACCCTTTTCGGATGGGCTCTACACGCTTCGCTCGGCGCTATGCATGCTTCGCTCTGCGCATTGCACGAAAGCCCTCGCACCCTTTTTCCAGATCTTTACTGCGCCACTTATGGGGAAACCCTTGGCATTGAAGCGGCTTGACATCCTGAATGCGGCAGCTGTTATCATCCTCCAGAAAGATACAGCGTCCGTTGTCCTGTTCTATCAGAGTCAATTGCCGGCGAGCGACAGTCAGGACGGTGTACCGCTCTGTAAAATCATAGATTTCCAGATCGAGGAAAGCGGCGATTTTTTCCGGTTCCCCTTCCTCAAGTATCACGTAGCCGGGGAGAGAGCAGCAGTAGCCGCAGCATTTGCAGACAAAATTATCCAGATTACGTTCCATAGCGTTATAGAGACCTCCAGGCTTTCATACCGCAAACTATAGATCACCATTGGCATTCTTACCGCCCGCCTCAATTCTGCTTCTGACAAACTCGGCCACCACATCCCGGTCTGCCGCTAAAAGCTCTTTTTGCGTAGGAAGATCCGCTAGTTCTTCAACAAGCTCATGATGAGCGATATCCTCGCCAGTGGCTTGAATAATTGCATCGTTGAACTTAGCTGGATGAGCAGTTGCCAATGCAATCATAGGGATGTCGGGATGCATGAACTGAGAAGCAACCGCAACACCCACAGCCGTATGCGGATCAAGCAGATAGGCATACTTCTCCCAGTATTCACGAATGGTTGCAATCGTCATCTCTGTGTCGCCGCGACCGGCGACAAAAAGTTCATCCTTCGGATCCCGCTTAATTTCAATAGAACCGCTACTTCTGAGTTCAGCCATCCATTGTTTCAACAGAACTGGATCATTGCCACTTAGATAATACAAATAGCGCTCAAAATTGCTGACCACTTGAATATCCATGGATGGACTCAATGTGGGGGTCACCGCGCCCAGGGAGTAAACGCCGGTATTGAAATAACGCGAGAGAATATCATTTTCGTTAGTGGCAACCACCAATTTATCGACTGGAAGTCCCATCTGCCTGGCAACATAACCGGCAAAAATATCACCAAAATTACCCGTTGGCACAGAGAAACGAAGTTGCTTGGCTCCAGTCTTTTCCTGAACCCTGAAGGCGGCATAAAAATAGTAAACGACCTGCGCCAACACCCGTGCCCAATTTATTGAATTGACGGAGCCAAGCTTATATTTATCACGGAACTCAAGATCGCAAAATAGCTCTTTGACAATATTCTGACAGTCATCAAAGGTACCAGTCAGACCAATATTGAAAACATTATCATCCAATACGCTGGTCATTTGACGTTCCTGAACATCGCTGACTCTACCGTTAGGGTGCAGCACAAAAATACGGATGCGTTCACGACCGCGCACACCATAAATTGCCGCGCTGCCGGTGTCGCCACTGGTGGCGGCCAGGATATTCATCTCCTCTTTATTTTCCTCAAGACAATACTCAAAGAGATTTCCCAGAAACTGCAGGGCGACATCCTTAAAAGCAAGAGTGGGTCCATGAAAGAGTTCAAGGATATAGATAGGTCCCACCTCCACAACAGGTGTGACTTCCTCGTGACGAAAGACCCCGTAGCTTTTGTCAATAATTGCACGCAGTGCTGAATCCGGAATATCATCCGCATAAAGGCGCATGATTTCTAAAGCCAGATCAGAGTAGGTCATATAGCGCCAGGAATCCAGCTTGTCGCTGACATCCGGGATACTCTCCGGCAGAAACAAACCTCCATCTCTGGCCAGTCCTGTTAAAATAGTTTCTTTGAAAGAGAGAGGGGAGCCCTCTCCGCGAGTACTAAAATACTGCATTAAATTCACCTGTTTACAGAAACTTACAGAGCATCTTCAAAAAACTTTGGAAGCAGCTTCTTAATGATGTCGGCATCCGCATCAAACTGGGCAACTGCATCTTTTGCAATTTTCTCAGCTTTAGCCTGTGCCGTTGGAATATCCGAATAATAAGTATAAAGAAAGAGCGCCGCATTTGTCATCAAACGGCTGTGTTCTCGAAGTCGCATCGCTTTTTTTGCCTCTTTGGATTGTACAAGTTCTTTAATAAACTCGTTTACAATCTTAGGTCGGTCAGCATACAACTCTTTCCAAGTCACTCTTGTGCTACCCACAGTCAGGTACTTTTTATCCGCGGCTTGAACAGACCAGCCACTTGCTGATTTAAAGCCAGGAGTATGTTCAATCAAATACTCATGGAAACTCTCCACTCGGTTAATCCGTTCCTTGGCAATCTCCAAAGCCGCTTTAGCTTCATCGCTTTCAATCTCATAAGAGACATCACTAAGCCGACGCAGTGCATCACGGAAGTGCAGGTTTTTAAGTGGTTCAACACATTCAGCTTCAGCCACAGCAATTCCGGCAGTCTCTTTCTGGACCTTTTCCTTGGCCACCTCAGCCGCCAGGCGTATTTTTTCAGCCTCAGCTACCGCCGCATCATCTTTCTCCTTTTGAATAGCCTCTCTTCTCTTTTGTTCTGCCAGAGATTTCAGTTCAGGCTCAATTGATTTAAAGGTGGTAACAATTGATTTAAGACCGGAGATGCCATCCTTGATTTCCTTATTGATGGCCATATTGCCAGCCTTATCAAGCATCGCTTTGGCAATCTTATCCATCCCTTGAAATTCAGTTGCAATAGGCAGATCATCTATAAACTTAAATTTAAATGGAATATTTACCAAAGACATCTCATCCATATTCCGGAGCTTTGCGGCAGAATCCTCCAGCTCGGCAACAAGCCGATCGGCAGCCACGCCGGCCAATCTAACCGCATAGAGATTTTTATACATCGAGCGCACAACCGCAATGAACTTAGGATCATCATTGTCCGGTTCCTGAACCGGCACAACGTCCTTATCTACGGCAACCACTGGATTAGTTACACCCGTAACCGTATTGCTGACGACTGAAGGAACTCCGTTGGTGGCATAGGATCCAACTGCGTTATACTCGGGTTCCGGCGAAATCATGCTTGTCCGGACATCCTCACCATAAACCGCAACCACCAGATTTGCCGCATCTTCTACATATTTGACCGCCTCTGGTTCCATGTCATGTATTTTTTTAGCACTCTTAACGGCGGCCTCGATTGCATTTGCACCCGTCTGAATAGAGTTCTGCTGCGATTGTTCCGTCTTCTCCTTTTCAGCTTCCCAGGCATTCTTTAATTTCAAAACAAATAAACCAGCAATCACTGCACATATAATGAATATCCCGAAAATTACAGAACAACCGATAAGCGACGCTTTCTTGCAGCCGCCAGATTCGTTCTTATACGGCTTAACTTCATTGTTTCCAGCAGAAGAAGATCCACTATGCATAATTTTACCTGTAACATTCATGCCCTTCTTCTTGCGATTGAACTTCATCGCATGCTTGCCTTTGATCTTGATTCTCCTGGAACTTTTCTTAAGCGACAAAGGACCTGCTTTAGAGAGATATCGTTTCATGTCGCCCATTAAAGAGCC
>Ga0307990_1001792_pt1 | contig 17806 bp, 15 predicted proteins | sample EllFjometagen129_FD_203168 | JGI IMG/M metagenome (GOLD analysis project Ga0307990, IMG submission 203168) | Marine microbial communities from Ellis Fjord, Antarctic Ocean - #129 | ecosystem: Environmental > Aquatic > Marine > Unclassified | place: Southern Ocean | collected 2014-10-08
TAGGAACATAGCGAAATTAGGCCCCCGATTTATCGGGGGTTTACGTGGCTTAACTGGGAAATCGCGTCCCTTCGGGACGCTAGAATTGTCTTTACACGAGTACTGAGAGGATATATTTGCCTTGACTTCAATCGTCCCTATGGGACGGAAAATCGTGTTGTTCGTCCCATTCCCGCCGCCTGAAACGACGGGCTATTTTCAGTTGTCCCTACGGGACCGCCAGTCGCCATTTCATAATTGCTGACGGATTAACCACCCAAAACTTTCGCCAGCCAGACGGAGGCGGGTTCGATTTTATTGTAAAGCAACGAGTGATCCACGCCGGGGACCACCGCGTATTCAACCTTGGCGCCACGGTCGCCAAGATGCTTCGCCAGTCGTTTGGCCTTATCCTGATTGAATCCACGGTCTTTCTGCCCGGCGAGAAGGAAAACATGCAGACCCTCGGGTTTTTGCGCGCCAACCAAACTCAATCCGCCACCCACCGCGACGCACGCATAAAAACGCGACGGATATTTTAAAGCCATTCTCAAGGCCATGGACGCACCGGAACTGTATCCGACAATGGCGATTCTTTGTCCGTTGACCTTGTGCGTCGCAATGATTTGCTCCAATAAATGCAGCAGATAGCTTTCGTCGTCTTGGCCGGTCCATGTGGAAACGACGCGCTCCCGCCGCTTTTTCATCGGCGCCTGCGGAGCCAAAATGTGGAAATTTTCCATACCCTTTTGAAGCCGCCACACCGTCGCCGCGGATAAAGCCTGTCCGTCGTAACCATGCAGGACCAGGATTAATGGGGCCGGTTCGTTTTCACTTTTCGCCGGATGCATCACATACATCCTGTCTCGGTTGCCATCAAGAAAATGAAAATTCTCGCCCACTTTCGGTCCGCATGAGCCGGCGGCGATGATCAGCGCAGCAGACGCAGCCATCAGCAACATGGGAATAACGAAGCGCTTGAAATGGCCTTTCATTACTTGCATCAGGCTTCCTTCCGTTCAAAAAATAGCCGCCAAATTTTTTTGTTGGCCGCAGGTTGCGCGTATTGACGAATTTTGGGGAGCGAAACGAAAAGACCTTCGGTCGCGGTTTTCGGTTTCGGCCCGGTTCCCCGGACAATAAAAGGATGAAGCTGTACCTTGAAGCTAGTGTATGCGTGCTGAACGATGGGGAGAGTTTCCACCGGATGTACGGACCTGCCCAGCTCTTCACGAAATTCCCTGATGACCGCATCCACCGGGCTTTCCCCAACATCCACCTTTCCGCCGGGAAGCTCCCACAGGCCGGCGAAAAGCCCATGATTCGGTCGCCTTTGAAGATATACGGCGCCGTTGCGCAACCAGATGCCCACGACCACGTCGATGGATTTCAGGCTTTTCCGCTTTCTCAACGGAAGCCGCCCGGGGTCGCCCGCCGCGTAAGCCGCGCAGAATCGTGCGATGGGGCATTCGGTGCATTTCGGGTTGGTTTTCATGCACACTGCCGTCGCCAGGTCCATGATCGCCTGAACCGAATCTCCAGGGTGTTTTTTGGAAATCAGAACAAGTCCCTCAACACGCATTCTTTCCACCGCCTGCGCTTTGGTCGCGTCGCCTTCCATGCCCAGGAAGCGAAAGAGAACGCGCCGCACCAGGCCGTCAATGGCCACGCGGCGGCGCCCATCGACAATGGCCGCCAGCGCCGCCGCGGTATAGGACCCGACGCCGGGCAGAGTGCGCCATTCACTTTCGCCAACGGGAAACACGCCGCGCCTTTCCCCGACGATTATCCCGGCCGCTTTATGAAGCGAAAGCGCCCGCGAGTAATATCCCAGGCCCTCCCACAGCTTCATGACCTTATCCGGGCTTGCGGCGACCAGTGAGTTGATATCCGGCAGGGCCAAAAGCCAGCGCTCGTAATAGGGGATGACAGCGCCGACCGTCGTCTGTTGCAACATCGCTTCAGCAACCCATATGGCATAAGGATCGCGCCTTTTGCGCCAGGGCAAATCCCGTCCGTGTCGCTTGTACCAGCGCAGTAGGCGTTCCGAGGGATTGCCCTTGGCGGCCTTTGATTCGCGCGTGGCTTTCATTTATTGGGAAATGTCTCGGCCTGATCCGGGGGTTGGTCCAGCGAAAAAGCGGTGTGCAAAGCGCGGACCGCCTCATCAGCAAGCGCCTGCTCGATGATGCAGGATATTTTTATTTCGCTGGTCGCAAGCATTTTAATGCCGACACCGACCTCCGCCAGGGAAGCAAACATGGTTGAAGCGACGCCGGCGCTGCTTCGGATTCCCTGGCCGACGATCGATATCTTCGCCAGATCTTCGACGCTTTCGACGTTCACCGCGCCCAGGCCTCCGCCGATTTTCCGGCACAGGGCCAGAGCCTGATCGTGGTCCTTTTTTGGAATGGTGAACGAAAGGTCCGTGAAGCCGTCCGTGCTGGAATTTTGTATGATCAAATCCACATCAATGCCCGCTTCGTTGATAGAACTGAATATTTTTTGCGGCGCTCCTATCAGGTCGGGAATGCCGATGAAGCGTATGGCAATGACGTCCTTTTCGCAGGTGATGCCTCGAACGACAACGTCTTCCATGTTTTCTCCCGGTGCAATGATGAGTGTCCCCGGCCGCTCGTTGAAGCTCGACCGGACCGACAGGCGTACATTATATTTCGACGCAAGAAAAACGGCTCGGGGATGAAGAACCTTCGCGCCGAGAGATGCCATTTCGAGCATTTCGTCATATGAGATTTCTTTGAGCTTGCGTGCATCCGGGCAGATTCTCGGATCCGCGCTGAAGATGCCTTCCACATCCGTATAGATCTCGCACAAGTCTGCGGAGGTCGCCGCCGCCAGAGCCGCAGCCGTGGTGTCAGACCCGCCGCGCCCCAGCGTCGTGAGGTTGCCGCTGCGGTCAACGCCTTGAAATCCGGCCACAACGGCGATGAATCCATCGTCCAAGGCTTTTGTGAGTTCTTCGGCGTCAATGTCGAGGATTCGTGCGCCTGAAAAATTTGAGTCGGTCGTGATGCGAATCTGGCCACCCAAAAAACTTTTGGCCCGATGCCCCAGATCGGCGATGGCCATCGACAGCAAAGATGCGCTGGCCTGCTCACCCGTCGCCATCAAGACATCCAACTCCCGCGCTGGCGGCGTGGCGGCAAGCCGCCCCGACAGCGCGATGAGCCGATCCGTCTCACCGGCCATAGCCGAAACGACGATGATCACCTGGCTTTGGCCGGCAGCGTTCACGGCGCTCCGGGCCACCTTCTTGATGCTCTCGACGCTGCCTAAACTTGTACCGCCGTATTTTCTGACAATGAGAGTCATGGGATCGCGCCGTTTTCGACCATGCGAGGATGGAAATCTTTGAGCGTCGCCATATAGATTTGAGCCTTTTCCTTATTGACGCCAATCCGAATGCGCCTTTCGTCGGCGCTGATGATCTCGATATGCAGCCATATGGCGTGATCGGGAATGATCGGCTTCAGGCGGTCCGCCCATTCAATGACGCATAAGCCTTCCGATTCAAAATATTCCTCGATTCCGATCTGCTCGGCTTCGGCAAGGCTTGCCAGTCGATAGAAATCCATGTGGTACAGGGGGAGTTTCCCCGCGTGCTCGCTGATAATCATAAAAGTCGGGCTGGTCACGTCGTCAGGATCGATTCCAAGCCCCCTGGCCAAACCCTTGACCAGGCGCGTTTTGCCCGCGCCAAGCTCCCCACAAAGGGCCAGAACATCCGACGGCGAAAGCAGCTTCTGAAAGCATTGCCCGAAAAGAACAGTTGCGTCCTCGCCTGCCAGATCAATTATTAAGTCGGTCATGGCGCCGCTACTCATCCTTAGTCCAGGTCAAAATCGTCATCGCCCGGCTCTTCCTCGTCGCCGCGCAAAAACGACTCCAGCGAACGGATAGCCTCGGGCATCTCCTCGACAATATCTGAGGCGATCATCCCTTTTTCCGTTTTTTTATCCAGGGCGATATCTCCGGCGAATCCGTGAACGTATGTTCCCGCCAGCAGGGAATCGAGCGTTTTATAACCCTGCGCGATCAGGCCGGCAATCACTCCGGTCAGAACGTCGCCGCTTCCGGCGGTGGCCATTCCCGGGTTGCCTGTAATATTGATCCAGGTTCTGCCATCCGGGGCGGCAACAATGCTTCTGGCCCCTTTGAGAACAAGGAACACTCCGTGCTTTGTTGCAAAAGACTTTGCCGCCTGGATTCTGTCGGCCTGGACATCCTTGGTGGAAATGCCCATCAAGCGCGACATCTCCCCTGGATGCGGCGTCAGAATGGTGTCGGCGCGACGCAGGCTTAAAATATCCAGGTGATCGACCAGATTGTTGAGGCCGTCGGCGTCGATGACAACCGGCAAATCCAAGTCCTCCAGAAGACCGCGCACGAAACGGCCCGCCTCAGGCGACTGGCCCATGCCCGGCCCTAGGGCGAGGACCGTTTTATCTTTGAGCAAAGCCCTGGCTTCGGGCAGCGATGGAATTCCGAAACCCTGGTCCTTGCCTTGGGGCAAAGGTTTCGTCATGACCTCGGTCAGCTTGGCCTCCATGGCGAGATTGAGGCCTTCAGGCACGCCCAAAGTACATAAACCCGCCCCGATGCGAAGCGCTGCGAGGGAACATAAGGCGGGAGCGCCGGTCATTCCGGGGCATCCGCCAAGCACGCACACATGTCCGAAGGCGCCCTTGTGGGATTCGTCCTCGCGGGCCTCAAATATCTGTAAAAAATCATGAGGTTCGGTGATAGACGTGTCAGCGTCCATCTCCTCGACCAAAAACGCCGGAATGGAAATGTCGATTGGATAAATTTCCCCGCAATAAATATATCCGGGGAAGGTGAAGTGGCCGATCTTGGGTATTCCAAATGTTCCGGTGTGCTCGGCAAAAACCGCAACAGCCATGGGTTGCCCCGTGTCTGCGTTGAGACCTGAAGGAATGTCCACGGCAAAGACGGGAGAGCCGGATTCGTTGATGGCCTCGATGACTTCGCCGTATAGGCCGGCGACTTCGCGATCAAGACCGGTGCCAAAAATCGCGTCAACGATCAAACCCGCCGACGACAAGTCCTCGCGCAGGATTTCCATTTCTTCCGAATCCGTCACGTTGTTGATGGGCACACCGGTTTTTTCCAGGATTTTCAGATTGATTTTCGCGTCGCCTTTATATTTCCGCGAGTCGCCGAGGATATAAACCTCCACATCGAGTCCCTTGTTCCAAAGATGGCGGGCGATCACGAAGCCGTCGCCTCCGTTGTTGCCGGGACCGGAAACCACGCAAATCCCTGTCATCGCCTCTTCAGCCAAGGAATCCAGAATCACCGCGACACTGCCGATGCCGGCATTTTCCATCAGCACAATGCCCGGAATGCCGCATTCCTCGATGGCCCGGCGATCCAGCTCACGCATCTGCTCGGCGGTTAAAAGTTTCAGCATTTTTAGTCCTTTAGGGCTGTATGGTTTAGGCGTCGCCTATCAGATATCTTTTTTGCTCTCGGCTATTCAAGAGGCTCGCCGAATCGAATCGCCTCGATCATTTCGCGGACTGCCCTTTCCATGCCAACCAAAACGGCGCGAGCGATGATGGAGTGTCCGATATTCAATTCCGTCAGTTGCGGAATGGCCGCGATCGGCCCGACGCTCCTGTAGTCCAGCGCATGCCCGGCGGCAATGCGCATTTTGAGCTTTTCGGCCATTCGCACCGAATCCAGAATAGTTTCGTATTCCCGGGAGCGCGAATCTTCGTTCCTGGCCTCGCAATAGCGGGTGGTATTGATCTCAATGGCCCGAATGCCGATGTGGTGCGCCGCCTTGATCTGCATAAGATCGGGATCGATAAACACGCTGACGCGGATATCCCGCTCCGACAGCAAATTCAAAGCCGTTGTGATGGCATCCTTGTTATTGACAATGGAAAGCCCACCCTCGGTTGTCACTTCCTCAGGCCGCTCGGGAACGATCGTGGCGATATCGGGTGCAATTTCCATAACCACGCCCAGAACGTCCTGCGCCGTGGAAATTTCAACGTTGAGCCTGGTTTTGACTGTCTGGCGCAGAATTTCCAGATCCCGCTCATGGATGTGCCGTCTGTCGGCGCGCAGGTGGCATGTGACGCCATCGGCTCCGGCCAATTCCGCCAACGCTGCGGCGGTGACGGGTTCGGGGTATTGCGCGTTGCGGGCCTGCCTGACGGTGGCCACATGGTCGATATTGACGTTGAGTTCAGTCATGGTTTTTCCCCGATGAGGTTTTTCACATATGTTAAGCGCCGATGGCTCGAATGACGGCGTCGCTGATATCATCACTCAGTTGATTGATCAAGCCCTCGTTTTCGCCTTCAAGCATAACCCGGACCTTCAACTCCGTTCCAGAGTAACGCACCAATACGCGCCCCGAGTCGCCCAGTTTTTTCTCCGCAGCTTTTATCGCCGCCACAACCTCCGTCAACTGTTCCAAGGGAGGTTTTTCACGCACCGCAAGGTTGTTGAGGACTTGTGGGAAAGTCTCCATGGAATCGGCGAAATCAGCCAAGCTCTTGCCGTTGCGAACCAGCGCAGCCAGAACCTGCAGTGCGCTCATGATGCCGTCGCCAGTGGTATGCTCGTCGAGAAAAATGAGGTGGCCGGACTGTTCGCCTCCGAAGTTGTAGCCTTCTTTCCTCATCATCTCCATCACGTATCGGTCGCCGACCCCGGTGCGAACCACCTTGCAGCCCGCGGATTGCAAAGCTTTATCCAGCCCCATATTGCTCATGATCGTCGCCACAAGCGTGTTTTTCGCCAAACAACCTTCGGCCTTCATGCTTTTCGCGATGGCGGCCATGATGTGATCTCCGTCCACCACGCGGCCCTTCTCATCAACCATAATGACGCGATCGGCGTCGCCGTCTAAGGCGACGCCCAAATCGGCGCCGGTCGAAACAACCTTGTCCTGCAAGTTTTTCGTGTCCAGCGCGCCGCATCCCTGGTTAATGTTCCTGCCGTCGGGCGAGGCGCCGATCAGCGTCAAATCAGCTCCCAACTCCTCGAAGACAGCCGGGGCGACTTTGTATCCGGCGCCATTGGCGCAATCCAACACTATTTTCATCCCCTCAAGAGTCAGCAGCGCCGGGAAGCTCTTTTTGAGAAACACGATGTACCTGCCGCGCGCGTCATCGATGCGCCAGGCTCTTCCCACCTGCCCCGCCGTAACCGGATTCCTCTCGGCCTCGCGGCTGTCCATGACATCTTCGATGCGTTTTTCCATCTCGTCAGGCAACTTGAATCCCTTGGCATCAAAGAATTTAACGCCGTTGTCCTGGAAAAGATTGTGGCTGGCGGAAATCACCACGCCGGCGTCGGCGCGCATATCCTTGGTTAAAAACGCGATGGCCGGCGTGGGAAACGGACCGACCAGCAGCGTATCCACGCCAGCCGAGCAGATTCCCGCCGACAAGGCGAACTCGATCATGTAGCTCGAACGCCGCGTGTCCTTGCCGATAATGATGCGATGACGCCGCTTGTCTTTTTTGAATAAGTAGGCCGCTGCGCGCCCTATCCGCATAACCGTCTCCGGCGTCATGGGTTCTTCGTTGGCCACTCCGCGAACGCCGTCGGTTCCAAAAAGTTTTCTTTGATCCATTGTTTTTTCCTTAGCGACTATTTTTTTCTTTTTCTTTTTCGGCTTTTGTTAAAACAAGTTTGACTTCCGGCAAGGTCAGGCCCACCGGGATGGATTCGCTCTCGCCTTCCCCGGATACGATCACGCGCGGCATGAGCTTGTGAACGCCGGTTTTCAGATCGCTCGCGTCGATGACCAGCCTGATCTTGTCGGCGCTCATGGACCGCATCATTTCCGCAGGGCCTTTTAAACGCAAGTCGAGGCGCGCCGGAGTCACGGACCATATCCAGTGCGTGTTCTCTACTTCCACCGGAAGTTCCGGAAATTCACGTTGAACCAAATCGGGAACGATTTGAATTTGCACGCGCACATTTTGCGCATCCAATAATTCAATGTGACGCCCCCGGAGATCAAGTTGGTGCTGACCCTCATAGCTTTCACGCAATCCGGCGATATCGATTACCTCCGTCGCAACCGCTTTCAAGTTCTCAACTTCACTCCTGGCGCCGGATATCTTGACCAGATCCGGCTTGGACGATTTTTCTTCGACGGAAAAATTTTTCGCCGGACCCCCCCGCGTGACGATTTCCACCGGAACGGTTCGTTCAATTCTTTCGGCCAAAGACAAGGTGACCTCAGTCGGGCTGATCTGCAAGATCCTAATTCCCGACAGGGGCAGGCCTTTGATCCGCGTATCAATAACCTTGAACGACAGGTTTCCCTGCCCTGCATTGGCCAAATCAAGTTCGTAGATCAACCTGTCCTTCTTGATTTGCTGAAGTTTGGCGTTGGGTCCCTTGGCGATGATGTTGATTTTGCCGGGTATGTCCGAAGTTCGCACGAGGTTGGAGGGCATGTTTGTAAGAACCAGCGTCACCTCCATGGGTTCTTCGGATTCGGGCATCTGATAAAAAACATAGAACCACAACGCCACTGCGAAAACGAAGCTCAAAAGTTTTAAAGCCCCGTTGTGCAACAACAGGCGTTGGGGAAGTTTTGATAATCCTGGCATAATTTATCCGAAAAGCTTGCCGATTCGATCATAAAGATCATCGGGAGTCATGTTTCGCTCAAGCCGGCCCTGATAAACATTGCTAACTTCCTGGCGCTCTTCCGAAACAACGATCACCAGGGCGTCCGATAGTTGAGAAATCCCTACCGCAGCCCGATGTCGCGTACCCAGGTCTTTGTCCAGATCCACGTCCGTCGCCAGAGGAAAAAAACAACCCGCTGCGATAATGCGACCGTTCTGGAGAATGATGGCGCCGTCGTGAATGGGCGACGAAGGCAAGAAGATGGAGATTATCAATTCCCGCGACACCGACGCATCCAGGGCCGTGCCTTCATCGATGTACTCGCTTAGGCCGGTTTCTCTTTCTAAAACGATGATGGCGCCGATGCGGCGGTTCACGAGGGCTTGTACCGAGCGCACCAGTTCATCGACGAATTCCGCTGTCGGAACGGTCGACATATGAGCGAAAGGGTTACGACCGAATCGGGCCAAACCCCGACGAATATCCTCGGCAAAAAGGATCACGATCAGGATAATGGTCGATTGAAGAATTGTATTGAGCATCCAATGCAGCGTATGCAGGCTGGCTGCTTCGGCAACCACGTACACCACGAGGATCAATCCAACGCCAAGCATCATTTGCAGCGCCCGCGTGCCGCGAATCAGCAGAATGATGTTGTAGATCACCACCGTGACCACGATGATGTCGATGGCCACCTGCCAATTCAGGATTTCAACCAAATTAAAATCCTGCAAAAATTCCCAATTTAATCCACGCACTTTTATTAGTCCGAGTCAGCCTGTTTCCATTGGCTATTGCAATGTTGAATCTATAAGACGGAGGCGGGAAAATCAAGAAAACCTCCCCGATATTTGTTTTTAAATCTTCATTCGACTTCCTGGTCCCATGGCCAGGTACGCGGCTAAAGAATTTTTCGCCGTCCTTGATAAGGGACTGATCGCCGCAACGCGCATAAACAGGCTCCCCCAAAAGCCTTGCCAGGGATTTCCGAAAATAGCTCGTTGCCGTGAGCGTTAAAGTGGATTTGATCCAAAAAATATTGCGCGAACTTCCGGGAAAAGCTCCTCGGCGTAAAAAAGTGACGCGTTTCCCGGCGGCGGCGGCCCGCAACAGTCCAACAAGCCTATTCAAATTTAAAATGGATAAAGGTATCCCTAGAATAAGCCGATATTAAATTGAATAAGCAATTGTGGGGCTTTGCTTCATGCCAGGCGAAATCGTTGAAAAGATCCGAAGCGCAATAGATGACCTTCCGCCTTTGCCGCAGGTGGCCTCCCGAATATTGCGGGAATTGGAAAATCCGGATGCTGAACTGCGCAGCATTTTCGAAATCTTATGCAAAGATGCCGCGCTGGCCGGCAAGATTCTCACTATCGCAAACTCAGCCTATTACTCACGCGGCACCCCCATATCAAGCCTCCCTGCGGCCATTCGTGTATTGGGCTTTTCTACGATCAGGGATGTTGTCATGTCTGTTGCGACGGCCAGTATGTTCAGCCAAGTCGCCAAAACCGCACGCAAACCTATTGCCCGTTTATGGAAGCATTCCCTGGCTGCGGCCTATCTATGCACATTGGTTGCCGAATGCGCTCGAGAATCGTCAGGCGATGAACTTTTCGTCGATGGGCTGCTTCATGACATCGGGAAAATCCCTATCCTCATCAGATTTCCCGATCAAGCTGAGCAGATCGAAAAGGCGATGCAGCCCGAAGGCGGCCATAAGGAAATTTGTGAATGCGAGATGGCGCATTTGGGTTTCACGCACGGACAACTCGGCGGCGCGTTGCTCGAAAAGTGGAATTTTCCCGACAGAATTCGCGGAATTGTCGCAAACCATCATCAAAATGAGATCGAAGATGATCCCAATATCGACATGCAAATCGTGCAATTGGCCGACGTGCTGTCACACAGGTTGCAGAACGAATACTTTGATGAGAAGGTACTTGAGCAAAGGTCGGAGATGTTAGAGATCAGCGAAAAGAAACTGGTGGAACTGACAAAACATGCCGCTGATCTCGTGGATAAAGACAAGGAAATATTTGGAATCTGATGCTTGATAAAAAAACCATCAAGCGTGAAGTTCTGGAATTCGTCCAAGCTTCGGAATTGCCGGTGATGCCCCTTTTGTGGGAGCGCATCAATAAAATCACCAGCGACAGCAAATCCTCCGCGCATGACTTGGCCGAAGCTGTCCTGCAGGACCAAGTGTTGACCGGAAAAGTCATCTCCGTGGCGAACACGCCTTTCTGGGGCATCGGCCAAAAGGTCACCACAATTACTAAGGCCGTACTGGTCCTTGGCTTTACCGCGATCCGCAATGTCGTTTTCATGGTCTCGATTGCCGATGGGATGATGAAACATTTTTCCGGGCCGACTTTCAACCGGATATGGGTGCATTCCATAGGATGCGGAGTGACGGCGCGCCTTCTGGCCATTCGCCTGAAAACCGACCCGGAGCAGGCGATGATCGCCGGACTATTGCACGATTGCGGCAGTCTGTTTCTTCTCTTTCGCCATCCCAGGGAATACGAGGCAGCCAAGCTCCGCGCCCGGGAAAACTGGAATTCCCTGGCTGCGGAAAGAGAAATATTCGGCCTCACGCATGAGGAAGTCGGCGACATGCTGGCCCGCGCCTGGGGCTTGCCGGATATTTTCGTCGCCGTATGCAAAGGTCATCACTCGATTAGGAGCGGCGGCGAGCTTTTTCTTTTTGAAAGAAAGATCATTCACCTGGCCAACAGTATTTCATGGCATGTTCTGAGCGCATCCGAGATGAAATTGGAGGATCGCAAGAAAAATCTCACAATATTGCTTCGTTTCGCTTCGCAGGAATTTTCCATCAGTAGTCAGGAGATAAAAGACATTTCCGCAGAGTTGACCAAGCACGTGGAGGAGATCAGCCGGTCCCTCGACATGGATTTGAAGGTTGGAATCCCAAAACCCGAGGAAGTGAAAAAGCAAACTCCCAAGCAGATCGATCCGGCGATAAGCGCACAGAAAATAACCCGCCAGATGGCGATGCTGCATGAGATATCCAGCCTGGCCGTGGACAAAAGCGTGGATTTCGACAGCATCCTCCAAGCGGTCGCCGAGGGCATCTACCGGGGCATCGGATTTGATCGGGTATTCCTGATAATGAAATCCGGCACCGGCAGATCGATGGTTGGAAAAATGGGATTGGGACACGACGCCCCTACGCTGTATCACAAAATCCGAATCAACCTCGCGGCGACAAAGCCCGGCTTGCTGGCAACCGTCGCCGACACGGGCAAAAGTTTCAACGTGCTGGAGGTCGGATCGCCGCTTTATGATTCTTTGCCCGATCTCGAAGTCAGCGATCTGCTTAAAGTTGACGCTTACGCGGCGCTGCCTATGACTCGCGACGCCGAAACGATAGGGTGCATTCTGCTGGACAACACCGCATCAAGCCAGGTTATCACGGACGCCGATCTGGCATCGGTCGAAACTTTGCTGAATCTGGTAAATATGGCGCTGATAAACCGCTAAGCGATCCAGCGGCCATGAACTTGTTGACCGCCGGATAATCCAGGATGAATCAGTGATATTTTCGCATCGGGTCAAAAAGGGTCAGCAGTATGTCTCCCAGCATTCCCCTCCGCATTCCATGAGTTGCGTGCAATCGTTAGGATATTGGTCCATGCAATCGCACGAACAAGCCAGAATGGCATCTATATCGCACGAATCAGGAGCCTGATCCTGTTGAGCTATGCACTCTTCAACGTTTGCATAATCGCCAACGCCGCAATTGACCACGAGTTCACAAAGCGTTTCCTGCGTGCAGTCTCCGCCGTTGTCGTCGTCTCCGCCGCTGTCGTCGTCTCCGTCGTCACTGTCGTCGTCATCGTCGTCGCCGCAGGCGATGCAAAGGCTAAGACTGAGAAGGCAAAGAAGGATCATCCAAAATGTCGATTTCCAAATGCTCATTGTTTCGTCCTCCAAAGAGTTGTTTGAAATTTCTGACTTGCCAAGCTCATCGGCAGCATCGTACACGCAATCGCCGAAATTCAAGCGATAATTATTTTATGGATAATCCACTCCGCCGTCGGTCAGCGGCGAGCAACGGATGATCCGCCAGAGGCTTTTTAGACCTCCCTTAAAGACTCCGTCTTTTCGGATCGCTGCCTTGGCGTATTCGCTGCACGTCGGTTTGAATTTACATTTCGTAGGGATAATGGCCGAAAGATGTTTCTGGTATCCCTCGATGCCTTTCACCAAAAGCGCCCCGGTGATTTGCTTGGGCGGTTCGCGAAACATATCCACAACGGCTGCGCCCGCCGCCAGGGCGACGACAAGAGCAATAATCATGTGAAACATCTTTTTTGGAAGAAGCGATCTCACGACAACCTCCTCATTGACTCTTTAATCCTCCAGACCCAGTTCCTCGATAAAGCGCTGAACCTGTAAGGCGGCTTGGCATCCCATTCCCGCGGCGGTAACGGCCTGCCGGAAATGCGGATCGCAAACATCGCCGGCGGCGAAAACTCCCGGCACGGAGGTCTCAGTGAAGTTGTGAACCTTGATGTAGCCCTTTTCGTCCAGGTCCAGATGGTCCTTGAAAATCGCGGTATTGGGGTCGTGGCCGATGGCCAAAAATAATCCGTCAACGGCGTGGTCGCTCAGGTCCCCGGCTTTCACGTCTTTGAGTCTGACTCCGGTCAGACCGCTATCGTCTTCGAGAACTTTGTCGGGAACGGCCGAACGAATGATTGTTATCTTCGGATTTTTCTCGATCCGCTCCACCATGATTTTCGAGGCGCGAAACTCATCGCGGCGATGCACGACGATCACTTCAGCGGCAATTTTGGAAAGGTACTGCGCCTCCTCCATCGCTGAATCGCCGCCGCCGATGATCATCAAGCGGCGGTTTTTGAAAAAGAACCCATCGCAGGTGGCGCAAGTGGAAACGCCTTGCCCGATAAGCTCCCTGAGTCGCGGCAAATCCAGAATTCTTGCCGCAGCGCCTGTGGCAACGATCACCGTGCGGGATTCCACAAGCTCGTCGCCGATCCATATCTTCAGTGGCAAAGAACTGAAATCCACTTTCGTCACAGTATCGTAGATGACTCGCGCGCCGAAACGCTCAGCCTGGGCGGCGACTTTATTCATGAGTTCCGGGCCGGTAATCCCCTCGTCCACGCCGGGGAAATTCTCGATCTCCGTCGTCGTAGTGAGCTGACCGCCGTGCTGGATTCCGGAATATATAATTGGGGGCAGATACGCACGAGCCAGGTAAATGGCCGCTGTGAGCCCGGCCGGTCCCGTTCCGATGATGGTCGCTTTATTCATTTTTTCTTAGCCCTTTCTGTTGGCGTAGGAATCATTGATTGCATGAAAATTTGTATTGGCGCTTTGAAATTCTCAGATAGTCACAGCGCATCGAAATCCGATGAATGGACACCTGGCGCGATCTTCCGCCAACAGGCGCGTATAAGCTTTAAAATATCGGGAATCCTCCATATAGGACCCACCGCGCAACACGGGCGTCTTTGTATCGTGATTTAAAACGATCCACTCGTTGGCGTTGCCCATCATGTCCACGCATCCTTCCGCAGATTGACCATCGGGATGCGTGTCAACGGCTTTAAAACAGCCGTATTCGCTGTCGAAGTGCGCTTTGGATGAATCGAACTCATTTCCCCAGGGATAAATGCTGCCCGATGGTCCGCGAGCGGCCCTTTCCCATTCCTTGTCCGTCGGCAGGCGCTTGCCCGCCCAGCGAGCATAGGCTTCGGCCTCGGCGAAACTGACCATGGTGACCGGGTAGTCTCCGGTCCCATGAATGTAGCGCCCCTCCAGCCAATCAGGGGGAGGCTCAACTCCGGCGCTTTCCACGAATTGCCTGTATAACTCGTTGGTCACAGGATACATATCCATATAAAAAGCGGCAATTTCCTGTTTATTGCCTTCAGCGCCAAAGAGAAATTCACCGCCGGATACCGGGACCATTTTCTCAATTAAGGTTTCCTTTGGAACGCTGTTTGTGAAGATGATTTCATTGAGAGGCTTGTGCATGGGTTTGGGAGGAAGGACTTCCGCACCCGACACTACGGGCGTTTTTTCGATAGTTTCCACTTGTTTCCCAAGACCCTGGTTCGGGGCCGGCGCACCCATCATACCCACATCACGCAGCCCAACATCCTCTCGCGGAGCAACGGAAGGTTGATCGGGGGTCATCGGTGAAACCGGCGGCAGCGTAGCGTGGCGTGCCGGCAATTTCGGCGTCGGAGAGGGCGTAACCCCAATAGACGGCATAGGGCGTGGGGGAAAGCGATCGCTTTCTTTCTCCTTTTTCCCCTGATCAAAGCGGTCCATCGCCGTTTTCATAACCTTGTCCGGCTCTTCTTCAAATAGCGTTCGGTAGGATATCGAGGAATTGTTCTGCATGGGGCGCGGTGGAACTTTTGCCTCCGGCTGCCGTGGTTCTTCCGGTTTTTCGGCCTGGATTTTGTCATCGGCTATTGTCGGCATTTTCCTCAGCGGCGATTGAGGACGGTGCATTGGACGAGTTTCCGTTAATTTCGGTCGCGGCGGCATGGGTCGCAATTTACCAGGGCTGTCGGAATCGGGTTCAGCGGTCGCCGCTTTCACTTTACTATCGGGCCTTAACATTTCAGCCTCCGATGGAGGATCGACGGTTTGCGATCCCGAGTCCAAGTCCAATTCATCTATTATGCCGGCCCCATCTTCATTTTCGTCCTGTTTCGCTTTTTCAAAAACCTGACCGCAGAAGATGCAAAATTTCGCCTCGGCATCTATGCTGCGCAAGCATTCGGGACATTTTGATAACGCGTGACGCTTTGCGCCCTTTTCAGAAAGATTTTCCGTTGTTTCGCCGGTGGAATCGTCTGAAAATGTTGATCCGCATTTCGCACAGAATTTCGCATCTTTATACCGGATCGCCCCGCATTCCGGGCAGGCGGCGGGCAGCGTCTTCCGGCATTTTCTGCAAATCGTTTCAGCGTTGAAATTTGGATAATGACAATGTGGGCACGTAACGGTCATGAAATCAACCTAATCTTGCGTGAAATCACCCTTCAAAGGTTCCAATCGCGGTCAGTCTAAAACCGTTGAGACAATGCGGCAAGACTTGGATTTAGGCAAGACTTGGGATCGACTAAAGTTTCCAGGGATCGTCGGGACAAGGCGCCCGGGGTTCCGCTAGAGCCATAACGGCGTTCATTCGTCTGCGCCGATGCCCCAGCCCGGCTCCGAAAAATTAAAAATGCCCATCCGTGAGGACAGTGAAGTTTTTCACTTCCGCACTGGCGCCGGTTTGGTTGTCGATGCTCAAGGTCCAGTAGTCCGTGGGTTGCAGTCCATGCAGATCGACCAAGCCGTCAATCCCCGTTTCGCCGTTGAAATCGTATTCGCGGAATGTCTTGTTCAAACGCCACGAGGCGGGACTGCCCGCGTTGGGCCAGGGAGTGAAGGCGCTGTGGCTTCCCATATCCACCATCTGTCCGTCTGGCGCGGTCAGACCAAAGTCAACGCTGCCTGCGGGCTGCGTGGTCCATTCCAGGAACACGCGCACGCCCACCTTCGTCACTGTCTGCGCTGCCTGATGTATGTCCAGATTTGTAAATCCCACTTCGGTGTACTTCGGTAGCCATGGCTGGTCAGGCTGATCGGAAAAAGAATCGGTGAGTTCCTGGTGCCATGTGCCGGGGATAATGCCCATGAGGCGGATGGAAATGTCATCGCTAAGGTTATTCGCCGTGACCAGGTCCAGTGTGCCGTCGCCGTCAAGGTCCGCGGCAACGACCGCATAAGGGGTATCTCCCATGGTCAGATCGGTCTTTTCGCCGAATGCACCGCCCCCCGTGCCCAGGCGGATGGAAATGTTATCGCTATCGGTATTCGCCGTAATCAGGTCCAGTGTGCCGTCGCCGTCAAGGTCCGCGGCAACGACCGCATTAGGTTCTTCTCCCATGGTCAGATCGGTCTTTTCGCCGAATGCACCGCCCCCCGTGCCCAGGCGGATGGAAACGTCATCGCTGCCATAATTCGCCGTGACCAGGTCCAGTGTTCCGTCGCCGTCAAGGTCCGCGGTCGCAACCGAACGGGGTCTATTTCCCATGGTCAGATCGGTCTTTTCGCCGAACGCACCGCCCCCCGTGCCCAGGCGGATGGAAATGTCATCGCCATAATAACCATAATTCGCTGTGACCAGATCCAGCGTGCCGTCACCGTCAAGGTCCGCGGCAACGACCGCATAAGGGGTATCTCCCATGGTCAGATCGGTCTTTTCGCCGAACGCACCGCCCCCCGTGCCCAGGCGGATGGAAATGTCATCGCTATACGGATTCGCCGTGACCAGATCCAGCGTGCCGTCGCCGTCAAGGTCCGCGGCCACGACCGAACTAGGGCTATTTCCCATGGTCAGATCGGTCTTTTCGCCGAATGCACCGCCCCCCGTGCCTAGGCGGATGGAAATGTCATCGCTAAGGTTATTCGCCGTAACCAGGTCCAGTGTGCCGTCGCCGTCAAGGTCCGCGGCCGCGACCGAACGAGGGCCATTTCCCATGGTCAGATCGGTCTTTTCGCCGAATGCACCGCCCCCCGTGCCCAGGCGGATGGAAATTTCATCGCTAAGGTAATTCGCCGTGACCAGGTCCAGTGTGCCGTCACCATCAAGGTCCGCGGCAACGACCGCATAAGGGGTATCTCCCATGGTCAGATCGGTCTTTTCGCCGAACGCATCGCCCCCCGTGCCCAGGCGGATCGAAACTGTGTCGCTATTTAAATTCGCCGTGACCAGATCCGGCGCGCCGTCGCCGTCAAGGTCCGCGGCAGCGACCGAATGAGGGTTATGTCCCATGGTCAGATCGGTCTTTTCGCCGAACGCACCGCCCCCCGTGCCCAGGCGGATGGAAATGTCATCGCTACTATAATTCGCTGTGACCAGGTCCAGTGCGCCATCACCGTCAAGGTCCGCGACCGCGACCGAACTAGGTTCACCTCCCATGGTCAGATCAGTCTTTTCGCCGAACGCACCGCCCCCCGTGCCCAGGCGGATGGAAATGTCATCGCTACCGTCATTCGCCGTGACCAGGTCCAGCGTGCCGTCACCATCAAGGTCCGCGGCAACGACCGAATAAGATCTATCTCCCATGGTCAGATCGGTCTTTTCGCCGAACGCACCGCCCCCCGTGCCCAG
>Ga0307990_1001794_pt1 | contig 17784 bp, 16 predicted proteins | sample EllFjometagen129_FD_203168 | JGI IMG/M metagenome (GOLD analysis project Ga0307990, IMG submission 203168) | Marine microbial communities from Ellis Fjord, Antarctic Ocean - #129 | ecosystem: Environmental > Aquatic > Marine > Unclassified | place: Southern Ocean | collected 2014-10-08
ATTCAGATTCAGAATGAGCTGCACGGCTCAGCTTTCAGCACTGATTCCAATGCAGAGAGCTTACAAAATTTCAAAGAACAGAATGACTGGCGCTTATATGCAAAAACCTAACCGGAAATTACTGAGTATGAAGACAATAAAGGCATTCACCCTGAAAAACAAACTGGGACTTCACGCAAGAGCCGCCGCCAAGATAGTGAGTGTGCTCGGCAGGTATGAATCGAATGTGTTCCTCGCGAAAGAAGGAGAAAGGATTGACGGCAAGAGTATCCTTGAGATACTGACCCTTGCATGTCCCATGGGAAGCCGCCTCACCGTTGAGGCTGAAGGTCTGGATGCGGATGATGTCATGCAAGAGCTTGAAAAACTCATAGAAGATAAATTTGGAGAAGAATAATTGAGCGAGAATGAACTGAAGACAATAGCCGCCCTGAGGGGTATCGGGGTGTCCCCCGGTATCGTGATTGGGAGGGCCTATGCCTTGAATCACCAGGATGTCAAGGAAACGCTCTATAAATTAGATAATGGCCGCTTTGTCTCCAGGGAGGTAAAGCGGTACGAGAGGGCCCTCAAGGACTCGAAAAGAGAATTGCTGGATATAAAGGAGGGTATTGGTGATTGTAAGGGGGTAGGCCCACTCCTTATCGATGTCTATATCATGATACTCGAGGACAAGACGTTTGTCGAAAGTACCATAAAAAATATAGAGGAACATCGCGTTAATGCGGAATGGGCGCTGAAGATGACGATCTCCAAGCACCGTGAGATATTCGATAAGATAGAAGACGGGTATCTGCGGGAGCGTATCAGGGATCTGGAATATGTGGGGCAGAGGATACTGAGAAATCTGTCCGGGAAGATGCATGAAAAGATCTCCGATATTGAGGGGGAGGTTGTCATCGTTGCGAGAGACCTCTCTCCGGCCGATACGGTCCAGATGGCGACCCGTAAGATCCTGGGTTTTGCCACGGACATGGGAGGGAAAACATCCCATACCGCGATCGTGGCAAAATCGATAGGGATCCCGGCGGTTGTCGGGCTGGAAAAGGTTACCGGAGAGGTGAACACCGGTGACCTGATTATCATTGATGGGACGGCAGGTGTTGTTATCGTCAATCCCGATCCGGAGGTAATAAAGAGATACGAGGACAAAAAACGGCACTACCTCGTAATGGAAGAGGATATGATCAAGGACGCCCACCTTCCCGCCGTGACGGCGGATGGCCACGGTGTGGGTGTCGGGGCGAACATAGAATTTGTCGAAGAGATACCCTCGGCGGTGTTTCACGGGGCTAACGGTGTGGGCCTCTACCGGACGGAATTTATCTATATCAACAGGAAGGAACTTCCGACCGAAGAGGAGCACTTTTTAAATTATAAGAAGGTGATAGAAGGGGCGGGAATCAAGTGGGCCACTATCAGAACCTTTGATCTGGGGGGTGATAAGTTTATCTCCGATGCCGGCCTGGCCGAAGAGATGAACCCGGTGATGGGGCTGAGGGCAATACGCTTCTGTCTCCAGGAGGTTGAACTCTTCAAGGTACAGTTGAGGGCTATACTGCGTGCCAGTGTCTATGGCAATACCGGTATCCTGCTTCCCATGATTTCCGGCATCCAGGAGATTGTGGAGGCCAGGAAGATCATCGATGAGGTAAAGGATGAACTCGTATCGGGTGCGATTCCCATTGACGAAGATATAAAGATAGGGATTATGATAGAGGTCCCCTCTGCGGTGATCATGGCAGATAGACTGGCGGAGAGGGTGGATTTCTTCAGTATCGGCACCAATGATCTGATACAATACGCGCTCGCGATCGACCGGGTGAACGAGCGGGTCGCCTATCTCTATGAACCCCTTCACCCTGCCGTACTGATAATGCTCAGGCAGGTTGTCGATGCGGGGCATAAGGCCGGTATAAAGGTTGCCATGTGCGGTGAGATGGCGGGGGACCCCCTGTGCACGCCCATTCTGCTGGGCCTTGAACTTGATGGACTGAGCATGACGCCTCTGGCAATCCCCCGCGTAAAGAAGATAATCCGCAATTCAACGGTCAAGGAATCCAAAGAACTGCTGAAAACGGTGATCGCCTTTTCGACGGCCCATGAGATCGAGGGATATGTGAGGGATTACATGATTCGAAGATTCCCGGAATGTTGTCCGGTTAACTGGTAGGTCGGCTGAGGGTGAGGAGGGCAGATAACGAGAGACCATGGTAGGCAAATCTAAGTGGAGAATGTTCGGCAGGCGGGTAGGGGAGTTTTACAGTGGCCTCCTGTATGAAGAGAAGAAATCCCCCCTTTTTCGACTCCTGGGCAGGGCACTGTCCAAGGCAAAAGCGGACGAAGAAGATCTGAACAAACTGAAGGATCTCTCGGGGAAAGGAGTGGTTATCCACGCCCTGAAGAACCAGAGCCAGCTCAACTGCCTGATACTTCGGAACGTCTTGACCAGAGGGGATGTTAAGCGGCCCGTTTATTGTCACGGCATTAACATGCTTCTCTGGCAACCCTTTCGCTATGCCTTGAGGGCTATCCTCTCGCAGTTTTTCCACAATCCCTTCAAGAGTAAATATCTGGAAAGGATAACGAAAGAGGGAAAAAGCTCCGTCGTGTACCTCCGGGGTTCGGAGCTTATCGGACGCAGGAGCGTGAAAGATCCCCTCGGGCAGTTGATTGATGCGCAAAGAGAGATGGACAGACCGGTCTTTCTGGTGCCGCAGCTTGTTGCGTACGGGCGCAGACGGGAGAAAAAGGACAAGAGCCTGGTGACCCTGCTGTTCGGTCAGACCGAAAATCCGGGAACGTTGCGGAGGCTGATAACCTTCTTCAGACTGTACCATAAGGCCTTTGTCGTGTCCTCTCAGCCCGTGAATATCTCGGAATTTCTGGAGATACACAGTGGCAAGTCCAGAGAGGCCCTCAGCTATCTCCTCAGGCGGGAGCTCATAGACAGGATTGATGATGAAAAGAGGGCCATTGTCGGGCCGGTCCTCAAGTCAAGGGAGGAGATTGTCGGGGTAGCCCTCAGAGACCCGGGGCTGGTAAAGTTCATGGAGGAGATGGCCGCAGCCGGGAAGGAGGGGTACGGTACCATCGTTGATCGAGCCAAGGGGTATCTGCTTGAGATAGCCGCCGGGTATAATGACACGTACGTGGGATTCATGGACAGGATACTTACCTGGTTATGGAACAATATCTATGACGGTGTGATCATAGACAAGGAGGGGCTTTCACGGATTAGAGAGGTTTCCAAGAGGATGCCCTTTGTCGTGATCCCGTGTCATCGAAGTCACGTAGACTATTTTTTGATTCACTATGTTTTTTACTACAACAATATACAACTTCCCTTTATCGCTGCCGGGATCAATCTCAGCTTCTGGCCTCTGGGGCATTTTTTTAGAAATTTTGGAGCCTTCTTTATCAGAAGAACGATTGGTGACAATGCCCTGTACGGAGAGGCCCTTTCCAAATACGTCAAGACACTTCTCGCGGAGGGGTTTCCCATAGAATTTTTTATTGAAGGAGGAAGGAGCCGTACAGGGAAGATGGTGATGCCGAAATACGGTCTTTTCTCGATGATCATGCAGGCATACAGGGAATCACATTTTGACGATCTGGCCATCATTCCGGTTTTCATCGGATACGACAGAATTGTGGAGGAAAGATCGTATCTAAAAGAACTGGAAGGGGGGAGTAAGGAAAAAGAAAAAATATCATCTCTGCTTAAGACTATCAATGTCCTCAAAAAGCGCTACGGGAGGGTTTACATGAATGTAGGCGAACCGATGCTGCTCAAGTCGTACCTTGCTTCACATGAGAGTCCTGTTGAGGATATACCACTGTCGGATAGAAGGGTTTTGTACAGAAGGATGGGATATGAGGTTGTTAATGAGATAAACAAGGTATCCGTTGTGACGCCCTTCTCCCTGGTGGCTGCGGGGCTTCTTTCCCATTACCGGAGAGGCATATCACATGATGACCTGATGGAGATCCTCAATGAGTTTTATGATTATCTCGACTGCCGGAGTGTGAGATTTGCGTCTACCTTTGCCAACAGGGGCAAAGCCCTTAACGATGCCTTGGGGATGTTTGAGTCATCTGGTTTTATTTCTAAGATGGGACCCGAAGATGAGGATGAGGACGATGAACTTGCCGAGACGATATACTCCGTGGATGAGAACAGGAGACTGAATATTGAGTATTACAAGAACAATATACTCCATTCCTTTATTTCTTTCTCTTTCGTATCCCTTTCGATTCTTTCCGGTTCTCGCACCAAGATATCCCTTTCCGAAGTGATGGAAGACTACGACTTCTTCAAGACCCTGTTCATGGACGAATTTATATATGACAACAAGGTGGATGACCGTGAAGAAGTGCAGCGGGTCGTGTCTTATGCACGAGACAGGGGTATGATTGTCCTGCATGAAGGTATCGATGAGTTGGTCTCTATAGAAGTGACCGGCAAGGGGAGGAAATCTCTCCCGTCATTCGCCGGGCTGGTGCAAAATTATCTTGAGTCTTACTGGGTCGCATCCAGGGGGTGCGCATATCTCAAGAATAAGGGGAGGCAGGAAAAAGACCTTGTCAAAAAGATCCATAAGCTTGGTGTGAAAATGTACAAGAAGGGAGAGGTCTCCAAGACAGAGGCGATCTCTCAGTCGAATTACAAAAACGCCCTGAAGTCTCTTACCAACTATGGCGCGATATCAATGTCCCGTAACGAGGGCAACGAAGGCGTACGAACCTTCTCCCTGGCTGACCGGGGGCGGTTGGAGGGCCTCAGGCGGAAACTGTTCAACTTCATGAGATAGGCACATTAAAGGGGGTCGGGTTGTAAAACCCGAACCCCTTATCTTATCTTTTATCCTATGCTGTAAAAGGCGCCTTTCCCCCGGTACACCGATTGGTCTCCCAGCTCCTCCTCTATCCGGATGAGCTGATTGTACTTTGCGAGGCGTTCACTCCTGGAGACGGAGCCGCTCTTGATCTGTCCGCAGTTCAGCGCAACGGCGGCATCGGCCATAAAGGTGTCTTCCGTCTCTCCCGACCGGTGTGATATGACGGTGGTGTATCCGGCCTCCTTTGCCCTCTCGATGGTTTCAATGGTCTCTGTCAGTGTGCCTATCTGATTCAGCTTGATCAGGATGGAGTTGGCCACGCCGAGGGCTATCCCCTTTTCGAGCCGATTTCTGTTGGTGACGAAGATATCATCTCCCACGATCTGTATCTTTGACCCCAGCGTCTCTGTTATCAGCTTCCACCCGTCCCAGTCATCCTCCGCCAGGCCATCTTCGAGCGATATGATCGGGTATCGTTCGACCAGGTCGCCATAGAAAGCGACAAGCTCTTCGGATGTCTTGACCGGGTTATCCTCCGCGGAGAGCGTATAGTTCCCGTCCCTATAGAATGAACTTGCCGCCGCGTCGATGGCGATGAAGATATCGCTCCCCGGGGAATATCCACCCTTCTCGATGGCCTCCATGATAAGAAGCAGGGCCTCCTCGTTGGATTTCAGGTTAGGGGCGAAGCCACCCTCATCTCCTACCGCCGTGCTGTATCCCTTCCCGCGCAGGACGGACTTGAGGTGGTGAAAAATCTCGCTGCACATCCGGATACCCTCTCTGAAGTCGGGGGCCCCGACAGGCATAATCATGAACTCCTGAATATCAACATTGTTGTCGGCATGCTGTCCACCGTTCAGAATATTTGTCATAGGGACGGGGATCTCCTTGGCGGAGACCCCTCCGAGATATCGATACAGGGGAAGCCCACTTGCCTCCGCGGCCGCCCTGGCGCATGCAAGCGAGACACCAAGTATGGCATTAGCACCGAGGGAACCCCGGTTGTCCGTTCCGTCCAATTCGATCATGGTGCGATCAATCTCTCTCTGCAGGAGACAGTCCATGCCGATGATCTCCGGGCCTATCTTATAGGTTACATTTTCAACGGCCTTCTCGACACCTTTTCCCAGATACCGTTCGCTGTCGTTATCCCTGAGTTCCAGCATCTCGTGCTCTCCGGTTGATGCCCCCGATGGAACGGATGCCCTCCCCACGATTTCCGAACTGAGGGTTACCTCCACCTCTACGGTCGGATTCCCTCGTGAATCAAGTATCTCGCGCGCGTATACATCGATAATCTCTGTCATGAGTTTTCTCCTATCTGGTGATTTGAGCGAATGGTTGAATGTGTCTTACGGGTATGCCTATTATACCTATATGAAGGGATTTTCAAGGGAAGAAATGACTGAGATACGCGGTGAAGCGCGTCGCAAAGCGCTTCGGCATGGTTTTCGCCGGGGGGGCTGATGCCCGGTAATCTTCCCGTGAAAGATTACCGGGCACCCTGTACTAGCTGATTCCTCGTACCTGATCCGCCATCGATCGCGAGAATTTATCTATCTTTGAAGAAGAGGCCGAACGGATGAGAGCGGACGCCTTTCGTGCCTTTTCTATCCTCTTCTCCGCCTCTTCCTGGGCCCCGGAGACGATCCTGTCTCGCTCGCTCTTGAATTCGTCTACGAGCAGTTCCGCAGACAGGGTCTCCCGCGCCTTCTTGTTGGCATCTTCCAGGATACCTCGTGCCTCTGTCCGGGCCTTTTCTATCAGCCCTTCGGCCTCTTTCTCTATTTTTCTTATCGTGTCGCGTATCTCTGCCGGCATAGCACTCTCTCCTTACTCCTTCTCGAGTTCACCGTACCGCTGGGTAATTATGTAGATACCATGGTCGAATATACGGATGGTCTTGTTGATCGTCTCAACCGCCTGCCGGTGATCCATGGCGCTAAGAAAGGGTTCCTGAAAATCGGCGTAAAGCCACATGTGTCTCCTCATCATGATGAGGGCATAGAGGGTTTCATGTAGCGGTATCTTATTTTTGTAACTGACGTTGGCGTACTCTAAGAAGTACTTGCGTACCTCGGTATAGGGCTTTTCACTGAAGTACATCGTAATCAGATTCTTGTAAAAAAATTCGGCTCTCTTGAAACACTCCTCCTCCGACATATTATTGAATGCCGGGGTTCGTGGATTTTGCCGTACGGCCTTGCACCACTGCTGCGCGATTTCTCTTCGATGGTTTTCCAGGACGTTGATCAGTCTGTCCGCGAATACTTTCATGGCGAGCCTCCTTTTCGTGTTAGTCTGTTGCCGTATTCCTTACGTGGTGAAGACATACTGTGTAGTTGTCTTCAACATCCTTCTCAGTACCTGTAATTGCGGTTTAAAGATCGTTATCATGTCGGACCTGCAGGTTATAGGCATCTCCAGTATCCGCGAAAATATCTTCGCTTCGGTCCCCGTTTTTGATCTTACCACCAGGCGACCCTCACCAGAACCCACCGCTATGACAATCGGCAGGAGCAGGGTTTCTTTGTCTTCATTGTCTACCATCTGCGCCAGATACTCAAGCTCTTTTTTCCTGAAAACGTGTGTGCTTCCATCACCACATTCAACGTGGGGGCGCTCCTCCTCCAAAAGTTCGCTCAATGTCTTTCGCCTGCGCGGTAGGTGCGCATTGAGCGTCTTCATATCACCCGTCAGACAGTTTTCAAATGCCCTGTCCGGGCCTGGATCAATACGCATATGCCTCTCTCTGCTCGATCAGCAGTTTGACGTATTTGAGCCGGGCCGTCTCTTCACGGTCCCGCTCCTCGAACTTCATTGTCAGGTATTTTATCGTTGCCTCGAGTCCCGGGATAACGATGTATTCCAGCGCGTTGTTTATCCTCTTGACCTTATTGATCTCCGCCCCCAGAAGTTCCAGGGAATTCTGGAGTTCGGCCAGATCGACAGTGGTCTTCAGGCACTTTCGTGAGAGGGTGGTGCTGTTGTCGACCAATGAAGAGGTGCCGGGTGTGTTCCTCACGGAAGAGCCCGGTGTCTGAGTGTCTTCCGTTTCAAAGACGGGTATCTTTACCCCTGCGACATTCCGTGTGGCGGTGCCGATCGTGAGTGCCATCTGGGATGCGAGGAGTTCCTTTTCCAGAAAGGCGTACCCATGGTATCCCGTGGTAACGGAGAGCGCCCGGTAGGACTCCTTGAACTCCGCGAGCAATCGTTGCTTGACGGAGGAGCATTCCTTAACGGTGTCGAGGAATTCCATAATCAGGATAGAGAGTCTATCCTTGACGATCTTCTGAATCCTCGTGGCGAGCTTCAGGCGACGTTTCAGGCGCGCAAGCTCAATCTTGGTTGGCCGTGCTACCTGTACCTTTGTTGACATGGCATCTCTCTTCTCTAACTGGCTTCCGCCCCGCCGCTCTCTTTCGGGGCCTTCGGGAGGTATTTCTTTATGTATTCTTCCTGGATGAGCTTCAGGTCTCCTGCGGGGAGCATGGAAAAGATGTCCCACGCCCGCCCCAGCGTCTCTTCAACGGTCCTTCTCTCCTTTTCATCCTGTGATATGAATTCCTGTTCGAACCGGTCCGAGGCGGAGAGGTATAACCTGTCCCGGTCGCTCAGCGCCTCGGAGCCGATGACGGTAGATATCTCTCTGAGATAGTTTCCCTCCGCGTAGACGGCATATGACTGCATGAAAGCGTTGTTGTGGTCTTCCCTCGTGTTTCCCTCCCCGATCCCCTCTTTCATCATTCGTGAGAGGGAGAGGAATACATCGATAGGGGGATATATCCTCTTCCTTTCCAGCGACCGCGACAGGACGATCTGTCCCTCGGTAATATACCCCGTCAGGTCGGCTATCGGGTGCGTGATGTCGTCATCGGGCATCGTCAGGATGGGGATAATGGTCACGGACCCCTCCTTGCCGCTTATCCTTCCGGCCCTCTCATACAGAGAGGCCAGGTCCGTGTACATGTACCCCGGATACCCCCTTCTGCTCGGTATCTCGCCCCTCATGGCGGCAAGCTCGCGCAGGGCGTCGCAGTAGTTGGTGATGTCCGTCAGTATTACCAGGACATGCATGTCGTGTTCCCATGCCAGGTATTCCGCCGCCGTCAGCGCCAGGCGCGGTGTCGACAGCCTCTCGATGACGGGCGAGGAGGCCGTGTTGATGAATGCAACGGTGCGGCTGAGCGCGCCGGTCTCTTCCAGGTTCGAGATAAAATATCCCGCGTCATCGTAACTGACGCCGATCGCTCCGAAGACGATCGCGAACTCCTCCGATTTTCCCTTCAGCGACGCCTGTCTCAGGATCTGCGCGGCAATCTTGTTGTGCGGCAGGCCCGACCCGCTGAAGATGGGGAGCTTCTGACCGCGAACCAGGACATTGAGCCCGTCTATCGCGGAGATCCCGGTCTCGATGAATTCCGCCGGGGGCATACGCGACGCGGGATTTGCCGGTACACCGTTTATATCCAAGTACTTGTCCGCCACGATCGGAGGGCCGCCGTCTATGGGGTTCCCGCTCCCGTCGAAGATTCTCCCCATGATATCCCCCGAGACGGGAAGTTTCAGGGTCTCACCCCTGTATTTTACCTTGCTGTTCAGGAGGTCAACCTCGCTGACCCCTCCAAAGACCTGGACGACGGTGGTTTCCTTGCCGACCTCTATCACCTGCCCGATCCGCGTCTCCCCGGTGCCGAGCAGGACCTCCACGATCTCATTGTATCTGATGCCGGGGATGCTCTCAATGACAAGGAGCGATCTCCGTGCGGTGCTGATTGCCTTTGTCTCTCTCGTAAATAGCTGCAGGGAATCCATTGCGTTCCTCCTCCTTACACAAAGGGGTTCTTGTCCATGTCAGACCATAGCTTTTTCATGTATGTGTCGAACTCTTCATTCGTTATATCCTTCATACGGGATATGCGGGGCAACATCTTTGAAGAGGCTATCTCGCTGACCAGCATCCCCGATTCGGTTGCCTCCTTCGCGAGATCGTAAAACTTCATGATGACGCTGATCATCGCGTGCGCCCTGGCGGGTTGTGTATAGGTGTCGACAGGGTGATACGCGCTCTGCATCAGAAAGTCTTCCCTGAGCATGCGCGCCGCGAGCAGTACCAGCTTGTCGTCTTCGGGGAGGGCCTCCGGCCCGACGAGCCGAACGATCTCCTCCAGTTCCGCTTCGTGCTGGAGCGTGATCAGGGCCCTGTTTCGTATATCACTGTAATCGGGGCTGATCTTGTTCCACCACGTGTCAACCGAATCGGTGTAGAGACTGTAGCTCTGGAGCCAGTTGATGGTCGGGAAGTGTCTCTTGTTGGCGAGGGCGACATCCAGCGAGTAGAGGACATCGACGATCCTGAGGGTCGCCTGGGTTACCGGTTCACTGAAGTCCGCGCCGGGAGGACTGACGGAGCCGATCACCGTGGCCGAGCCCATCCGTTCCGGGCTGCCTATGCATTTGACCCGCCCGGACCTTTCGTAGAAGGCCGAGAGCCGGGAGCCCAAATAGGTGGGGAACCCTTCTTCCCCCGGTGTTTCCTCAAGCCTGGCGCCGATCTCTCTCATTGCCTCGGCCCACCGGGATGTCGAGTCGGCCACGAGGAGAACGTCATATCCCATATCCCTGAAGTATTCAGCCATGGTAATGCCGATAAAGATACTGATCTCCCGTGCGACAACGGGCATATTCGACGTGTTGGCGATAAAGATCTCCTTTTCCTGCAGGAGCCTGCCGGTCGCGGGGTCTTTCAGTTTTTTGAAGCTGTGGAGGACGTCCGCCATCTCATTTCCGCGCTCGCCGCACCCGACATAGATGTTCAGCTGTGTCTGGGACCATCGGGCCATCTGCTGCAGGGTGACGGTCTTGCCGGTTCCGAACCCCCCGGGTATGGCGGCTTTCCCCCCCAGTGCCAAGGGAAACAGGTAGTCGATGATCCTCGTGCCGGTCACCAGGAGATCCTCGGGATCAAATCTCTGTTTGTATACCCTGGGTTTTCGTGCCGGCCACTTCTGCATGAGGGTCAGAGGGGTTTTTTCACCTTCATGCTCCAGGAGGGCAACGGTTTCGATTATGGTGAAGTCTCCCTCCGCTATCTCCAGAATGGTCCCCTGCATCCCGATCGGGACCATGATCTTGTGTTCTATGAGCCCGGTCTCTGGAACGGACCCGATGATGTCACCCTCCTGCAGGGCATCACCCGCTTTCACGGTGGGGGTGAAGTGCCATTTCTTTTTCCGGTCGAGGGCATCGGTCCGGACCCCGCGCACCAGAAAATCTCCAATGTCGTCCATCATGGTGACGAGGGATCGCTGAACGCCGTCATAGATATTTCCGACAAGTCCTGGTCCCAGCTCCACCATGAGAATATGGCCTGTTCCCGTCACCGGCTCTCCAACCTTGAGCCCGACGGTATCCTCGTATACCTGGATGACAGCCTTATCCCTCTCAAGACCGATGATTTCCCCCGTAAGTCTTTCATCCCCCACATCGACGACCTCGTATACCTGAGATCCTCTCATGTCTTCGGCGATTACGACAGGCCCCGAAATTTTCCAGATCTTCCCCATAGGTCATGCCTCACTTTGGTAGCATATTTGGTCTACACTGAATCCCAACGGTCTCATCATCAGATGTTGACATTAAATCCTATCAGCTTCTTGGTATATGTCTTGTAATATTCCCTTACATCTTGCTCTTCTGCCTTAAACCCTGCAGGGATCTCTATTACGATGGCCGAGCTGCGCTTGCTCTCCTTTATGTGTCTGATCGTGTCTTTCGCATCCCTGCCCCAGTCTTCCGGCAGTATGATGATTCCGACGGTGCTGTCACCCGCCAGTTCCATCAGGGCTTCTTTGACCTTCTCACGGGTGTCATCTCCCTCTTCTATGATCCGGCACTTCTCAACGCCGGCAAGTCTCATCAGGGCTGTCTGGTCCCGGTTTCCTATGATGGCTACGGTTATGTTTTCAGTCATGCCGCGATCACCAGATCCTTTATCTCCGCCGGCGGTATCCCGTCTGCGAGCATCTTAAAGGTCAGTCTCAGATTCCGTATCTCCAGTTCCTTGAGGAGCAGATACCATAACATGTTGGAGGTGGACAGGATCCTGGGAGAGAGGAGATCCCTGAGCATGCTGAACCTGTGTTTCTCCGTTACCTTGTCTACCGCCGTGATCTCTGTGCCCTTTTCATACCCCTTGGATACCTCCTGTGCCATTGCATGGTATCCCGTATTTTCCAGTCTTCCTGTTATCTCGGCCATCTTCAGCGTGAGCAATTCCTGTACGGTGTCCTCCGAGAGCATACGGCCGCCGATAAGGACCGGTGCGCCTGTGGCCTGACCCCCTCCGAGGGATAATCGGAAGATCGTCTGGAGATTTGCCATATCGATATCGATCCTGAAGGCCTTCTCGAGGAGATCTCCATCGGCCATGCCTCTGAATGCCTCCAGCACCTTGTGATGATAAAGGTTTTGCAGGGCAATCTCTCCCTCGGATACGGATTGCGGCTCCTTTTCGCTGATTTTCTCTATGGCCTGGATATAGTCACCCAGATTACATGTCGCGAGGATCGAGGACAGTTCCTCCTTCTCCCTCGCGGCAGACAACTCGTGCAGGTACCCTCCACTGTGGATCGCGCCCACCGGCACCATGGAGGAAGGCACCTTTTTCAGGATTGTTCTCAGCGCTATCCTGATATTCAGAACATCGTACTTCTCTGCGTACAGGCGCGCTATGCGCAACATATCCTGAGGTATATCGAAGCCTTCAAGTCGCCCCAGACATCCGTTCAGATACATCCACAGATGCTCATCGGCGTCATCGAAGGTCTTGATCGGCTGGTCGAGCAGGTATTCGCCGATATCGGTGTCTCCGATGATCTCCATGGCATCCTGCATGGTCGCGGACCTCTGCAATGCCTCACTGATCTGTTCGGAGGTTACAGCCCGGGACTCCTCGCCTTTGAGATAGGCCGACATGAATGCGTACCGCGCGCTTATCAAGTTCACTGTTTGGTATCTCCAAAAAGTTTGCTGCCCAGTTCGGGCATGATTTTTGGCGTCAACATCCCCAGTCGCACATCAAATGTGTTGTCAATGTTTACCATGCTGTCCATCGATTCCGCTACAACACCCCCCAGACAATCGCGTTCCACGACCTCCGCTATCTGCTCCTTCAGACCGTTGTCCTCTTTAACTACCTTACGGGCGACGGCGACATCTCTTGGGGATACAAGGAGCCTGAGTTTTGCTTCCGATTCAAAGGCCTCCACCGCCTCCCTGATGAGGGAGGCAAATGCCTTTTCGTCGGTTGTTTCCTTGGCAAGGCCTTCCTTTGTCTTGGCTATAATCTCATTGATGACGGCGTCTTGTTCCTTCAGTATCTCCTGCCGTGCCTTGAGAGAGGACTGTGCCAGTATCCTCGATGCCTCGCGCTGCGCCTCCGATATGATACGATTTTTTTCCTCTTCGAAGCGCTTTTTCTTCTGCTCTTTCGCGTGTGCCATCAGGTCTTTGGCCTTTGCCTTGGCGTTGACCACGATTTCTTCCGCCTCTTTGTGCGCTTTTTCGAGAATAGCCGCTCTTATCTTGTCGGTTTCCATACTGTTCACCCTCTTACATGAGCTTTAGTATACTGAGTGCCATGATGGTAAAGACCAGTCCGAGTACGCCTATCAGTTCCACAAAGACGGCGAGCATCATGGAAGCCGTCAGTATTCGTCCCTTTGTCTTTGGAAGGAGCGCTATACCCGAGGCGCACACGGATCCCTGAAATATAGCGGAGGCAAGCTCTGCGAATCCGGCCATAATTCCGATGCCCAACACCATAATCCCCGCGCCGGCTCCGGCGATAGCGATCTTCGGCAGCACCACCGTAAGGATTATAATCAGAATGATAAGGCCGTAGAAACTCTGTGTCATGGGAAGGGATGCCAGGACGATGACGTTCCTCAACTGTCCCGGTTCCTCTGATAGGGTGGCCACCCCGGAAGAGGCGGCATTGGCAATCCCTATAGCTGATCCTGCAAGACCCCCCGCGAGCGCCATAGCACCACCAAATGTAGCCAAGGCTTGAATCAATGTCATTTCTTCACCTCTCTCTAGAATTTTTTGCCTACTATTGTTTCCCTTCTTACGCTCAGATGAAACGGATTATATTCTTTTCCGCCCCCCTCATAAAACTTCAACAGAAATTCCACGAAGCAGAGCCTGAGGGAATGTATAAAAGCGGCCAGACTGCTGAGAAACAGGTTGAACACATGGAAGATCAGCAGCATTATCATCCCTATGACAAATGCCAGAATGGTCCCCAGCATACCGGGCATGACGGACGATACCGTGGAGGAGACCCATTCAGAAAGCAGGTTGAAGGAGGACGCGAGATAAAAGGTGGCAAGACCGACCCCGGCCAACCTGGAATATGACATGATGTCGCCCAGTATGCCGGTAAGATCAAAGATCCAGAACACACTTCCCAGCCCCCCCATCTGCATAAATGCGCCGACGATGATAAGAACCAGTCCTACGGTCATAGGATAGGCCAGTACGCCGTATACCCAGGGGGGGAGCGGGAGGAGTTCGATGCCTAACATGGCCTTGAAGATGTAAGGGATGCCGAAGGCCTCCACAAAAAACAGGCCTGTCTTGCTGACAATCATTCCCCAATCCGCTTCCTGTATCCCCTTTACGAGACCGAGGGTATGAGCGATATTCACATGTATCAGGCCGATTATCAGCGAAATATTGATAAAGGATATGGGGTCTGAGAGTTGTGTCTGAACCCATTTTACCAGGGCGATTGACTGCGGGCTGATCCCGAAAAACATAGACAAAAAATCCCCCAGATACGTCCCTGAAAGGACGCCGAAGATAAGGGAGACTCCCCCACTTATGTACAACACCTTGCGGAACAGATCGACCCCCTCGGTGGAAGGGTCGTCGACGAATTTATCAAGGACAAACCGGGCAAGGAGCAGCAGGCCTACGGCGTAGACAACGTCACAGAGCATCAGGCCGAAGAAGAAGGCAAAGAAGTAAGCCACACTCGGTGTGGGGTCCCACCCGCCGTACTTGGGCAGACTGAAGAGGCTGACGATCACCTCAAACGGCCTGATGGCACGCGAGTTCTGCAGCCGTGTGGGGGGGTCGTCAGAAGCCACCGGCTGGCGTGAATCGACAAATGTATTCTCAAAGGATTCGTTTATCTCTGATGTGATAAAATCGGTTTTGCTCTCAGGAACCCAGCCTTCAATCAGCGAGACATAGTGGGTTTCCGACATCTGTTCGATAGCAGACAGCATCTCATCTTCCCGGGAGACGGTTTCTCTGTAAAGGGCAATCTTTTCAAGGTTTTCCGAGGTAATCGTTTGTATTTCCCTCTCTACCTCCTCGATCTCTTCCTTCTTTCTCCCGATAATATCCTCTTTCTTCGCGCTAAAGTCCCTCAGGGTTAATTCTTCGTCGGGGATCTCAAGAGGCAGGGCTCCCAGGTCTCGTGCCAGCGCCTCCACCATATTCTGACTGGTGATTCTCGCAATGGTATAGAGCACCGTTTCCTCTTCTGAAGAGGCGGCGATATGTTGCAGGATATACTGGCCGGTTTTCTCCAGGAATGTCTTGGAGGTCTCCGCCGGGAATACGAAAACCCTGGCCGAAACGTAGCTTCCGGAATAGTTCAGGTCCCTGAGCGGGAGGTTTATCTCTTGTGCCAGGATATCGAGGTATCTGCCCAGTCCCTCCATGTTGGCGATATCGGCTTCCAGTTTTGTCGCGTTCTCACGAAGGCGGGCGCACTTGTCACGCAGTCTGTCGGTCCGATGCAAAATCTTGTCGAGGGATTGAGCCGGTGCACCTTCCGGTATGAGTATCCGGTGCTCTCCCTTTACATGCGACAGAATGTCGTTGATGTTGACGGATATTTTTCGTATGAGATTTCGCTTCTTTTCTATTGCTGTTATATCGGCGGGATCTAATTCCTGAGGTTCTTCTATATGAAGGACGCCTATTGCCTGCAAACGCTCCAAGGTTTCTTCGGAAGCATCTTTTGCAGTGACCACCCTGATCTTGAACATTGTCTCAGGTGTGTTTATAAGCATTGGAATCATTCGGTGCCCCCCGTTCAAAAAGAATTGCTGACTACGTAAAACGTACTCTGATACAATTTGCGGGATTTCGAGATTCTTGAGAGATCGATTTTAGGGCATAGTAGCTCGGGTCCTCCCTTTGAGATTATACTATACAGGTAATACTTATAATATTTTGGAAAAAACTCATTTTACTCATCTTAATTTTAAGATACGATAGTTGTCAAGAAAAAATTTACTTTTTTATTTTTTATTGTTAATTCAGCCCCATAGCAGGGATAATACATTTCGGTTTGGCGTGATTTCATTTTCATGGTAGGGTGATGCGCGTTTTAGGGCGGTTGCTATCCACCGGTAAGGGCTGTTTCAAGAGAGGAAAAATTCTGTTGAGAGAGAAACACTCGAAGTTATATCTGCACCTCAAAAAGTGGCTCGAAAAGGCCTCTGTGGATTATGGTATGATCGGAGAGGGAGACCGCGTACTGGTCGGTGTCTCGGGCGGAGTGGACAGCCTTGTGCTCCTCGACCTCCTCAACACCCCCATGGTATTTCTCCCGCGGTTTTCGATCCTGGCGGTCAATGTGGACATGGGATTTGATCAGGAATACGAGGGATACGACCAACTTGAGAGACACCTGAGGGGAAACGGGTATGAGTATGTCATGGAGAAGACCGGTATCGGTCCCCTAGCGCACAGTGATTACAACAAAAAGAACCCCTGCTTTCTCTGCTCACGGATGAGGAGAAAGAGGATATTCGAGATAGCAAACGAAAACGGGTGCAACAAGATAGCCTTCGCGCACCACAAGGACGACATCATAGAGACATTGCTGATCAATATATTCTACGGACGGGAGATCAGCACGATGATGCCGGACCAGTCGGTGTTCGGGGGGAAGTTTCACCTGATCCGTCCCTTCACGTATATCAGGGAGCCCCTGATCAAAAGGTACGCGAGAGAGAGAGGCCTGCCTGTGATAGAAAACCTGTGCCCCACCAGTAACACCTCTCGGCGGATGTATATCAAGAGACTTCTGGATGGCATGGAGAGGGACGACAAGGGTGTGCGCGAAAATATCTTCAAGGCGATGAGCCACGTGAAGATGGACTATCTTCCGGGGCGGGACGTGGATGATGACACGCTCTGTGAAATATCCGCTGAATGATAAGGGTCAACGATGGTAAAAAAGAATAAACCTGCTGAGAAAATCATATGCCAGAACAAGCTGGCACGGCGCAACTACTTCATAGACGAAACCTATGAGGCGGGGATTGTCCTTGCCGGAACCGAGGTGAAGGCGCTTCGCGAAGGCAGGGGAAATATGAAGGACAGCTACGCTCAGGTTAAGAACGGAGAGGTGTTTGTCTACGATCTGCACATAAGCCCCTATTCTCACGGAAACCGCCTAAATCACAGCGTGTTGAGGATCCGCAAGCTGCTCCTGCACAAACAGGAGATAAAGAAGCTCTACGGGAAGGCAAACGAGAAAGGACTGACGCTGATTCCCCTGAAGATGTATTTCAAGAACGGAAGGGTGAAACTGGAGATCGGGATCGGGAGGGGTAAGAAACTGTATGACAAAAGGCAGGATATCAGACAAAGAGACGATATGCGGGATGCGCAGAGGGACATGAGCTCACGCGGCAAGGGATGGTAACGGGGTCTCCCGGTCTCCTTGACTTGGGCGACAAAAGTGACTATAGTAAGGGCTCAATTGGTGATCTTTTATATGGGGGCGTCACGGTTTCGACGGGGATAGGTGAAGCTGTAGCCGCGTGCCGAGGTTCCTACAGGCCTCGTTAAACAGGTAGGAAAACATAATCGCAGACAACTACGATTACGCTGTAGCCGCTTA
>Ga0307990_1001795_pt1 | contig 17782 bp, 16 predicted proteins | sample EllFjometagen129_FD_203168 | JGI IMG/M metagenome (GOLD analysis project Ga0307990, IMG submission 203168) | Marine microbial communities from Ellis Fjord, Antarctic Ocean - #129 | ecosystem: Environmental > Aquatic > Marine > Unclassified | place: Southern Ocean | collected 2014-10-08
GGTGCAGTTCTGGCCGATCCCATCCGATGCACGGTTAAGCTTCAGGTAATTGGCGCGCAACTGGGGAGATACTCCCTATTCTCATGCGACTGACATTGAAGCTTGGCTCAGCCAAATGGAGGAAGACCTTGTTGACATAATCTGGGGCCAGCAGCAAAAAGGCATGCAAAACTCAGTCCAAGTTTCACCGTTCACAAACATCCTCCGAGAGACAGACACAATCGTGACGTTTGATTACGACACATTAGTTGAAGAATCCCTTTCGCAGGCAGAGCATCCTTGGAACTACGGATTTGATGTCGAGAAAGGTCAGGGAATCAAGGTTCTTAAAATGCATGGCTCTATAAACTGGGCCATAAAGGAACTCAAGAGGACATAGCCAGCTTCTCGGCAAAGGCTTCGGTATCGGTCACCGCCTCAGGAATGGCATCGTAAATCCTCAGCAGCGTCATGGCTGGCCCGGTGGGCACACGCCGGCCCTGTTCCCATTCCTGGAGAGTTCTAAGGCTGACATCCAGCATTGCTGAAAATTCGCGTTGAGAAACCCCGGCCCTCTCACGTAAGGCCTTAATCTCATCCTTGGAGTAGAAGTGATGCACCTGCGTAGGTTGCTTCTGGCCTTTCTCAATGGCCACCATCTCTTCAAGACCTTCCTTGAGCTCATCGTACAAGCTGATTTTCTTAGTTGTCTTCTTCATGGTTCACCCTTAGAGTCTCTCGATGATTCCAGCTAGGCTTTTGATTTCGTCTTTCGTAAGGTCCTCACACTCATTTTTAAGATACCCAACAAGCAAGAACAACCTGCTCGTCTGGGCACGATAATAGTAGATGACTCGGACACCACCCCGTTTGCCTCGACCAGATCCCAGCCATCGTACCTTTCGCAGGCCACGTCCCCCTGCAATCACCTTCCCGGCTTCCGGATGCAGCACTAAATGCTTCTGAAATTCATGGTATTGATCATCGTCGAATAAATCCCCAACACGTCTGGCAAACGGTTTGACTTCGATAATCTCCATATCGACACTATACGGCAATGACGTACCTCTTGCAAGCAATTTCTTGGGTAATCGGAGGGGTCGATCCCAGTATTTAAGTATTTGTAGGTTTATGCTGGTCTGTTTATTGTTCCTACATGCATAGGGTGCCTTGAGCTGAGTACGCTGATCAGTGATTGGATTCTTGGATCAGAGAATGATGTCCAAGCCAACAGCCCCCCCCCATCATTGCATCTGGTCGGTCAGGGGGGCGCAGATCCGTCTGATCTCTTCGATCGCACCCTGAATTGCCTCGTCACTCAGATCGTCCGGGAGGGTCTGCATGTAGGCATCCGGAATTCCCATCAAGGTCTTGACCGCCTCGGATTCCTCCGGAGGCAGGTCCATGAGGAGTTCCCCGGTCGCGAAATCGCTGTCCCACAGGATCCGGGTGGACAGGCAGTCGAGCTGGAATTCCCAATCTGTGTGCGAGGTGTTGTCCACGGTAATGAGGAATTCGTCATCACTCACTTGACGTGCATCCCACACGAGCCGTCGCCAAAACGAACCGATGTCCTGCATTTCCAGCTCGGCAATCACCCGGTCCTCAATAAAGTTAAAAATGGCCGTGATCGTGCCCTCTCCAGTGCCCCAGTCAGGGTAACCGGTTTCACGTGCGCACAGAGCAAGCCTTGGACGATGGTGCGCAGGATGGACAGCTTCTGTCCGTGCGTCAGTTGATCAAAGGCCTTGATGTCGGAACAGTAATCGTCAACGTTCCAGGTGCAGGAGTCGTCCACAAGGCCGAGTAATCCCTCGGCAAAGACACGAGCCTCGGGGCCTGTCAATATGCGATCGCCTTTTGATGTGTGCCACATGTGATACCTTATCGTGCTTGAGTAAGACTGTCAGGCTTCACAGGGCCAGACCTCAACTTATAACAGGACTTTTGCAAAAAGCCCTGTAGTGTACAGTTTTGGGTTTTCAGTTTTTAGAAAAACGCGTTTTTCCCTGCTGAAAACTGCCGACTGAAAACTGAAAACTTGAAGTTTGCAAAACTTTAATTATAACTCAACGATGTTACATCATACAGAACAATGTTTTATCAAGGAACTCAAAACCTTCCGGCCCCATGCCGTTCAAACCGAAAACAGCGCCCCCCATAGTTCCCCTCCTTAGGACAAAAGGGATTCAAACGTCTCAACGCTTAGAAGAGAGGCCTCATGAGGGCGTTGTGGGCATGCAAAACCTCATGATTCAATATAAACGGTAGGCTTCATTTTCTTCTGCCTTGTCAAGATTCTCAATAAGACACTTGGCCACCATGGCCCTATCTTTGTTTATGAGGTTGAAAACATCATCTCGGATTTTTTGTAGAGGCAACATCGTCGGATATCCTTAGTTGGCAGATTCAACTCACAATTGTGTCTTACTGCTAATAATTCAATTAGATCCCTACCCATTAATCCTCATCCTCATCCTCATCCGACAGGGGGTCATCCATCTGGGCTTCGAACTCTGCCTGGCATAGTTCGCATTCTTCTGCGGTCATAAAGTGTTGCACACAGCGCGTGTTGGGAAGATCGGGGTACACGTTTTCTTCTTTCAAAATCTGTTTTGTCAGCAGACAATAGGCTTGACGGGGTGTGTAATGTTCGCACATGTCCAGGCAAATCCCATGCACCGCCAAACGCGCCAGCAGCATCTGCAAGGCCTGCTGAACCTGTTTATCGTTCAGCTGGTCATCTGGGTAGAGTTTCATGGGGGGATCGAACAGGGTACAGATGGGTACAGCCAAGTCGTCGGAAACTACCTTATCCATCTCATGCCAAGAGGGGGGCACCTCCGGGAATAGCGATTGTTCAAAGGTATTCTCCAGCTGGATCAGTTCATCCATATCCCCGGGAAACAGTCCGTACGGATCCTCCTCATCGGTATTGTTACCCACGCTAATGTCCTCCTTCACCTCGGTGTCTTCTAAAGTGGTTGTATCGTCTGGGGCCTGAGATGGGTAATCGTCCCCTTTGCCGGTAAATTCTATATGTACATCCATTAGGTCCAATACGACTCTCCCGTTTTGGCTGAACCACTCCAGGTACAGGTGTGGCTTTCCTGTCGCCCCAAGTGAATCGTCGCAGATATCTGGTGACTCTGAATCCCCATGTGCTGAGGGCGTTTGGAGCTGATCCAAGGTAATGGTCCCGACGGGCCCGATCTGCTGGCAGTTAAAGTTATCAAAATCAAAATAATAGGGTACAGGCAAGCTTCCCTCTCGGGGCATAAAACGAAAATGGCGACCTGTTAATCCGGCACCACAATTGCCAGTCAGACGCAAGTGGACGGTTATCTCCTGATCGCGCAGTTTCAGAAAGCCACGCACTGTATTCGGTCTGGTATTGATGATCTCACCAAAAACAACCACATCTGCTAAACGCCATGACATTTATGTATTCCTTTGCTACAGTCTATGTATTTACCGGCGGAATCCTAGTGCTTCGGCCAATTTTTTAATACCGGATTTCTTTTTCTGGAAGCAATCCTTGTAATAATTGACTGTTGCCATTTCTTTTTCCAGGCATTGATCTTCTGTGAGTGATGCGATTAGTTTTCGATTATCCTTGGCGGGTTTATAGCGAGGGTCTAACTCAAGGGCTTTGTCGAAGGCCTCAAGTGCCAGTTGTTTTTTGCCCATACGAGCATAACAAAGGCCAAGATTGCCATGAGTCTGAGGGTGATTGGGATTGATGCTGAGTGATTCCCTAAAGTCGGCGATGGCGGCTTCCCATTCTTTTGACTCCATATGCTCTACAGCTCGATCAAAAATACGATGTGCTTTTAAAAATTCATCCAAACTAATCCCATGGCTGTCACGTATTTGTTGTTCCATACTATTGAGAACATCCTGTGCCTGTTGAACGGCATGACTGTGGTCTTCCCCGATGAGTACGACGTGACGATAGGTCGTTATCATCTCGAAGATCTTAAGTTGTTTTTGATAGGTTGCCGCCAAATTATAATGTGCTTCAACAAAATCCGGTGAGCCTTGGATGGCCTTTTTAAAACATGAAATCGCCTCGTCATGTTTGCCGCCAAATACAGCAAGAACGCCACGTCCGAAACATATATGAGGATAATTTCCGTATTTTTTCTTTAACTCTGCGAGCATACTTGCCGCTTCACGCCAATTTCCTTTTTCCATAATCTCAAGTGCATTATCAACCCTGTCTTCAATATATGGCTGACACGTTACTTGTTTCGATAGTGATAATTTCTTGAGATTGGCTTGACGCTTTTTATGCTTCTTGGCTCTCTGACTGTTATTCTTCTGCTGTGTTCTTTTCTTTGCCATGATCATTACCTATTACAAATACTACTAGGCCTTTCGTATGCTTGAGTTCTAAACCAACTCCTTGCGTTAACAGTCAACGCTTCTGATATTGGATAGTTCTACCCAGCAATCGAGGTTAACTGTCAGTTATTTTATTGCAATTCCGTATTGGGTGGAATAGGAATCTTTGATATATTGCCTACAGTAAGTTTAAAGAAGAGAGAGAGAGAGAGAGGGGATGTTGGTATCGTATACAGAGGTCATGACTTAAAGATCTTATGGGTTCCGGTTCGTACCAGTTCATACAAAAAACATCCCTCAAGAACCTTCACGCACTATTGATCCAGATAAGCCTTTGGCTAACATGAAGGTAGAACGTGATAAAGCCGGGGTCAAGATTTGCGAGGAGATAGAGAAAACCGCGAAGTCTGAAAAATCGGACAATCGAGAACAATGGGAAGGCTTTACAGGGCCAGAGGCCTAATCGCAGAGTTTTCCTGGACTGAACTCCAAGAGATAAGTGATAATGAGTGGAGAAACACATATGGACCCTAAACGTGTTTTTATTCTGGGCGCCGGCTTCTCAAAACAGGCTGGGATGCCCTTGGCCACTCACTAAAAGCCAAAAACCATAAACTGAAAACCAAAGAGCCCCAGAACGTTTATTCCGGGGCTCTTCTAAAATCAGATATTCTCTTCGATCGTCTTGAGCAAAACTTCGGGTTTGACAGGCTTTTCGAGGAAGGCCTTGACAGGCAGCCAATCGTTGTCCGGTTCAAATCCAAAGGGCAGATTCATTTCTTTACGAACCCCGGTAATCATGATAATCGGAACCCCCTTAAGATCCACATCATCGTGAAGTTCGCGAGCCACATCAAACCCTTCTGACTGGTGAGTCATCATCACATCCAAAATGACCAGATTCGGTTTGTTCGCTTTGGCTGCTGCTACGCCGTCCTTGCCGTTATGAGCGCTGGCTACAGTATAGCCCCTGGCGTCCAACAGGTTAGTGATGGCATCCACATATTCGACATCGTCATCAATAATCAGCACTTTTTGGCCCATACTACGTCTCCTAAGTTCATACAGTTCTGTATGTTGTAAGATGGTACTTGTTTTCAGTCAAGTGTTACTTCTTCTTGGCATTACGTTTGTACTTGTTAAGAATGTCTGACATTTTTTTGGGCGTCAATTCACCATAAATTGTATCGTCGATCATGACGACGGGGGCCAATCCGCAAGCACCCAGGCAACGGGCCGGTTTTAGCGTGAAGAGGTCATCTTCTGTGGTCTGCCCCATGTCAATCTTGAGCTGTTGCTTGAGGGTTTCCACCAGTTGAGCAGCCCCCTTAACATAGCAGGCAGTACCTAGGCAAACAGAGATCTGATGTTGCCCCTGAGGCGTCAGGTTGAAATAGTGGTAGAATGTCGCCACGCCCCAGATATGCGCTGTGGGAATATCCATGCCAACGGCAATCACATCCATGACATCTTCTGGCAAATATCCATACAGGGACTGAGTCTTGTGCAGCACAGCAATCAGATAGGAGTCACTGTGCGGCTTCTGTTTCACATCCTCAATGGTCTGCTTGAGGTCTGCCAGTTTGTCTTCATTTTTTGTCAACATAAACTTTTACCTGGATTGATATGGTTTTCTAGAAAAACAGGTCGCGTTCTCCACCCTGTGTTTTTTGATAATACGTCATAAAATGCTCATACACATCAGGGAGTGTTTCACGAATCAACTCAATTTCCTGAGCAATGACCTTTTCGCCGGCCACCTTGGTCTCGGGCGAGGCAAAGTCGTCGAGCCATTCTCTGTAGGTAATGACAGCATTCAGTTTGCAGAAATTCCCTTCCTTGCCACACTTAAGCAATTCCATGATCCGACTTCCCGTACGTCCACATCGATACCCTGCCGTACAAAATGAGGTAATGTATCCCGCCTCGGCCAATTCACGAATGACCGTGTCCAGACTTCGAGTGTCACCCAGGATAAACTGCTGAGTCTGTTTATCCTGATCCTCCACGTCCTTGTCATAGCTACACAGACCAATTCGACTGGAAGCATCCATCTGTGTGCAACCGAGCGGCAACACTTGGCGCCGGACTTCAGCCGATTCACGGGCCGTGAGGATCATACCAGTGTGCGGCACAGCCAAACGAATCACTGTCACCAACTTCTTGAAGGAATCGTCATCCACCTTCCAATCGGTCTGCTTGACAAACGGTGTATTGGGCACATCTTCTATACGGGGAAATGAAATGGTATGGGGCCCCACGCCAAAACGCTGTTCCAACTCAATGGCATGAGCAATCAACGACATGACTTCAAAACGCCAGTCGTACAGGCCAAACAACGCACCAATACCCACGTCATCCACACCGGCTTCCATGGCCCTGTGCATACTATACAATCGCCAGAGATAATGGCCCTTGATGGTATGCCTGGGGTGAACGCGTGCATAAGTTGTTCGATGATAGGTTTCCTGGAACACCTGGAATGTCCCAATACCCACTTCCTTAAGACGTTTGAGTTCATCGATCTGCAAGGGCGGCGCATTGACATTACAGCGGTGAATCTGAGACCAGGCGCCGCGACGCGTCTTTACACGTACGTCGCCAATGGTCTTGATTGAATCCACCATGTACTGCACGTCCATACTGGGGTGCTCACCGTACACGACGATCAAACGTTTGTGCCCGATCTGCCCTGCCAGCACTTCGGTTTCACGTTTGACCTGATCAAGGGACAGGACGCTGCGGTCCAGCTTCTTGTTGGAGCATCGAAATCCACAATACGCACATTCATTAACACACAGATTACCCAGATAGAGCGGCGCAAATGTCACGATTCGATTGTCGTAGACTTGCTGCTTTATCTGGCCAGCCACTTCTTCCATACGCGTCCGTAATACGGGATCCGTCACATTGAGCAGGATCGCGGTTTCTTCCAGAGTCAAAGTTTGAATGGACAATGACTTCTGGAGTATATCTTCTACACGTTCGGCCTCCGGGTGCCTTTGAGCCTGCAGTGTATGGGTAATCCTGGCGTCATTGATAAACGACTGGCCATTATTCATATACCGCGTATACTCGTCTTCACAAATGCGGGACTTGGCCCACTGTTTAATATCTTGAACCTGACTTGTCGGTCTCATGGTATCCATGACACATATTCCATTTCTACTGGGTTAATTTCCCAGATACTATGCCCTGAGGTTTCTTCTGCCCATACTCGGTATGCAGAAGTTCATGTGATATCTCACTCAAAGGTCGGCCCAGAAATTCTTTGTAAAGCCTCTGGATCTCTGGGTTTTCATGACTTCGACGGATTGTGTTGCCTCGGTCAATGCCATATAATACTTCAGCCCGCTTTTGCAGGCACTCTTCATCCAATGGAATGGAGTTGACCATGGGATAGGGTTGTCCGCCCCCCCCCACGCACCCACCCGGGCACGCCATGATTTCTACAAAGTGGTAGCGATTCGGCTCTTTTCGCAGAATATCCAGAAGACGTGCCGTGTTGCCAAGGCCATGGGCCACGGCCACATTAATGGTCGTACCATCTATATCAAGACTGGTCTCCTTGATCCCTTCAAAACCGCGAATGGCCTCAAGTTCGATATCGGTCAGGGTTTCACCCGTGTACAATTCATACGCGGTCCTCACTGCGGCTTCCATGACACCACCCGTAACACCAAAAATCGGTGCCGCCCCAGAGGACATACCCAGCGGCTTGTCAAAGGCTTCGCCCTGCAGGTTCACAAAGTCAATACCTGCAGATTTGATCATCCAGGCCAATTCACGTGTGGTAATGACAAGATCTGTTGACGGTCTGCCGTCAATCGTATGCTCTGGCCTGGCCGCCTCGCATTTCTTGGCCGTACAAGGCATCACAGAGACCACAAATAGCTGGGCAGGATCCATGTTGTTCTTTTTGGCAAAGTACGTCTTGATCACACTGCTCATCATACTCATGGGTGACTTGCAGGTAGACACGTTGTCAATAAAGTCTGGGTGGAATTTTTCCATCGTATTGATCCAACCCGGACAACAAGAGGTGATCATGGGCAACTTACCTTTACCCTGAAGACGTTCAAGAAATTCGCTGCCCTCTTCCATGATGGTGAGGTCGGCAGCAAACTGGGTATCAAACACAAAATCAAATCCAAGGCGACGTAAGGCCGCCACAGTCTCTTGTTCCATATCCTGGCCAGGTTCCAGACCAAAAGATTCGCCAATGGCGGCACGCACAGCCGGTGCAATATGCACCACCTTGACAAAATCGGGATCATTGAGTTTTTCAAACACCTCCTGGGTATAATTGTGTTCTGTAAACGCAGCCGTGGGGCACACATTGATACACTGGCCGCAATGGCTACATACGCTCTCACCAAATGGCATATTGTACGCAGGCACCACCACCGTGTTAAATCCACGGTTGGCATACCCCAAGGCATTAATGCCTTGAATCTCTTTACACATACGTACACATCGTCCGCACAAAATACATTTTTCTGGATCACGTACGACAGAAGGGGACGATAGGTCTTGTTCAAATTTTTTGCGTTCGCCTTCAAAATGACGTTTACGAATGCCCATGGCAAAGGCCAGAGTTTGTAATTCGCAGTTGCCATCACGTTCGCACGTGTGGCAGTCCTGGGGGTGGTTGTCGACCAGCAGTTCCACGATATCACGACGTGCCCGACGAATGGCTGCTGAGTTCGTGGCAATGACCATCCCCTCATTCACAGGATACGCACAGGATGCCACATAATTCCTCTGACCTTCCACCTCCACGATACACACTCGGCAGGCACCCTCAATCGACAAATCCGGGTGATAACATAGACGGGGTATATGATATCCGCAAGCATCGGCCGCCTGCATAATGGTCTGGCCCGCGTCAACCTCGTAGGCCTTTCCATTGATGGTAATATTGACTGTCTCTTTCATGAGTAATTCCTAAATCTTGTCAATGGCGTTAAACTTGCAAGTCGTAAAACAGATGCCGCATCGCACACATTGAGTCTGGTCAATGGTATGCTTCTGCTTGGTGCGGCCAGAGATGGCATGTACAGGACAAGCCCGTTTACAGGCACCACATCCAACACACGCGTCATTTACCTTATAGGCAATCAAACTGGTACACACCTTGGCGCGGCAGATGTGGTCACGAATATGCTCTTCGTACTCTTCACGGAAGTTTTTGATGGTACTCAGTACGGGATTTGGAGCCGATTGCCCCAGACCGCACAAAGACGACTTTTGAATCATGTCACCCAAACGTTCGAGCTTCTCAATATCCCCTTCACATCCCTTGCCTTCAGTAATCCGCGTGAGGATCTCAAACATGCGTTTTGTGCCTTCACGACAAGGCGTACATTTGCCGCAGGATTCGCTCTGTGTGAACTCCAGGAAGAACTTGGCAATATCCACCATACAGGAGTCCTCGTCAATCACAATCATGCCGCCGGAGCCCATGATGGACCCGGCCTCGGCCAAAGACTCATAATCCACGGGCGTATCGAGATACTCTGCCGGTAGACAGCCCCCGGACGGGCCACCTGTCTGTATGGCCTTGAAAGACTTGCCATTGGGAATACCGCCACCAATATCATAAATGATCTCGCGCAGCGTGGTACCCATGGGCACTTCAATGAGCCCAGTGTTAACCACCTTGCCAGCCAGGGCAAAAACCTTGGTCCCCTTACTCTTTTCGGTACCAATGCTACTGAACCATTCGCCACCATCCACAATCACGACAGGTATGTTGGCCCAGGTTTCCACATTGTTGATCAGGGTCGGCTTGCCAAATAATCCAGACACGGATGGATAAGGGGGCCTGGGTCGCGGCATCCCGCGACCGCCTTCAATCGATTGAATCAGGGCTGTTTCTTCACCACAGACAAAGGCGCCTGCGCCGAGTCGAATTTCCAGATCAAAGCAAAAGTCGGTATCCAGAATGTTATCACCAAGCAGGCCATGTTCGCGTGCCTGGTCAATGGCCTTTTCCAAACGCTCAATGGCCAGCGGATATTCTGCCCGGATATAAATGATGCCTTGTGTGGCACCTATGGCATACCCCCCAATGATCATGCCTTCCAGTACCGTGTGCGGATCACCTTCAATGGCACTGCGATCCATAAAGGCACCGGGATCACCTTCGTCAGCATTGCAAATCACATACTTTTCGTCGTTGTCTTGATCTGCTGTAAACTGCCACTTCAACCCGGTGGGGAACCCTGCACCACCACGACCTCTCAGGCCAGAGGTCTTGAGTTCATCGATTACGCCCTGAGGTGTCATGTCTGTCAAGGCCTTGGCCAGGGCTTCATAACCACGTAAGGCCAGGTAATTGTCAATATTCTCCGGATCGATGATGCCACAGTTTCGCAGTGCAATGCGCATCTGCTTGCCAAAGAAATTGACGTCGCCGAAGATGCGGAAGAAACGGTTGAACAGGTGATCCTCTTCTATCACAAGCCTGGCAATGGGACGGCCTTTGATCAGGTGTTCTTCCACAATCTGGACCACATCGGCTTCCTTGAGCCCACCATATAGGGTGTAGCCGGGATTCACCACCATGATCGGGCCCTTGTGACACATGCCCAGACACCCCGAGATATTGATCTTCACTCGATCCTTTAATCCATGCTTTTCTAGCTGCTCATCCAAAACAGCGCTCAAGTGCCTCATACCTTGCTGCATGCAGGAGGTGCCTTCGCACAGGGTGATAGCATAAGTCGTATCCACGTTGCTGAACCTTTCTAGTCAATAACCCATTCGTTGATAACCTGACCGTGCTTGAGATGCTTATCCACAATCTCCTGAGCCTTCTGTGCATCGATTTTTCCGTAGCGTACCGGCAGTTTACCTGCTTCCACCACTTCCACAGTAGGCTCAAGATTGCACCGCCCTGCACAGCCCTTTTGACTTAAGTACACATCTGTCAATCCACCCTGAGTCACCGCATCACGAAAGACCTTCATCACCTCTTTGGAACCGGCTGCCATTTCACAGGTGGCCATACCCACGTACACTCTCTTATTTGAAAGATAACCCTTGCTAATGATCCGTCCCACGGCCTCAGCACGCTTTTTTCTGATCACATCCAACGCATTCGCCACGTTACGCTCCCTTTTCAATTTCGAATATGAATGAATTGCCCTGAGCCTGGGCCTGCACCCAGATTTTTCCGCCATGGGCTTCAATGATTTGCTTAGTAATAAAGAGCCCCAGACCTGTCCCTTTTTCACGCCGTGTCTCTTCCGTCTGCAAACGCGAAAACTTCTGAAACAGTTTGGCTTTTTGTTCGTCCGGAATGGGGGTTGAGTCATTGTAAACTTCAATGCGGACTCTATTGTCCTCGCAGGATGACGTGAGTCGCACAAGGCCCTCAGGTTGACAGTATTTGATTGCATTGCTGACCAAGTTATTCGCCACAATCTGAAGCAGATCCAGATCACACTGTACCTCAAGGGCTTTGTCGATTGAAGACTCAATCACCAGCGATCGACGTTCTGAAACCACAGACAGGGCATCCAGAGAGATCTTGAATACCTCGTTCCAAAGCTGAACTTTGGTCTTGTTGACACTCAATTCGCCACGTTCAATACGTCCCAGATTAAGAAACTTGCGTACAATATTGGTGAGGTAATCCAGGTTGCGTGCCACAGAGTCAATGGCCTTTCGCTGCTTAAAATTGACCATGCCCAGAAAACCATCGCGCACCGAATACGTATTCATAACAGCAGAAGCGAGCATGCCCTTGAGCTCGTGTGCCACAAAACTGATTAAATGGACATAGCTCTGATTGGCCTCTACCAGTTTTTCATTTGTAATGCGCAGAGACTCCTCACGTTCCTTGAGCCTGGCAGACATGCCATTGAAGGCTTCAGCCAGAGTATTAAGCTCTCGCACTTCTGTCCTAGCATCCACTTCATACCCCAGTTGCCCCTCGGACAAGCGTGCTGTGGCTTCGACAATTTCAGTCAATGGTTTAGAAATCCCCTTGGCCAAGACCATGGACAAAACCACGGCCAAGAGTGCACAGCCTGCCACAATCATTAGAAACATTATCAGGATGTTACCCGCTATATCATTGTAAGGCTGCTCCAGTATCCCCACGTAAAGAATACCTATGATATTGCCCTGAATGTCTTTAATCGGCTCATACGCGGTTTTATACCAATCCGTCACAACGAATGCCCGATCATGCCAGACCTGCCCCTTCTCCACCACGGCCGTATACACTTCATCAGATACGCGTGTGCCAACAGCCCGCTCATGCTGCTCATCCAGCACATTGGTGGCCACACGAACGTCATCCTGAAAAATTGTGACTGTCCCAATAGGCGTACCATTGTACAGGTCAGTGCCAAACACCATATCACGAATGCGATCCACAAACTTATAATCAAGATTGATCACGCGGCCACCATACAGCACCCTGTCCACCTGACCCGTTTTGGACAATATAGGGACAGCATACTCTTTCACAAGGACATGCTTGAGTTCTGTCTTATCCGTGGGTCTGGCCATGGGCGTAGATTTGATCGTAATCTGCCGAGCATCGATCAACCCCTGCCCCTGTGCTTTAAGCTCATCCAAGGGCATTAGCCTGGTACCGCCGACACCACGTTTTTCCTTGAAAGCGGCCAGCACAATCTCGTTGGTGGAAGTAGGTATCCGATCCGAGGATATCACTTGACCATAGTCAAAATTGGCCTTTTGAACAAATTCCCCATTGATTTCAGTACTGAGAACCCAATCAAGAGCCTCGCCAATACGCCGAATTTCGTCCTCATAGAATTTGCGAGCCGTGTGAAGGTCCCTCACAACAGTGGCCTCTGCCCGATCAATAATATCCCGCTTGATAACGAAGTAACCGAGAAAGGCAATGGTGGTTACAACAGATAGAACCACTAAGCCAATGGATACCAAGATACGGGATTTTAGAGACTTTGGTGCCATAGTCAGGACTCTTTTGTTTTTTCCGTGGCGTTCACAAAGTAGATTATATTTTCTAACTCATTGACAAGATTGATGTTGTTAACCACACATCCCTCAGGCCCTTTGACACATATGGGTGCAAAATTCAAAACCCCTCGGATCCCACAAGGGATCATTAACTCCAAAACCTGTTGTGCGGCAAAATCCGGCACACAAATAATGCCAAATTCAATTTTATTGTCCCTTATGACATCTGTTAATTCCTCCAACGGCCGTATAGGCACTCGCCCCTCAGAATCCCACTTATTAGCATCAATATCAAAGCCAGACACGATCTTTATGCCACTGCTTTCGAAGCCGCCATACTGAATAAAAGCCTTGCCCAAGTTCCCCACCCCCACTAACACAAACTTCTGAATTTTGTCCTTACCGAGAATTTTATTAAGCTGCTCAATAAGCTCGTCAACTTTGTATCCACCTCGACGATTACCAGTAATCCCAAAAATTGAAAAATCTTTACGGACCTGCGTTGCAGTGACACCCGCAGCATCCGCCAGGTTCTCTGAAAATACCCTGACGAAATTTAGCGTTCTTAGCCTCAATAACGAGTTTTTATAGCGTGAAAGACGTATTACACAACTTCTGTTAGTCATTTTAGCCCTTCCAAGCAAAACCTGCTAAACGGTATGTTACTGCGTTTCAAACCGATTCGATGTTCAGTTTGCCACTTTTTCATAAAGCATGTACAAATATACAAACAGAAGAGACAAAAAACAACTCTTAATGTGATTTTTATCACATTTAATAACCCAAGACGCCTCATGAGGGAAAACACCGCCTCTAATTAGCTGCAATCAGGACAATTTGATGCCAAAGAGAAATTCACTTTTTATAATTTCAATTCTTAATCAACGCATTTTCCTTTTGAGGTTGTTATCACGAGAAAACAAATATTCGTTTCTCCCTATTTTCACAAACCGCAAACCCTTTATTCTTAACCATTTAAGCAAGTATCAATTTCGAGATAGATAGACCAATTTTTTGTGGAGGATTTTGTGGTTGCCAGCTATGATACCCCCGGACTTAAGAAAATTAGTGAGGTACATAAGATTTTTGTTGCGCATGGGGTTCTGCCCAGGTCAATACGTATAGATGAGAATATTGGAGATTCAGCTCATTGCAGAATAGTGTGGAAAACCTTCTGGAATTGCTCGAGAAGCGAGGCCCCAGCTTACATGCTCTTCTGACGAGATTGACGCTCCGTCAAGAAGTAGCAGAGGATCTGATGCAGGAATTATTCATAAAACTAGCTGGTTCAAAACGCCTGGACAAGGTTGACAACCTGGGTGCTTATGTGCGTACTACAGCCATCAACCTCGCTTTCGATTGGCGTCGAAAAGAATCCCGGCTTAAGACCTGCTCGGATGAATATGTGGAGGCTGTTTCTCAGGACAGAACCATCCTGACGCGGCTGATAGACAATGAACAGCTCCAAGTTGTGCTTCAGGCTGCCGAGCAACTGAATGATCTGCAACGTCAAGTTTTTGTCCTTCGGCATATTGAGCAGAACTCGTTTGAACAGATCGCTCAGGAAGTTGGAAAAACCGCACACCATGTCAGAGCCCTGGCGTCCAGAGCCTTGGCACGAATTCGCGATATTTGCTCCAAAATCCAGGTTCAGGGCCAAACTGAGGGGGAAAACTAGTATGTCTCAGGCCAAAGACAGAGAACTTCTGCGACGCCTGGAAATGATTTCACGCGTCAAGCCCAGTGCCGAATCCACGGCCAGGGCCATGGATCGTGCCAGACAAGCCCTGCTTGAAGCAGCACAAGTCCCTGCCCCAGAATCGCAACCCTCTACAAGAACACGTTATATTCAATGGCGGCCTCTGACTCAGGTGGCTATAGCAGCGATGGTTTTGGCTGTTATCTCTATAGGTATTGTGGTTTGGAAGCAAACATTGCACCCGTCGATGGACGGTATCTTAGCCCAAAACAACGAACGTCTCACAATGAACCCCGAATTGGCCAACACAAAACGATTGAGATCGGAGGCCGATCAAATCCAAAAGCTGGCTCTCCTGGCTGATACACAAGGGCTTTTGAATCTTCTTGAAACAGCTTTGCCGGCCAATCAGCATATTATTGCCACACATCTTGGCAAGCTGGCTGGCATAGAAGCAGTACCCACCCTTTCCAAGTTGGCTATGAAGTGGACTGGCCCTGTCATGGGCAACCCATTTGTCTTGGCCATGACTAAAATTCAAACTCGCTTGGATGCAACTCAAGCGAGTAGCATCTCACAGACGAGCACAAATGGCGTACCACTAGAATCCCCGACAGAAGCGTCTTTCGCTGGGCCAAGCCAACTCAGTGGCCATGTCACTGATATGACAACAGGAATACCAATTCCCGGCGCTTTGGTTTCTGTTTCTGGCTCCAGTCGGTTTGAAACCCAAACCAATAGCCAAGGTCTATACAGTTTTGGTGGACTGGTTCCCGAAGGCCATTATCGTGTTAAGGTGACCGCACAGGGATATCTCGGGCTCACCAGCCTCAAAGAGATGCCCTTGGTGTCTTTGAACGACACAGACAACATAACTCAGAACGTTCAGCTCCAGAAGGGCTGTATGGTGAAACTTCATGTGATTGACCAGAACGGTCTGCCAGTCAAGGATGTCTCGGTAACCGCAAGCTGGTTGGGATCGGACCACGATAATATCGTGGGCCACAGAGTAGTTACGGACACGGATGGGCAATCATTAGTTGGTGCCTTAGAAGTATCGGAAATCGAGTACATGGTGACCACTATGCACCCCGATTTCGCACCCCAACATGCTTCTATTAAGTGCTCCGATCCCCTTATTGATCAATCACTTGAAGTCACACTAATATCAGGCCATACGGTACATGCCTATGCAGAATACTCTGACCACGTAGCCGCAGAGGGTGTGACGATCATTGCCCGCCCAGAGTGGTGGCAAAGTACAATGGAGCCTCCCAGTCGAGTCGTGGGAATCGACGGCAGTTTTTCTCTGGACTCCATAGCACCCCAGACATATCGACTCTTTGCACGTTTCTCTCAAGCCGATGGCTCGTCATACGAACTCGAGGTCGCCCAAAGGGAATTGCCACTGGCTCAGGAAGACCCGCTGCTCTTAACGCTGCCACAAACGTCTCCTCCTGATACCGAATCCATTACAGGTACCATTCAATGGGTCAACAATCTCAAACCTGACCATTTGGATGTCCTAGCTTATCCGGCTGCCCATCCCAATGATCCAGCAACAACCAATCAATACAGCCAAAAGGCCTTCTCCCATGACTTGGACACATTTGAGATCGAAAATCTGACACCGGGTACGTACAACCTGTCTTTCCAGGGTACCAATGTCCGATCAGTCCTTGCCACAGATGTCAGCACGTCTGAAGAAACCATAGCCGTGACCTTGGAATATGTGCCCACCCCCCGCCTAAAGGGATCTGTGCAACAGGCCGCCTCGGGCGCACCGATCCAGAATTATACACTGGCCCTGCGTAAACAATTGAGTTTGCCAAACCTGATGATGTATACAGACAAACGTTTGTATACGATGACGCACAATACCAAGGGACAATTCGACCTTGAATTGCCAGGCATAGGTACATATCAGGCATTGATTCAGAGTCCCGGGTACGTCCCCATAAATAGAGTGCTTGAAATCACGGGCGATGACCACGCTTTGGTCCTCAATATGAAGAAGGGTGGGACTATCAGGGGACAAGTCGTGGATATCCATGGCCAGGGCATTTCGGGTGTTTCGGTAATTAGCAGGTCCCAGACCTCTGACTCACGCGTTACCAAAGCGACCACTGAAAATGGCCACTTCACATTGAGCACAGTGCCTGAAGGTTTTGCCACGCTGATGATTTCCCACCCCGATCATGGATCTCTCGGATTCACCGACCTTGATGTGGTTGAAGGTATGACTCTGGACTTGTCCTTGATCACGCTAAACAAAGGGGCCACAATCCAGGGATACATCCTCGATAACGCTGGCTTGCCTGTCCCCAGGACCAGACTCATCATAGAAGATGGGTCTCATGAAGCCCCGCGTCGCCTAACCACCGTGGTCACTGACGACAGGGGCTATTATCAGGTCTCAGGACTCCCCTCTGATCTGTGCTATATCTCTCGTCAGAATCCAACGGCGCACACGGGCGTAGTACGTCGTAGCCTGATAGGCGATAAGGAAGTCACCTATGATCTGGACTTTGGTGTGGGTCCCCAAGTGACAGGTATCCTAGCAGACGCCACAGGCAAATTGCTCACCAACACACGCCTGCTTCTGAGTCATCCCGTCAATCCGGGATCACCTTTGTTTCAGAGTTACGCACAGACAGATCCCACAGGCTCTTTCATCTTTGCTGGCATCCCAGCAGGACACTACGGCCTTTACCGCCAGTTACCTGGGTCAATAGCCTGGACACAAGTGACTACATTCAACATGTTACACAGTGACACTGATCTTGGTTTGAT
>Ga0307990_1001796_pt1 | contig 17781 bp, 17 predicted proteins | sample EllFjometagen129_FD_203168 | JGI IMG/M metagenome (GOLD analysis project Ga0307990, IMG submission 203168) | Marine microbial communities from Ellis Fjord, Antarctic Ocean - #129 | ecosystem: Environmental > Aquatic > Marine > Unclassified | place: Southern Ocean | collected 2014-10-08
GTCGCTTGATCGATGACGACCCACGGGTTCATGCGTTTTCGCTTTCTTCAGGGGCTTCTGCGGCGGCGCGGGCTTTATCTTTTTTGCTGGGGCGTTTTCCTTTTTTCGGCGGCGGGCCCTTTTTCTTTTTCGGCGCCTCCCCTTCGAGCTCAAAGCCGGGAACCTGTTCGCGGTCGACGCGGGCTTTGGTTCGTTTTTCGATCAACGAAAAATGCGCCATGTCGTTGTGGTCGATAAAGGAGATAGCAACGCCTTCGGCGCCCGCGCGGCCGGTGCGGCCGATGCGGTGGATATAGTCGACGGGCGAGCGCGGCAGATCGTAGTTGACGACGGTGGAGAGCTCCTGAATGTCGATGCCGCGCGCGGCGATGTCGGTAGCGACGAGGACGCGGATGGCACGGGTTTTAAACTGGCTCAGGACGAAGGTTCGCTCGTCCTGACTGAGGTCGCCATGGAAGGCGTCGGCTTCGATCCCGTTGCGCTTGAGCTTTACTGCGAGGTTGCGTGCGGCGCGTTTGCTGCTGACAAAGATGAGGACGTGCTTCCATTCCTCTTCCTTGATGAGGTGCTGCAAAAGGGGACGGCGGTTGAGACGGTTCACTTCGATGGCGCGCTGGGTGATGTTCGCAACGGTCGGCACGTCGCCGACCACGTTGATGGTTCTGGCATTTTCCATCATCTGCTCAGTGAGCTTTTCGACCTTCTTGGGATAGGTCGCAGAAAAAAGCAGATTCTGCCGAACCTCTGGCAGAGCGGTTAAAACCTGTGCAAACTCTTCAGCGAAACCGAGGGCGAGCAGTCGGTCGGCTTCGTCGACGACGAAATAGCGCAGCGCTTCAAAAAAGATCTTTTCCGAGCGAACGAGTTCGAGCAGGCGGCCGGGCGTGGCGACGACGACATCGACGCCCTGCTCTAACTGGCGCAGTTGATCGAGAATATTTTCGCCGCCGATGACGGTGGCGACGTCGATGGAGCGCGGGAGGTGCCGTTCAAATTCCTCGAAGGTGGCGGCGACCTGCTGCGCGAGCTCGCGGGTCGGAACCAGCACAAGGACGAGCGGCGAACCGGGTTCCGGGTTGGTTTCAACGGCGTTGAGTCTCTGCAAAATGGGCAACACAAAGGCGGCGGTTTTCCCGGTGCCGGTCTGTGCCTGCGCAATCAGGTCCATTCCTTCGAGAATGAGCGGAATGGTTTGCGTTTGGATGGGAGTGGGTTCGCGGTAGCCCACGGCGTCCACCACGCGTTGCATGGGCTCCAGAAGCCCCAGTTTAGAAAATGGCATCGAGTTGTCCTTCATTTGAATGCGCAGGAGACTAGCCCGCATAGTTGATGAAGAAAACCGAAATGCACGATAAATAGGTTCATCTCGGATTTTCGTTTTTATTGAGACGACTTATGTCCTGCGGATGAGAAAAAGGTTCCACGGATGGCAATGCCGGCCCACGGATCGTTTCAAACACAAATTGACCCACGGATGGCAGAGCGATCCCGCAGATAGCATAGCGTTTCACCATTGAAATGCCGCTTCACCTATCGGCTCTCCGCGCCGAAGTCTCGCGAGTTTTCAAAAGGGTCGGAGTTTAAGACATAGAGCCGACGCAGGCTGTTGAAACCCTTGCCTCCATCAAAGACAAAGGAAACCGTTCAGTTGATTATGAGTCATAGGCAGACCTGCGGTGTTTTGAGCAGGCGTATCCGTCAACTGGCTGGCGCTATTGCGACGGCAACGCAGTGAAGTGGCAAAGTGCTTTTTGTATCCTCCCGAAAGCGAAGCGGCAAAAGATCCGTGGGATCGCTCTGCCATCCGTGGGACTTCAATGAATTGATGCGAGTGAAAAAACGCACATCCGAGAAGAGTCGATAAAAGCCAGTTCAGATGCTTATTTAGGCAGAATGATTTGATGGCAGAATTATTTTTATACCCGTTGTAAATGAATCAGTAATCATTCTGCCTGATCTTTTGCGTAGGATTCGACCGATTGAAAATTTCCTTTTTTAATGATGCGCTTTATCAACATACCTAGGATCGGCTGGACGCGAAGTGAGGCTCAATATATTTCTGCTTGTCCGCCGTAGCTTTTAGCGATGGCGGATGGTTAAATCCCCGTTTTTGAAGAGGACAATTTTATGAGCAACAACCCCCACTGCCCAAAATGTGATTCTGAATATGCCTACGAGGACGGCGCACTGCTGGTCTGCCCGGACTGCGGCCACGAGTGGAATCCGAACGAAGCCGCTCCCGAAACGGAAGAGGCCGGCGTCAAAGACGCCAACGGCAATCTCCTGCAGGACGGCGACACCGTCTCCGTCATCAAAGATCTGAAGATCAAGGGCTCTTCTCTGGTCGTCAAAGTCGGCACCAAAGTCAAAGGCATCCGCCTAGTGGACGGCGATCACGACATCGACTGCAAAATCCCCGGCATCGGCCCGATGGGCCTGAAATCCGAGTTCGTCAAAAAAGTCTAGCCCACCCGCTTTTTCCAAAGGTTGGAAAATCCGGTGTTTGTTTTTCCAACCTTTGGAAAAAGCGTGTATATATTCTTTCACTGTTTGGAAGCAACGGGGCTATTTTTTTCAACCATTGGAAAAATCCAATACGCCGCCATGCGATGGCTTCCAATGCTTGGAAAAATAGAAGGGTGGAGGCTCAGCCTCCTTCAACTGTTTGGAAGTTTTCAGGAGAACAGATTATGAGCAGTACATTCGGAACACTTTTTAGAGTCACAACGTTCGGGGAATCGCACGGCAAAGCGGTCGGCGCGATTGTGGATGGCTGTCCGGCCAATCTGGAGCTGACGGAAAAGGATATTCAGCCGCAGCTGACGCGCAGGCGTCCGGGCCAGAGCGCGCTGACGACGCCGCGCGATGAGGCGGATGCGGTGACGATTCTTTCCGGCACGGAAAACGGCAAGACGCTGGGCACACCGATCGGGCTGTCGGTGAATAACCGCGATCAGCGCCCGGGCGATTACAGCGAGATGGATGTGGTGCCACGTCCATCGCACGCGGATTACACCTATTTGATGAAATATGGCAACAAGGCGTCAAGCGGCGGCGGTCGGTCGAGCGCGCGCGAAACCATCGGGCGCGTGGCAGCCGGAGCGATTGCCGAAAAATGGCTGAAGACCCGCTTCGGCGATGTGTCGATTGTTGCGTATGTGAGTTCAGTGAATGCGATTGAGGCGCCTGCCGGAGCGGCAGAGGGACTGACCCGCGAACTAGTGGATGCAACGCCGGTACGCTGTCCGGATGAGGAGACCGCCAAAAAGATGATTGCCGCGATTGAAGAGGCGCGCGATGCGAAGGATTCGCTGGGCGGTACGGTGACATGTATCTGCCGCGGCCTGCCGGCCGGGCTGGGCGAGCCGGTGTTCGATAAGCTGGAGGCCAAGCTGGCGCATGCGATGCTGTCGCTGCCGGCGACGAAAGGTTTTGAGATCGGGTCGGGGTTCGCCGGCACGCATCTGCACGGGTCACAGCATAATGACGCATTTGTTCAAAAGGGCGACCGGCTGGGCACGGTGACGAATTACAGCGGCGGCGTGCAGGGTGGAATTTCGAACGGCGAGCCGATTGTGTTTCGGATTGCGATTAAGCCGGTGGCGACGATCGGTTTGGCGCAGGAGACGGTGGATCTGGACGGCAAGGCGGTGACGCTGGAAGCGAAGGGCCGCCACGACCCGTGCGTGCTGCCGCGCGCCGTGCCGATTGTCGAGGCGATGGCCGCACTGGTGCTGGCCGACGCCGCGCTGCAGCAGGAATATCGCATCCGCTAGACTCAAAACGGATTACCTTTAACCCGGAACTAGCCTCTCTGGAGCAACCATGGCGATACATTTTTTTAGAATATACAGAGGAATAAATATTGCTTTTCGCGGCTGTTTTATTACTGTCGCCCGCTTTCAGAGAATGGTGGGTATAGCTCAGTTGGTTAGAGCGCCAGATTGTGATTCTGGATGTCGCGGGTTCGATTCCCGTTACTCACCCCATTTTTTCACTGTGATTCGGTTTTGCCGACGCTTCACCCCCGGAACGAGGATGTACTTATGAAAAGAAAAGATGACCTCCGTGATATTTATCAAAGCGAAAATAAGGATTTCGAAAAGGACTTTACCCCTCAGGTCGCACAGGAACTTGTCGAGCAACGGCAACGGGATTTGTTGAGAAGCCGTGTCGTCTCTTTCGCCTTTGGCGGCCTGGCTGTGATTCTTTCCGTGACTCTGATCGCTATTGTGATCCGCGATTTTCTGAGCGAACGTGAAATTGAAAAACCGGTCCGCACACAAGAGACCGTGTTTATCCCCCGCCACTCACTTTCGGAAGAAGCCGCGTGGGTGATGGACTACAAAGAAGCTTCAGACCGCATCGGCGTTGATGACGGAGAAGGCGAAAAACCGCTTTCAACCAAGTGGGTTAAAAAAGCGGCGTACCACATTATTATGGGGCAGCAGGCGCTGGCGATCAATGAGCCGGACGAAGCCTTGAAAAATTTTCAGGCCGTGGTGGACATCTATCCTAACATTGAGGGGATGCACCGCATCATAGGCATGCTCTATATTCAGGAAGAAAATTTTGAACTGGCGGTGCCGCACCTTGAGGCCGCATTGGAAGAAGAAGAGCTGTTCGATGTGGTCAACAATCTCGGCACGGCGTACATCGGCACAGAAAACTATGAAAAGGCAGAGAACTATTTGAACCGTGCGCTGGAGATGCAGCCGGAAAGCCCCGTCTGCCACAAAAATCTGGCCGTGCTCTATCGGGAAATGGATCGCACCGATGATGCGATGTTTCACTTCGAAAAATATCTCGATCTGCGGCCTGACGATCTGGAAGCCCTGCAATCGTATGCTCTGTATCTGACCCAGGAGGAGCGCTGGGAAGACGCCGCGACGTTCCTGAACAGTTTAACCGAAGAGATCACGGATGTGGCTCCCATCTATTTTCTGCTAGCGCAGGTGCAGGTTCAAAACGGCAAGAAAAGCGAAGCGCTGGTCGCACTGCAACGTGGAATCCAGTTGGTCGATCCCTCTCTCGCACTGGCATGGATGAACCGTGACGAATTTAATACGGTTCGGGAGTCTGATGATTTCAAATCGATGGTGGATCAGCTTGAGATTTCGTCGGTTTCTCTGGACGACCGGGAATAGTCTTTCCCCGGTCCCAGTCGACGGCAAGGAAGCCGTCCCCGGCATTCCAGCGCGGACGGGCGGAAAAAGAAACCGACAGGCCGTTGCGAAGCAGAGCGACCGCTTCTGCACCGCCCTCCAAGCTTGGCGGCAGACAGACCTGCCGGATAGAAAACGCCGCGCACAATTCCCGCACGGCATCTGCATCAATCTGCGGACCACTTAGCGCCAGCGTCTGCGCACAGTTCATCCCGCGCTCCCGCAACTGCCGGGCCACTGAGCTCATGCTGTAGGAGGTACCCTCTGCCAGAAGAATCCGGCGCGCCTCAACCTGAAGGATCGCGCAAGAGTCTCCGCGCTGTGTAACCTCTATGCCGGACGGAGGGCCAGAGGAGGCGGAAAACCACAAGACCCCGGAACACGCCGCCATCAGCAGCCCCACCCGCCGCCAGCGTTGCGGACCTGTAAAAATACAAACCAACCCGCCATACCATAGCGCCAGCATGGCGAACGAAGGGGCCCGGACAAAGCGGTACGCCCCGGGCAACGCTCCAAGACGCTGGATGATCGAAATCAGCAGGCTGACAAAAAGCCGGTTGGCATGATTAAACGTAATCGCCGCCGGAATGAAAAGCGGAGCCGTCAGCAAGGAAAGACACCCCGTGAGAACAATCACAAATGTGAGCGGAATAATGGCTAGATTGCCGATCAGCGCAACCGGCGAAAAGGTGTTGAAAAACCGGGCTGTCAGCGGAGCAGAAAATACCCAGGCCGCCGCGGATGTTAGTGCCAGCAGGCCGACCGTCCGCAACAGAACCATGACCGGTCGTGGGCCGTTGAGCTGCGCTAACGGAACCGCCCACCCCGGCCGACGGAATCCACTGAACCGGTGTGTGACGAACGCATGCACCATCACAATGCCGCTCACTACCGTGAAGGAAAGCAGGAACCCGGGATCCCCCAGCTGAAGCGGGTTGATGAGTAGCAGAACCACGGCGGCCAGGGCGATCGCGGAGGCCGTATCCGGCCTCCGGCCAAACAGCGGTGCGGAAAAATAGACCGCCGCCATCGTGAATGCGCGGAAGGCGCTGGGTTTCATGCCCGTGGAGACAACATAGATGAGGAGCATCGGGATCAGAAACAGGCCCCATCGGGGCTTGGGAGCTCCTAGCATCTTGAGCACCGCAATCAGGATCGCCGCCATCACCCCAACGTGCAGACCGGATATGGCAAAGATGTGAAATGTTCCTGTGCGCGCAAAGGTTTGGTAGAGGTCGTAAGGCAATGCGTTGCGGTATCCCAGCAGCAGAGCCTGGAGCACCCGAACCTGTTTGGGGAAATTCGCCATCCCGAGATGAAGCGTTGGAACGATGCGCCGGCGAAGACGATAGCAAGCCCCGCGGAAAGACAGTGGAGCCTGCTTAATCCGGTGCGAATCCGCGCCTTTGGCATAAAAGAATCCGGCGATTCCGTTTCGGGCTGGCTCGCGGCTGCGGCACCATCCATAAATCCGCCAGCGCTCGCCGTACACCACTGAACTCCGCGGGGTGCTGATGCGCGCCCGGACAACAGAGTCCGCAGGCCGCCACTGTCCGCCAAACCGAACCGCCTCAACCTCAAACGAAAAGGTGATCGTGTCGTTTTCTTCTGAGATCAGCGGGTCTTCCGTTACAGTGCCGACCATCTCTTGATTTCGGAAAGAAATCTCGGTTGTCGGAAGAACCGCTTGGCGCGGGGTATGGATCTGCTCAACGGCGCCGTAGGCCGCGGCGAGAAAAAAGCAAGCCAGATACATTCCGGCCGCGCCGCGGCGCGGAACCGTCCGGCATATCCACGCCAGTACGCCGGCAGACAAAGCCAGAAGCAAAAGAGGTGACGGGCCGAACCCACGCTGAAACCCAAGCCCTCCAACCATCGATAGGGCCACACCGACAAGCGGACGACGCACCTGCTGGCTGAAATTCATGGGGCAGTTTTACCTTCTCGGTCTCAGGATATCCAGATCCGAACCTTTCAGGATGATGGAGTCTTTCAGCTTTTCTGGAGCCTGTTTTTCGGTCTCCCGGCGACGAATGGTTTCGACCGATTTTTGGCGTTCAACCTTCACGATCCGTTCGGCTAGGGCGCGAAAGTCCACGGTCTCACGCACCAGATCAAAATCCGGGTCGTTCAACCACGGGGCAACCGCCGCTTCGCCGTACAAACTGGTGGCCTGTCCGAGAAAGATAACCGCCTTGCTCCCCTCGTTCTGTTTAGCATAGCAGCGGGCCAGAGCATGATAGTGCTCCACCTTGGGCTCGACCTTGAGCAACTCCAGATAATATGGAACCGCTTCCTGCCACTCCTCGAGCCACTGATAAATATATCCAGAACCCTCCAACGCCAGCACGTGCGTACGATCATTCTGGAGAATGCGGTCATACAGCTTCAGAGCCCGGTCTGTGTCGCCTTCCGCCGCGTGCGCATATGCAGCCATTTCCATAACGTCCAAATCCCCCGGCTGCAGCGTAAGCATTTGATTCGCCAGAACCACGGCGGCGCCCGTTTCGTCCAGTCCATAAAGAGCCTTCAGCAGACTCAGTTTTGTTTCCCAGTTCTGACTGTCCTGATTTAACAGACGAATACACAGCGGAGCTGCTGCCGCAAAGTTTTCCGCCTTCATATAAAGATCCAACAGCAGTTTCTGCGCAGCCTGATTGTCGGGGGTATATCGCAGCGCCTGGTTCAGACGGAACACGACCGCGTCTCTGTTTTCCCGCTGGTTCAGCGCTTCCGCCGCGCGCAAATGACGCTCGGTCAGCTCCCATTGGGTCATCTGTTCTTCCAAAAAAGCCTGATCGACCCCAACCTCTTTACCCGGAGAGGTTCGGGGTAATTCACTTTCGCGCTCCACACCGCTCTCCATGAGCTTTTCACTGACGTCCCACTCTTGGGTGTCTTTTTCAGAAGGTCCGTCGACCCGATTCAAAACAAATTTCAGTCCTAAAAACGCCACAACAACCAATGCGGGAATCAGGACCACTTTCAGCATAAGGAGCGCAATCTCCCGTGACGTGGCCCGGTTGCTTTTCTCACGGCGCCGAGCCGGCGAATGCTGCGAGGTCCGCCGGATCTGTCGGCCATAATCATCCGTATATTCATCCAGCGGGGCTTCTCCATCAGAATGCGAGTAAAACCCGTTTTCCGGTTCGACAGGAACGATGTTTTTCTGCTCCGGCTGGTTCTTTTTTTTTCGGGAAAATTTCATGTTTCAGCGCCCGGTTGGTGTAGAAGATAAATCTGTTGCAGTATCAAGTCGGCGGCGTAAAGTGTCAAGCATCGCGGGGTGTAGTCGACAAAGCTCGCAAGGAGACTTTCATGGAAATTTTGATTCTGATTGCGATCGTGATTCTGGCCGTTCTGGTGCTAATTCAGCTTGGAATCGCCCTCCAAGGAAGCGCACAGCAGAGCACCCGACTGGAAATGCTCACGCGCGGGCTCGACTCTCTAACCGAACAAACGGACTCGCGCGCCCGCAAAAGTGAAGAGGTCGTCGAAAAACTGGTTGCCGCCAATAACCAGCGACTGGAACAGATCGGAGAAAAGGTCGAACAGCGGCTAGAAAAAGGGTTTAAGGAAACCACCACTGTTTTCGGCGATGTCCTGAAACGTCTGGCGCTGATCGACAAGGCGCAGGAAAAAATTGCTGAACTCTCGGGCAATGTGGTCAGTCTGAAAGAAATCCTTTCAGACAAACGCTCACGGGGCGCCTTTGGCGAAGTGCAGCTCAGTGCGTTAATTTCCAATATGATGCCGGAAAACAGCTATTCGCTGCAGCACACCTTCAAGATCGAAGGCGAAATAATTCGGCCGGACTGCGTTCTGTTCCTGCCCGAACCAACAGGAACCATTTGCATCGACTCCAAATTCCCGCTCGAAAACTACCAGCGCATGACCGATCTGGATCTGGGTGATGCAGACCGCACCGCCGCCGAGCGTCAATTCCGGCAGGACATCAAAAAACACATCAAAGATATCTCCTCAAAATATATCATTCCCGGGGAAACCTCGGACGGGGCCATGATGTTCATTCCGGCCGAAGCCATCTTTGCCGAAATCCACAGCCATTATCCGGATCTGGTTGAGGAAGCACAGCATGCACGCGTCTGGCTGGTCTCCCCCACCACCATGATGGCCGTGCTAACCACCGCCCGCGCCGTGCTGAAAGATGCCGCAACCCGCAAACAGGTGCATATTATTCAGGAGCACCTGTCCGTTCTAGCTCAGGACTTTGGTCGCTTCCAAACCCGCATGGACAAACTGGCGTCCCATATTGGTCAGGCTCAAAAAGATGTCGGAGAAGTTCAAACATCCGCCCGGAAGATCTCCAGCCGGTTTGAAAAAATTGAAAAGGTTGAGTTGGAGGAAAAATCGCAACCCGCCCTCAAAGACACATCGGAGTCCTGATGAATCAGTTTTCACGCGAGCCGAACACCACAACTCGATGAAGCCGCGACTTGAAGTGCTTCTCCTTACAAATACGTTCGATTTCATCGGTCAGCTCTTTGCTGGAAAACTCGATAAACTCGCCGGTCTCTTCGCAAATCAGATGATGGTGCCGACCGTGACCGTAAATGTGCTCATAATGGGCATGAACATCCTGATCCCGAATCTTCTGAACCAGCCCCGCCTCGGTCATCAGATCCAACGTACGGTATACGGTTCCACGACTCACATGGTTCGGACCGGATGCTAGTTCGGCAGCAAGATCGTCGGCGCGGAAGTGGTCGTGCCGGGCAAAAACGTGCTCAAAAATAATGCGTCGCGCCTGTGTAATCCGTGATGCCTTATTTTTCAAAAACTCCACAAAGACCGGCCACGCTTCATCCACAGACTTGTCCAGAGACACATCCGAAGCATTTCCCTCGCTGTTTTTTGCCAAACTCATAGACTCGGTCTCCATTCTTTAGACTTAATCCTGATATAATGTGTACCACAGCGTCTTTTAGGAATGAAACTAAAAATTAGAATGGTATCGTTGCGGCTGCTTTAACTGGGGGCGCAATACGGCGCTTCCACCCGAACAAAAACAAGGAGACGTGAGATGGCTTACAAAATTTCTGAAGATTGCACCATGTGTGGCGCTTGCGAAAGCGTTTGCCCGACAGAAGCAATCAGCGCTGGCGACGGCAAATACGTGATCGACGCGAACCTCTGCACGGACTGCGGCGCTTGCGAAGCGACCTGCCCGGTAGAAGCAATCAGCGCTGGCTAAGCGTTTGATTGATTTTGCTGAAAGCCCCGACGGGATTCCCGCCGGGGCTTTTTTTATCCCTGCACCGGGAAAAAGCGGAAGACGGCCAACGCCGTAACTATTCCGGTCAGCATGCCGAAAAACACCTCGAGGCGGGTATGCCCCAGCAGTTCCTTGAGCTTCGTTTCCGACAGGTGATGCTCCTTAAACAGCTCATCTACAATCTGATTCAGCAGCCGGGCTTGCTTGCCCGCCGCCGCCCGAACCGTCTGCGCATCGAACATCACAACCGCCGAGAAAACAAAACTAATCGCAAACAGGGGGGAGTCCAGCCCCTCAGTCATTGCGAGGGCGGTTGTCAGCGCACTCACCAGAGAAGAATGCGCACTCGGCATTCCGCCGGTACTCGCAAGATAACGGAAATCCAGCCGATGGCTCTCCACCAGACAAATTAGCATTTTGGTCAACTGGGCCACGATCCAACCTGCGACCCCTGTCCATAACGTTATGTGTATAAATTGCATTCGCTCTACCTATCCGGTTTTCCCTTGAAAATGAAGGAGATAATAAAGAGTATATAACCATCGGGCGCAACCTTTTTCGGGAGCATCGTCACCGTCAGGAGTCTTTATGGGAGAATCGGTTTTTTTTCAGATCAGCCTCATCGTTATCACCTGCGCTGTCCTCTCCTGGGGGGCGCTTCTGCTGCGACAGCCGATCATCGTGGCCTACCTGATCGGCGGCTTCGTGTGCGGCACCTCCGGATTCGGTTTGATCCACGACACCGCAGTGATCGACGGCATATCCGATCTCGGCATCACCCTGCTTCTCTTTTTAGCCGGCATCGTGCTTCATCCCCGCCGTCTTAGGGAACTGCTCCGGCAAACCCTCCTACTCACGCTCATCAACTCCGCCACGGCCATTCTTGTTTGCGGCGGATTCTGCTTCCTCTGGGGGTTCAGCCCCGTCGAAGCCTTTTTCATCGGCCTACCGTTCATCTTTTCCAGCACCATCCTCGTCATCAAACTGCTGCCCACCACCGCCCTGCATCACAAACGAATGGGGGCATACTGTATCGCCATCCTCATTGCGCAGGACATCATCGCTGTCGCCCTGCTCATCCTGATCGGCAGCCGGGACGGCTCCCCGATGCAATGGCTGCTGCTTCCGGTCAAGGGCATCGCGCTCATCGCCGCCACGTTTGCGTTTGAGCAGGTGATTCTTCGACGGGTCATGGCCCGGTGCGACCGCTTCCACGAAATACTTCAGCTACTGGCGCTCGGCTGGTGTCTTGCGCTTGCACTTCTATCGCATGCCATCGGCCTGTCCCACGAGATCGGCGCCTTCATCGCCGGCGTGGCTCTCGCCCGCAGTCCGCTGGCCTTCTTTCTGTCCGAACAGCTTAAGCCCTTCCGCGACTTCTTTCTGGTCTTCTTCTTCTTCGTGCTCGGAACCCGCTTCGACCCCTCCGCCTTGCAAGCCGTCGCCCTGCCCGCGCTAATTCTCTGCCCGCTGATGATGGCCGCAAAATACGGCACCTTCCGCTGGCTGTTCAACCGAACCAATGAAGACGCACCATTTGCACACGAAACCGGCGCGCGCCTGGCGCAAGCCAGCGAGTTTTCGCTAATTCTGGTCATGGTAGAATACCGCGCTGGCCTGCTCAGCGACAACGGATTCCAGCTCGTACAGCTGGTCACCGTACTGTCCCTGCTGATCTCCTCCTACCTGATCACCGCCCGCTTCCCGTCGCCGCTTGCGTCCAACCCCAAACTAAAACAGGACTGATTTTCCAATGTTTGGACACGGATCATCCGCCTGCGCGACCGACGCCGCAGTCTGACGGCGGCGGGATAAACAAAAAGGGGTCTGCCGTTGGCAGACCCCTTAAAGTCCTAAAAGGTGGCGAGGATGACGAGACTCGAACTCGCAACCCCCAGCGTGACAGGCTGGTGCTCTAACCAATTGAGCTACACCCCCACCGAGAAAGACGAAGAGAATAGCCAGACCGCTTTTTATTTCAAGCGGAATTTATGCAAAACTCATCAGGTTTGCGACGGCTTGTTCGAGGTCGAGCTGGCGGAGGAGGCTTTCGCCGACGAGAACGGCGGCGATACCGGCATCCTGAAGCGTGCGGATATCATCGGCGGTGCGGATTCCGCTTTCGCTGATCAGCGTGCAATCCGTCGGGGCGAGCTCGCGCAGCTTCAGCGTGGTTTCGATCTTCGTTTCGAAGGTTTTTAAATTTCGGTTATTGATGCCGATGCATTTAGCCCCGACCGCCACCGCCCGCTTCATTTCTTCTTCGGTGTGCACTTCGACCAAGGCTGTCATACCAGAGCGCGTAACCAATTCTATAAAGGAGCCTAGTTCCTCGTCGGTGAGCGCCGCGACGATGAGAAGCACGGCGGAGGCGCCGAGCGCTTCGGCATGAAAAATCTGGCGCGGGTCGATGACGAATTCTTTGTAGAGCATCGGCAACGCGGTTGCGGCACGGACTTCGTTCCACTGCCCTTCCCCGCCTCCGAAATATTTGCTGTCCATCAAACAGGAAATGGCCTGCGCACCGGCGGCTTCGTAGGCTTTGGCAATTTCGGCGGGCTCAAACAGCTCGCGGATCGCCCCGGCGGAAGGCGACTGCCGTTTGACTTCGGCAATCAGCCCCATCGGAACAGATTTCAGCGCTTCGATAAAATCAGGTTTTCCAATGGTTGGAATAAATGCATCGCACGAGTCGCAATTGTTTCCAACGTGCGGAAGTTCGTCGACGACTTTTTCCAATGCTTGGAAATAATCGGGGGCTTCGATTTCAATGCGCTTGTTTTCAATGATTTCCTCTAAAATATTTTTCATTCCTATCCTCTACTTTAAATCAAAGCTGGAACGTGGCTTGCCCGCGAAACACGCGAAATGTACGCGAAAATCAATTTTTTTGGAGAACGATTCTTTCCCATTCGACTTTTGGATAATGTCCAAAATTCACCACCAGGCCTAATTCAAGCCCTGTTGCGTGCAAATAGTTGATTACTTGAGCACGATGTTTATCAGTCAGCTTATCTACCGCCTTGATCTCAACAATAATCTTTCCAACAATCAGAAAATCGGGAATATACCGCCGCTTCATTTCCCGACCTTTATAGTACAGCTTGATCGCCTGCTGAGAAGAAAAAGGGATTCCCTGAAGTTCGAGCTCCATCTCCAACGCTTCTTGATAAACTTCTTCTAAGAAGCCGCATCCTTTTTCTTTATATACCTCAAAACATGCTCCCATGATTTGATAGGCTTCTTCTTTGTACAACATGTCCATACCCGATCTCCTTTCGCGTATATTTCGCGTGTTTCGCGGGCATCTTCTATCCCGCCTGTTCCTTTTGTTTCATTTTGAGGTAGGCTTCGATGAAGGGGTCGAGGTTTCCGTCGATGACGCCCTGCACGTTGCCAACTTTTTCATCCGTTCGATGATCGTTCACCATGGTGTAGGGTTGCATGACATAGGAGCGGATCTGAGAGCCCCATGCGATCTCCCCTTTGGCTCCGTAGAACTGCTCGGCGGCCTTCTTCTGTTTGTCTATTTCGTATTCGTAGACTTTGGCTTTGAGCACTTTCAGGGCTTTGGACCGGTTTTTGTGCTGGGAGCGTTCGGCCTGACACTGCACGACAATGCCGGTCGGCAAATGGACAATGCGGACAGCAGAGTCGGTGGTGTTGACGTGCTGGCCGCCAGCGCCTTGCGCACGGTAGGTGTCGATGCGCAGATCGCTTTCCACAATGTCGACTTCAATGTCGTCGTCGAGCTCAGCGGTGACGTCGAGAGCGACGAAGGAGGTGTGGCGGCGCGAAGCGGAGTCGAAGGGACTGATGCGCACGAGACGGTGGACGCCGCGCTCACCCTTGAGGCGACCGTAGGCGTAGTCGCCGGAAATCTGAAAGGAGACGCTTTTAATCCCGGCTTCATCACCGGGCTGATAGTCCATGATGTCGACCTTGAAGCCGTTGCGTTCGGCATAACGGGTGTACATGCGGTAGAGGATGTCGGCCCAGTCGCACGATTCGGTTCCACCGGCTCCGGCGTGCAGGGTGAGGTAGGCGTTTTTGAAGTCGAGCGGGCCGCCGAGTAGCGACTGCATTTCCAATGTTTGGAAACTGCTCTCGCAGTCGGCGAACATCTGTTCGATCTCTTTGCTGGCTTGCTCCTGCCCGGCCTCGTCTTCGGCCTCGGCGAGCTCGAGCATCATCTCGGCATCCTCGAGAAGCGCTTCGACGTTTTGAAAGGGGGTGATCGCGGTCTTGAACGTCTTGCAGGCGGCAATATTGATATTGGCGGCGGTTTGATCGTTCCAGAAGTCGGGGGTGGCGGCCTCAGCTTCAAGTTTTTCGAGTTCGGCGCGTTTTTCCACGATGCCGAGATACCCGCTCATTTCATTGAGGCGTTCACGAACGACAGTGATTTGTTGTTTTAGTTCTTCAAGCATTACGTTTCTTTCGGGCTTTCAAACGGAGAGAAATAAATAGCGCAACACTGCCGAGCAGGCAAGTCTGCGCGAAGCGGTCGCCGTGGCGGGTGTAGAAGGTTAAGCGCCGCTGCGGGTTCGCTGGACGCACTTCGATCACATGAAACCCCTTGATGCGCGGTGCCAGCATCTGTTTGACGCGGCCTTTGGCATCAATGGCACAGGTGACGCCGGTATTGGTGCAGCGCAGCAGCGGCAGGCGGTTTTCAACGCTGCGGAAAACGGCGTGAGCCATATGCTGAACGGAGCCGCAGTCGGGGTCGAACCAGGAGTCGTTGGTCTGGTTAACGAGCCAGGTTGCACCGGCGCGCGCGGCGCGGCGCGCAAGATACGGAAGCGTATCTTCGAAGCAGATGAGAACGGAAAAGGCGCGATCGTCGCCGGGCAAGCGGAAGAGAGTCGATTCGGTGCCGGGTCGGTAGCTGGAGTTGATGGGGGTGAGCGCGTTGATGAACGAAATCTTTTCATCGAACGGAATGTATTCGCCGAAGAGGACGAGGTGCTGTTTGCGGTAGGTGCCGAGCAGCTCGCCGCGCGTGTTGAAGAGCATGGAGGCGTTATAAAAATTCTGTCCGCCATCTTCGAGCCATTCAAGGTCACTGCTGCCAACAAGCAGAGGCACGCCTTCGGCGGCGAAGCGCTGAACCATCGCGGCGGAACGGGGACTATAACGAACGACGTCCGGCAGGGCGGTTTCGGGCCAGATGATGAGGTCGAGATCCAACGCGTGCTGCGCAATTTCTGTCAGGCTTTCGAGCCGGTCATAAATCAGTTCCGGATCGGGCAGTTCCCAGTTTCCAACCTCCGGAATGTTGGGCTGAATGAGCGCGGCGCGGATCGGTTCGGTCGGTGGTTCGGGTGCCAACAGGATACGCAGGCCGAAGGAGGAGGCCGCCGCCAGCATCAACAGGGCGGTCATTAACTCGACGTGTATTTTATATCCGGCGCGGCGCCCGCCGGTGATGTATTGCAGAATGGTTACCGCGATTCCGGCGTTCACGAAAACCATCAGTGCGGACAGCAGATAAACGCCGCCCAGCTCCGCGATCTGAATCAGCGAGATCTGGTTGTACTGACTGACCCCGAGCAGGTTCCAGGGAAAGCCGGTGAACAGGGTCGCGCGCAGATATTCCGATGCCGCCCAGACGGCGGCGGCGGCAGTCATCCAACCGAGATTTTTTAGTCGCGTCATGCTGCGCCATCCGCCGGGGCGCATGGCAATCAACAGGGCGAAGGGAATAAAGTAGAGCGCGCAGTAGAACGCCAGCGCGAGAGCGCCGGCCCACGTGACGTGCCGCAGCCAGTAGAGACTGCCGATGAAAAAGACGGCGCCCGCCAGCCAACCCAGAAACGCGGCGCGGCGCGGCGCGATGCCCGAGCAGGCGATGATGAGCGGCACCAGCGCAACCCAGCCGAAGACGCCGATTCCCAATGGAGGAAAACTCAGGAACATCAAAACGCCTGAAAGCACAGCGGCAGCTATGGGAAGAACCTTTTTCATAAGGGGGGCCCGGGAAGTCACAAATCCAGCAGGAGAACGGAGGGCACGCAAGACCAGCCGTTGTGGTCGGCGCGTCGGCGCAGAACGTCCTGCAGATAGCCGATCATTTTCGGTGCGGTGCGGCCGGCACCGGGCCGGATGAATGCGGTCAGGCGCGGGAGGCCTTTGACAACCAGCGTGCCGCGGCCGGCCGGTTTTTCCCAAACATTGGAAACTTTTTCCGTCAGGACCCGCAGGGTTTGCAGCAGAATCATTTCGTGGCGGTCAGCATCGGACAGAGCTACCTTCTCGAGGTCGAGCACCCAGATGTTTTCTCCGCCAACGGTGTTGAGCCGCAACGGGCGAAACGCCCGCGAGCTGAACAGAGGGTAGAGTTCGGGAAACGGATATTCAGCCGACAGTGCGGCCATCCAGGATTCCGTATGTGTGCGGTGCGCGCGGTCATGGCGCAGGATGCGGTCTGCGGCATCGGGATCTCCGGTGGCGCAGAAGGAGCGGGCCATAAGAAGAGAAAGCGTGTGGGCGGGCATGTGCGGGTGCTGCTCACAGAAGACGGCCAGACTCTCCGAAATATCAGACGCCGCGGCTCGTTCATGCAAATCCAGCGCCCGGAAAAGACGCTGAATCGTGCCGGACCAGAGCCGGCGCGCGGTGCGGGTTGGAGTTGCGCACTGGTCAATCATTCCCGTCCGATCAATCGTTCCGCTTCGTTCATGAACTGGTTGACGTCTTTGAACCGCCGGTAGACGGAGGCGAAGCGGACATAGGCCACTTCGTCGAGTTTTTCGAGCATGCTCATCACTTTGGCACCAATGGCAGTGGAAGGAACCTCGCGCTCATATTCTGCTTCTGCTTCTGTGATGATGGTGTTGGTCATCTGTTCGATCTGCTGGACGCTGATGGGGCGCTTCTGGCAGGCGATCACCAGACTTTGCATCAGTTTTTCCCGGGCGAGCTCCTCGCGGCGGCCGTCCCGTTTGATAATCTGCAACGCGGCGCGCAAAACCTCCTCATAGGTGGTGAAGCGGTGTCCGCAATTCAGGCAGAGGCGGCGGCGGCGGATGGCAGAGCCCTCTCGCACTTCCCGGCTGTCAATCACCTTGTTTTCACGATGCTCACACTTGGGACACTTCATACTAATGAATCTCCGCGGCTTTAAATAGCAGAACCATAGTCCGCTACTCTGGTAAAAGGAAATTAAAAACTCACAAACCAAAAACAAAACAGCCCCGGATTCCCGGGGCTGTCTCTTAGAAAAAATCCTAAGGATTATTTCTTTTTAGCGGCTTTTTTCTTAGCTGGAGCCTTTTTCTTGGCTGGAGCCTTTTTGGCAGCTTTCTTTTTAGCTGGGGCTTTTTTCGCTACTTTTTTCTTCGCGACGGCTTTTTTCTTGGCCGGAGCCTTTTTCTT
>Ga0307990_1001798_pt1 | contig 17763 bp, 15 predicted proteins | sample EllFjometagen129_FD_203168 | JGI IMG/M metagenome (GOLD analysis project Ga0307990, IMG submission 203168) | Marine microbial communities from Ellis Fjord, Antarctic Ocean - #129 | ecosystem: Environmental > Aquatic > Marine > Unclassified | place: Southern Ocean | collected 2014-10-08
ATTTTAGAAACTACCCCTTATTCCCTTGCCACTCACATAGTGATGCCCGCCTTGCCGGCGAGGCAGGCCTTTGGCAAAAGGCTCGAAGAAACACTAAGGAAATAATGGTGTTTTTTAAACTATCCTTAATGAACCTTAGGCTTTTAAAAAACCACTAATGTTAACATGTTAACGATATTTATGCAGCTGTTTTTCCCCTGAAAGGCTTTTTTCTCTCAGGGAAAAACGTAGTATCTTATCACTAATATTCTGCCAAAAAATGGCAGAATATTAGTGATAAGATACCTAAGCAAAATTTAAAATGCATTGTGGCTAATATGAAAGGATGAGAATAATAAAGCTCTTAATTGCAAAATATGCATTTATAAATTTTGCCGACTAACTTGGACAAACCAAAACAGGAATACACCATAAATTTTACATGATCACCTTGTTTGGTTTTGGCTTGTCCAAGTTAGGCAAAGGTAAACAGAAGATTAGCGAAGAAATTCCACAACATCACAACGATGATGGCAAATACTTTGGATAGGTAAAAATTGAACTTTAGTTTGCTTACAATCAACCAAAGTATAAGTGTATTGATTGCCAGCCCGATAAGTGAAACAAATATAAAATTTGAAAATTCCAGAACTACCTCAGGATTTTTACTATTAAAAGTCCAAACCCTGTTGAGGTAATAATTGGATGTGGCAGCAAAAGTAAAACCTATGGCATTGGCAATGTATTTTTGGATTTTAAGTTTTTCTTTTGATAACCATGTAAATCCAAAATCAACAAATAATCCAGAGAATCCGACAACACCGAACCTTATAAATTTAAAGAATACTTCCTGCTGAAAAATTTCAAACATCTATTCGTTTTTTCTGATGCAAAGAACCTCCTTTTTTGTTCATTGCTTTAAAATGGCAAGCTTTCATTTGCTTACAATATCAGTTAAAGATTAGACTAGCCTTTTGAGTGTATCAATAATTTGTGGTGCCTGCATAAGCCCCGATTGCCTGAAAACTGCTCCCCCATTTTTAAAAATCATCAGGGTGGGCACACTCACTATACCATATTTCCGTGCAATATCCTGATTTCTGTCCACATCAATCTTGAGTATTCTTGCTTTATCGCCAAGCACACCGGCTACTTCTTTTAATATGGGAGCCATCATTTTGCAGGGGCCACACCACTCTGCCGAAAAGTCAATCAACACAGGTTTATCTGAGTTTACTAATTCACTAAATTTAGCCATAAAAGTTGACCTTTAAAAATTGATTTAAATGAATGAATACGAGCTGATTTTCAAAAATCTTTCTACACCCGTTTGCAAAATTAAAATTCTACCTTAGGGCAGCAGCCCTATTTAAGCAATTTTATAAATCCGACTTGTCAATTAGGCCATAAAAAATCTAAAAGAATATCGCTAAATTTTAATTTTCATTAGTATCCAACAAAATGATTGAAAGATAAAAAAAAAGTCTTCTCCGCCAGTCGATGGATCAGAATGACAGTGTGGAATAGATTTCTCCTTCCAAAACTTGCTAATCTGCGTTTATCCAGTCGAAATGACATAGCTCCGGGGCTGTGAATGGCGTGGGTGAAAGTGGGCGCAAAGCGCCCACTTTCACCCACGCCCCAATCCCCCAAATCCATGTCACCTCGAAGGAGCGTGGCGACTGAGAGGTCTCTCTCACAAAGTGTAGCCAAACTCCATTCAAATTCTTATCATTGGTATGCCGCACATGCGGCAAGGAATCTGTTAAATTTACTCGGACAGTAGTGAATATTTTTCATTGATATTTTTAATAAGGCTTTCGCCTGATAATTTTAAAATTGTAAATTTGCCTAAATAACATCAGTTCTATAAATTTATTTCTATTCAGACAGATGATTTTTAATAAGCTTAAATAAAAATAGAAAATGAAAAAATTTGCAATAATTCTTGCTGGCAGTGGCGTTTATGATGGCGCTGAAATTCACGAAGCTACACTTTCGATGCTGGCTATTATGGCGCAGGGTTGCAGCTACCAGTGCTTTGCCCCCGACATTAAACAGCACCATGTAATCAATCACCTAAGCGGTGAAGAAATGGATGAAAACCGGAATGTATTGGTTGAATCGGCGCGTATAGCCCGCGGTAATGTTAAAAATATTACCGAGTTCAAAGCCACCGACTTTGATGTTCTGCTCATGCCCGGAGGGTTTGGTGTTGCAAAAAATCTTTGCGATTTTGCTTTTAAGGGAGCCAATTGCGAAGTAAACGCGGAAGTAGCAAGGGTAATTAAACAAATGCACCAGGCCAAAAAGCCAATTGGAGCGCTTTGCATTTCACCGGTGGTTGTTTCAAAAGTTTTGGGTGATGTAAAGCTAACACTTGGGCAGGATCAGGAGGCTATTGATAATGTCGAAAAAATGGGAAGCCGGCATATTAAAACAAACCATGGAGAAGTAATTGTGGATGAGAAAAATAAAATTTTTACCACCCCGTGCTATATGCTCGATGCCAACATTCTTGAAATTAACGATGGCACCACAAATATTGTAAAAGCCATACTCGAAAGCCTGGAATAATTCTCAGTCTCCAGTCTCCAGTCCTCAGTCTTCAGTCTCCAGTCCTCATTTGTGAGAAAGTACCAACTGTGGACTGCCTACTGTTTACTGTTTACTGTTTACTGCCTATCCCGAAAAGTAGCTAAACCAAATTAATTAAAACTATTCTTTTGGCTTACCTGATTTATCAGCCTTATGTATTCGGATACTTAAATTTTCATTTACCTCAAAATAAGTTTTCTTCCGGCCATCCTGCTCAATAGTTTCAAACCTTGGAGCATCCTCTTTAAGCTCTAAAATCTTTTCTTTACCCAATGCGGCAACCTGGGCTATCAGCGAGGGATTGGTTTCATCATTTCCAAAAACCTGCTTCTTTAAATTTGCAAATATTCGCCCAAAAGCACCCATTACATGCGTGGCATCATCTTCCGCTATAAGGGCATCACGTAAAATTATATTTTCAAAAACACCTGACATCTCCTTTCTTTGGATAATTTGCTTTGTTTCGATGAATGCTGTTGCTGCTAATAAAAACTCATTTTGAGGTTCAAGCCGGCTAAGTATTTCAGGCGTGCTTCTCTCACTACCAACACTTTCGATAGAAAGTTCTGAATTTTCCGAACCATCAATTATTAAGGAAACGCTTTGTTGATCTTGATTATCGGAAATGAGCTTTTGCTCACCTGCATCGGGAACTTCTGTTAATGGTTGTAAATTATTAGATAATAATTCAGCAGCACCGGGTTGGAATGCAGGAAGTGGTTTTTCGGGGATTGGTGAAGCCTCCGATATTACTGTAACCTCACCTTTAAAATCAATGTAATCGAATGGATAAAACAGCACCATAGCCAATAATAATATTGCCGCCACTGCTGATCCATAAATATAAAATCTTTTAATGTAAAGAGGGATAGTATTTCTTTTTAAGCCCTCCTTATTCTTAAAAACTTTGTCTGAGTCAACTTTAATAAATGTCTTTTTATAAAGATCGATTTCCCTGTTAATGTGCGGGTTCTTTGAAATAAATTCTTCAAACTCTAAAACTTCACCCGATGATAAATCCCCTTCAAGAAATGCAATGATCTTATCTTCGAAATTTTGTTCATCCACAAACTTGGTAGAGATTATCTCCGGTTTTCTTAAGGTTTGTTTTTTACGAAATTCGATCACCTCATCAGGGCTCAAATGCATAGAAACACTTTCGCGAAAATCAAGAAACTCATCCTGCAAATCAGGATTAACCCTGAGAAAACCGGCAAGCTCCTGCCTCTGAGTTTCATCAAGGGAATTTTCCCAATAATCAAGAAAATATGTCTCAAAATTTTTACGACTGATTTGCATTTTACAATTTCATATTTTTAAATAACAACATCCATACTTCCGATATACTGCTTCAGCACTTTTCGTGCACGGTAAATATAAACTTTAACCTGCGATTCGTTCAGCTTGGTAATTTCCCCAATTTCCTGGTATGAATAGCCTTCATAATCACGGAGCATCACAACGGTACGTTGAATTTCAGGCAAGCGGGCAACAGCCTTATTCAAAATCTCGCTAAGATCAGAAAAATCATTTCGGGTGTGCCGGTCAAAATCAGCATTTTCAACATACTTTTTCTTATTTTTTTCTTTTCTGATCATGTCAATCATAATGTGATAGGCCGTTGTAAAAAGGTAGGCTTTTGCCTTTTTGAACCCAACATTCTGACGCTTATCCCACAATCGCAGAAAAGCTTCCTGAACAATATCGTTTGAAGATTCCTCTTCACCAAGGCTTTTCAATATAAACCTGAAGATTCCATCTGCAAAAACATCTACAGTATTGTTGTACTCTTTTATTGTCATTTGCCTTTCGAAAGGTTACAATTGTATGTTAAACGATTAAATGAATCAAAAGTTACAGGAGGGATAATATTAGAAAGCAATATAAACGGGAGCCCCCTTACAATCTCTCACAAAATAAAATGAGCCTGGCCAAAAAATAAACTACCCCAGCGTGTTCATTGATCTTTTTTAAAGAAATATATTGGCCGGAATCGAGATAATTTTTGTAAAAAAATTTGTTGTTCTATAAATAACAAGTATATTTGCAGGGTATTAATAGCGAGGGGGTAAGTAAATATAAAAACAAGTTATTAATACTTCATGAAATTCAAAATTAAAAATATTTATAACATGATGAAGGATTTTAAGCAAACTACTGAACAACTCAAAGAACTGGCTAAAGTTCTCAATGATTTTAAATCTGAAACCGTTCAGATTAAGCTACTGGAACTATTATTTAACGAAGGTTTTAATGCTCCGGCACCGGTGGAACCGGCTTCAACAGCATCGCAGCCTGTAGTTGCCACTCCGGAGGCCGTAGCCCCTCAAACAAATACCATAGTTAAACCGGTAGCAAAACCTGCAGCAGCAAAGGTTGCTCGTCAGGCAAAACAAAAATCGGTTCAGGCTCCGGCAGCAAAAATTTCGCGCAAAAGATCAACCACCCGACCCGGCCCCAGTGTTATACTAAGGCAACTCATCGAAAGTAAGTTCTTTAACGACAGCCGCACTATTGGCGATGTTGTTGATTATTGTATGAAAATGCATAATTACGAATACAAAAGCACTGACCTTTCAGGTACACTGGCTAAACTGGCAAAAGACAATGTATTAAACCGGAAAAAGAATCCAAAGACAAATCAATTTGAATATACAATGGCTTAGAGCCTGGTTTATTTCATAAAAAAAAAGGCTGACCTTACAAGATCAGCCTTTTTTTATATACCCTAACTTAGACAAGCCAAAACCAAACAAGGTGATATGTAAAATTTATGGTGTATTCCTGTTTTGGTTTGCCCAAGTTAGTCGGCAAAATTTATAAATGCATATTTTGCAATTAAGAGCTTTATTATTCATCTTCCTTTCATATTAACGACAATGCATTTTAAATTTTGCTTGGGTAATTTATCTCCAATATTTTGCCAATAAATGGCAGAATATTAGAGATAAGTTACTACATTAATTTGAAAATTAAAGCCGCTTCGCGGGAAACGCATCTACCAAACTTTTATAACTAATTCCCTCCGTCAAAACAGGCTATCACATTTTATTAATTATCATCGAATTTATCGGATTAAACTAATTTTAATTAGTTTAATTAGCGTAATTCGATGAAAAAAATCGCATAATGATGAAAAATGCTGAATGCTTCTTTTATAAAGAGATATTAGTGTATTGATTGCACTATGTTGAAAAACAAAACCGCTTTGTGGGAATGATATCCAACCGTTTGTAAATATCGTTAACATGTTAGCATTAGTGGTTTTCTAAGAGACTAATGTTTCACCATAATCTTTTTTATATAGATGTTTTTGTCCGTCAAAATCTTTATCAGATAGATTCCATTTCTAATTTCCTGCATATTTAATTTCATTGCATAACTATTTACCTGAAAAGATTTAAGCAATGATCCATTAAGATCAGATAATTCAACTTTTTCAATATTTTCATTATCCCCAACAGCAATATTCATAAATTGAGAAGCCGGATTGGGGAAAAAATCAAGTGTGTCTTTAAAGTAAATGGCAATGAGTATTCCGGCGAAATATCCCATAAGCCATAGGGGCCGGTTGTCCACGTACTCGAAATATAAACTGCGGGCAAATGCCTGTTTATCATTCCAAAGGATTGCCTTGAAATTGCTTGTTCCACGGAATGAAAATATAATGAATCTTGTGTAAACTCTTTTTTAATGGTGTAAATGGTATCGATCAATGCCTCATCAATATTTTGTATTACAAAAAATATTAGCATTTCGAAAACACATTTTATACATTTGCAAGAACCAATTTGTTAACGACCAAATCCTTTAACTATGAAACCAATTTTTTACCTCACAGGAATTTTGCTACTGTTAAGCACTTTTTTATCCTCATGCAATTGTGATGTACCCAATAGTTATGCACATGAATTAGGGGTAATCTGCAATCCCAGAATTTACGAGAAAATTATTGAAGAATATCCTGAAAAACAAATGGTGGCATTACGATTTTGCAGGATGGGAAAATTTTGAATTGCTAGACATAAGCTTTGCCGATCTTGAAAAAGATTAAATATTCAAGTTCTTTTTCGGAATTAGATATGTTGAAACCACTGCCGTAAAAAGAGCAACAAAAAATGTTAACATCCTCGAAGTAATCTCCTTATCCAGACCTAAACTTATCCAAAAAATTGTAAAAAGCAAACCCACTGCAATAGTAGCAATTACTGCACGTCCATGATACCTCTCCCAGAACAGGGAGAGCAAAATAACAACGGAAAAGGTTCCGCCTATACCGGCCCAAACGTAACTCACCAGTGTAAAAATAAGGTCGGAAGGTGAATAATAAGCCAGTACCAAAGCAATAACAGCAAGCAAGGCTGTAACCGACCTCGACATAATTAAACTTCCTGAACTTTTTTTATCAGCCATAAATAAAGGCTTTATCAGGTTCTCTGACAATTCGGTAGCTGAGAGAATCAGCAGTGAATCGGCTGTGGAGATCATGGCTGCAATGGCACCTGTAATTAAAACCGCAGCAATAGCCGGGGGAAAAATTTCGAGTATTACCGCCGGCATAACATATTCCCGGTCAGTCAATCCCTCGGGCCCGAAAATTGCAATCCCGATCCAGCCAATCATCAAAGCACCAATATAAGCGATAACAGTCCATACAATGCCAACATTCCTCGCCTGTCGGGCTTGCTTTTTATTTTTTATGGCCATAAAGCGCATGCTCAGTTGCGGCTGACCACCCAGATAACCGAAAAACCATGAGAAGCCGCCAACGATTACCACACCTGCCATAAACCCGCTAAAACCTCCCAGCAAAGAATTATACTCTGGCCCGGCCTTTTGGAGAGCCATTTCCATTGATTGGGCAAACAACTCCGGGTGGTTCGACAAATAAATCAAACCCACGATGGGGCCAATTATCAGGGTTGCAATCATCACTATTGCCTGGATAACATCAGTATAAACCACGCTTCGGAAACCACCATAAATTGTGTAAGGGACAATAATTGCAGCAGTAATCAACATGCCCAGTTCGGGCTCTATACCAAACATGGCATGAAGGGTTTTACCACCGCCCAGAAATTGCGCGCCAACATAAAAGAAAAAGAAAAATACAATAGTTGAGCTTCCAATTATTCTAATCCACCGGCCAACTTCGTCATGTTTTTTTGCAATGTATTCAGTATAAGTATCCACATCATACTTTTCAGCTTCGTCTCTCAATCGCCAGGCTAAAACTGCCCATGCAGTAATAATCCCTGAAACACATCCTATTGCAGTCCATATTTCGAGCAAACCCGTGGCATAAGCAGCGCCGGGCAATCCCAACAAAGCCCACGAAGATTCGCCCGTAGCACGCTCTGACAACGCAGCCACCCAGCCGGGCAAACTTCTTCCGGCAATGGCATAATCCGATCCGGTTTTTACTTTCCTGCCCTGATACACACCCCACAATATCAAGAGGGTCATATAGGCGATCATCACAATTAACAACTGGGAAGTTTCGAAATCCATAGCTTTTCAATTTTTTGAATTTATTTTGCAAAGCAAAAATATAATTTTGTAAACAGCCATTAAGGAAATACAATCATTTTTCGATACTTTTACGCATTATAATATCTCTCAAACTTAAAGCTTCATTTTATGATTATTAAAATATTGGAAATTTCGCGCATTGCTGCAGTGGGTGCAGCTTTTTATTTTGGCTATTCGGTGGGATACGACAATGGCTACCATCCGGAGGCGCAACTCCATATTATGATACCAATAATCATTGTTGCCATTGCCGGCTTTTCGGGTGTTGAAGGATTACTTTTCGGCAACCAGGCTGCTGAAGCCAAGGGATTTGAAACAGGAAGCAACTACCAAAAGCAGTCGGCCATTGCATTATTATCTTACGCAGTGATCTCAATAATTGTGTATTACTTTAATTGGGGAATTAAATCGGAGCTGACCATTCTATTCACCTTTATGTTCTTTTTTATTTTTTCGGCCACCAACCATGCCTACGATGCCATTACCCGCAAAAACTACAAATGGGCTAATATCAACAGACCTTTTCTTACCCTGCTACTGATTGCAGGATTAATTTCGCCGGTAATTGGGGCATTGAAGAATTATTAATCAACTCACAAATTTTTCTTTTTCCCTAAATAGTGCGTGTCCATAAAGTCGGCTATTTTCTGATTTTGCCTGCACGACCCCTTAATCCCCTAAAGGGGAAATCCCTCGCTACCAGTGCGTTGGATGGTTCTCCCCTTTAGGGGAGTTAGAGGGGTGCGGGCTGGATTATTACTTCAAAGACGAACACTAAATAGCACCTATTATTCTTAGTGATTTTTCCCGCAGACCTGCCTTGCTCGCCTCGCTGCGAAGCGAGCCGGCAAGCAGGTCTGCGGGAGGATTTATCTATATTATTAAAAATAGCCGACTTTATGAATGGACTTTAACTAACTCAACAAATAATATTCTTTCAAAAAAATGAATATCACTACTTTTGTCATTTACTATCAAATTTGCATTGCATGAGAAAATATCCGTCAACAATTAAGTTTGTATTGGATGATGAAATCCAAGAGCTTGATTTTTCAAAATCCGGGATCAAACCCACTACCACAGTATTAAATTATCTGCGCTCCCTGCCCAATCACAAAGGAGTAAAAGAAGGATGTGCCGAAGGTGATTGCGGAGCCTGCACTGTGGTTTTGGCCTCGCCCGACAACCGTGGAAACCTGGAATACAAATCTGTTGATTCATGCCTGGTTTTCCTCCCGATGATTCATGGCAAACAGCTCATCACTGTTGAGAATCTGGCTCAGAAGAATGGCGGGCAAAAATCACTTCATCCTGTTCAACAAGCGATGATCAACACCGATGGAAGCCAATGCGGATATTGTACGCCCGGAATAGTAATGTCGTTGTTTGCGCTGTATAAAAAACATACAGCACCTGATAAAGAAACCATAACCGATGGCCTTACAGGAAACCTTTGCCGCTGCACAGGCTACAGACCCATAATTGATGCTGCCCACAGCATGTTCATAAATGGTACACAAGATCAATTCTCAGAAAATGAAGAAAAAATAATCGAATTGTTGGGCGAGATAAATGCCTCAAAACAAACCATCGAAATTGAAGAATGCGACCAGCATTACATAAAACCTTTCAAACTGGACGATGCCATCAGGCTCAGACAACTTCATCCAGATGCACGGATCATTTCAGGATCAACCGACACGGCGCTTTTACAAACCAAGAAACGGATTAAGCTCGGAAAAATCCTTGACCTTTCTGCAGTAAATGAACTTGATTTTATTGTTGAAGACCGCAGCAAACTTGCAATCGGATCGGGAACTTCGATGGAAGAACTTCGCATTTACACAAAAGAAAGGATGTTTTACCTTTATGACATCCTGAAAGTTTTTGGATCATTGCAAATCAGGAATGTGGCCACCATTGGAGGAAATATCGGAACAGCCTCCCCTATTGGTGACATGTTGCCCACATTTCTTGCCCTGGAAAGTGAAGTAAGACTGATGAGTAAAAGCGGAACAAGAGATATCCCCTTGTCGGAATTTATTGTTGATTATCGAAAAACTGATATTAAGGATGATGAAATTATCGTGATGATCTCATTCAGCAAACCAAAAAAAACAGAGATCATCAAATCCTACAAAATCTCAAAACGAAAAGACCTTGACATTTCATCGGTATCAGCATGTTTCAGGATTAAACTTGAGCGGGATAACATCATTAATAAAGTGATAATAGTATTTGGAGGCGTGGCTGCCACATCAAAAAGAGCTGTATCAACCGAACAATTTTTACTGGGGAAAAGCTGGAACCGGGAAAATGTAATGGAAGCATCTAAAATTTTATATAAAGAATTCAGTCCATTAAGCGATGCCCGATCATCGGCGGAAGCCAGACGAATTATGGCTTCAAACCTGTTGATTAAATTCTGGGATGAAACCAAACCCCAAACTCCCACCAAGCATGAAAATTAATAACGATAAACACCTGAAACATCACAGCGCTGTAAATCATGTATGCGGCGAATCGGTATATATTAACGACATGGATTTCTCCGGGCAATTACTTCATGGCTTGGTAGTTTACAGCAAATATGCCCATGCAGGAATTAAGTCAATAAATATTGAGAATGCTAAAAAAGTGGAAGGTGTAAAAGCCATCCTCACATCAAAAGATATTCCCGGGCAAAACCAAATGGGACCCATCGCGCACGATGAAGAATGTTTAGCTACCAGTGAAGTACAATTTATTGGGCAGGCCATCGCAATAATTGCTGCTGAAAATGATGAAATTGCACGCGTAGCCGAAAAATTGATTGCGATTGAATACGAAATTCGTGAACCTGTTCTTGATATTGAATCCGCTCAAAAAATAAATAGTTTTCTTACTGCGCCTGCTAAAATTGAAACCGGAAATGTTGAAAAAACCCTTTCAGAAGTAAAAAACTTCATTTCAGGAACACTTCATACCGGCGCCCAGGAACATTGGTATCTCGAAACACAATCGTGTATTTGTGTCCCAGGCGAAGATCAGGAAATGCAGGTTTTCAGCTCTACACAACACCCCTCCGAAACCCAGGCCATTGTTGCAGGAGTGCTGGGCATATCCAATAATAAAGTCACAGTAGAAACCAAACGCATGGGCGGAGCTTTCGGGGGTAAAGAAACCCAGGCCAACCATATTGCAGCCTGGACAGCTTTGCTTACCAATGCCACCGGAAGGCCTGTAAAAATCCACCTTTTCAGGGATGACGACCAGATTATGACAGGAAAAAGGCATGGTTTCATTTCACATTACAAAGCAGGCTTTGATGATGATGGCAAGTTGCTGGCGCTTGATGTGCAACTTCATTCGGATGGTGGAGCAGCGCTGGACTTATCCGGGGCAATTATGGAACGTGCTTTATTTCACATCGACAATGCTTATTATATTCCAAACCTCAGGGTTACCGGCCAGGTATGGAAAACCAACTATCCTCCCAACACTGCATTTCGCGGCTTTGGCGGACCGCAGGGAATGGCAGTTATTGAGACGGTAATCGACAAAATTGCCCGCATCTTAAAAAAGGATGCCACAAATATCAGGAAACTGAATTTTTATCAAACCCATCATAACAACAAAACCCATTACGATCAGATTGTTGAAAATTGCAGGCTCGACAAGCTTTACAAAAGATTGATTGAGATGTCAGATTATCCGGTAATTAAAAAAGAAGTTGAGGATTTCAACAATAAAAATGAATTTTATAAAATGGGGCTCGCACTCACCCCGGTAAAATTCGGCATTTCATTCACCACATCATTTTTAAACCAGGCCGGCGCATTGGTTCACATTTATAAAGATGGAACTGCACAAGTAAACCACGGAGGTACGGAAATGGGGCAGGGACTCCATACAAAAATGCTTTCGATAGCCTCATCAGAATTGGGGATTAACGATAAATATATTACCATCACTCCCACCAACACCTCCAAAGTGCCCAACACTTCTGCCACGGCAGCCTCATCGGGGAGCGACCTGAATGGCATGGCAGTGAAAAACGCCATTGATAAATTAAAAACAAGACTCCGGCCTGTTGCTCAAAAACTCTTAAAGGAAAAATATCAGATCGTCGCCGCGATCGATCAAATACAATTTGACCAGGATCTGGTTTTTGACAAGTTTTTACCTGAAAAATCGATACCTTTTACTGAAGTAGTTTTAAAAGCATACTTTGAGCAGACCAGCCTGAGTGCCACCGGATACTATAAAACACCGGGTATTTTTTACGATAAGGAAAAAGGTAAAGGACAACCATTCCTGTATTTTGCTTTTGGCATGGCTGTTTCGCAGGTAATGCTCGATACACTTACCGGCCATCACAAAATAAGTAAAACTTTTATAGTTCATGATGTTGGAAATACCTTAAACCGGCACCTGGACATCGGGCAGATTGAAGGCGGATTTATTCAGGGGGTTGGCTGGTGTACCACCGAACAGATAAAATGGAATGACAAAGGTTTTCTCATGACACACTCGCCCGATACTTATAAAATTCCGGGGGTACGCGATATCCCTGAAGAATTTAGGGTTGAACTGCTTGAAAATGCTCCTAATCCAAATACCATCCATAACAGTAAAGCTGTTGGTGAACCCCCTTTCATGCTTGCATTTTCGGTTTGGCTGGCTATTAAAGATGCCATAAGTGCAGTTGGAAATCACCGGTTTGAACCGGATTTTAACTTACCGGCCACCAACGATGAAATTTTACTGTCGATCGACAAGTTAAGAAAACAATTGGTGTAATGTTTTAAACCTAAAAACTAAAGCTAAAGTGTTCTACCTCACCCTGTCAATCTTATTATCTACTACCATAATTATTACTTTCAGGTTATTTAATAATTATAAAATCAGCATCATTCAAGCCATTACAGTAAATTACCTCGTGGCTTCGGTTTTTGGTTTTATAAGCGAGGCAGGGAGCTTCAATATTGTCACTTTGCCAAATCAACCGTGGTTTTATTTTGCCATAATTATGGGATTATCCCTGATTATTGCATTCAATCTGTTTGCACTTTCGGCACAAAAGGCCGGAGTGGCAGTTACAGCCATTTCAAGCAGAATGTCGGTAGTGATACCGGTAATTTTGGGTTTCCTGATTTTTGGCGATTCTGCAGGATTTATTAAAATTGCAGGCATAATTATAGGATTGGTGGCATTTTATCTTACATCGAAAAAAGAGAAAAATATCAAAATCAACAAAAGCTACCTTTTCCTCCCGGTACTATTGTTTGTTGCAGTAGGAACAAATGACTCACTAATGAAAGCTGCCGAGCACTTTTACCTCACCACCGATTTTGTTCCTTTCCTGGCAGCTTCGTTTGGGTTTGCATTAATATTTGGCCTGTTCGTATTTATTTTCAAATCAGTAAAACAAAAAAATTCTTTTGAAATAAAAAATGTGATCGCCGGTATTGTCCTGGGACTTTTAAACTGGTATTCAACGCTATTTGTGCTAAAAGGTCTCGATTCATTCCAGGTTTCTGTTTTTATTCCGGTTTATAATGTAGGCGTAGTTACGTTGGCTTCGCTTGCCGGGTTTTTAATTTTTAAAGAAAAACTATCAAAAACCAATATTGCAGGTATTGTTTTGGCGATTATTGCCATTGTATTAATTGCCGGCGATGGACGGTTATAACACTTTGGTCAATAGAAATTTCACATTTCATTAAACTCCGAATTCTAAAAATAAATCATTAGTATCCGATAAAATGATGGAAAGATAAAAAAGATTCCTCACTTCATTCCTTGCCGCACGTGCGGCAAGGAATCTGTTAAATTTACTCGGACAGTAGTGATAAATTATTCTATTTTTGTCCTAATTAATTCAAAATAAATGATTTGAAGCTTCTTCGTAAATACAGGTATTTTTTTTTATTTTCTTTATTTTTTGCAATATCGATTGCATCCTTTTGTGACGAGCGAGAACAGATTGTTAAGCTTGAAAAAGAGCTTGAATATGCCAAAGGCGAAAATAGAATGGACATCTTACGATGCCTGGCAAGATATTATTCGGATTCGATGTCGATGGTTGCTACCGGTTATGCCGCACAGTACCTCAAACTGGCGGAGCTTAACAATTCACTCCTTGATCAGGCCAGAGCCTACACCATATTTTCGAGCATTCATAAATTTCAGGTTGAGTTCAAAATCAGTTTAAAATATGACCAAAAAGCCCTGGAAATATTTAAGATAATTAACGATTCGATTAACATCGCTATACAATTTTATCGAATCAGTGAGAATTACCTTTTTCTGCATCAATACGATAGCGCAATTATATACAACAAACTGGAGTATGATTCTTATAAAAATAAGAACAATGTCAATCGTATTTTCATAAGCAAATTGCAATTGGGAAAAATCTTATGTGCAAACGACAGTAATCCGGCTGCAAAAAACGAACTCACTGGCGCTTACGAAAAAGCATTGCAATTAAAAAACCAGGATTATATTGGCTGGTCCAGCTATTGGCTGGGTTTTGCCAACATGAAAATGGGTGATTTTTCGCAGGCAAAGGCACTTTATATCAAATCAATTGAAACTTACGTTTCAGCCAATATAATGTCAGGGGTAATCGGAGCACAACAAGCTTTGGGTGAACTTTATCTCACCACCGGAGAATTTGCTCAGGCATACAAAATGTTTTACGAAGCCAACGAAAAACATGAATTTGCTAAAGGCGACAAAGGAAAAATACATTATTACAGCCAGTATTATATCAATATGGGCAATATCTTTTATCACATTGGCAAATATAATCAGGCGCTGGCCTTTTATGATAGTACCGGCAAAATTGCTAAAACCAATGCTTTTGAAGATAAAACTGCCCAAATTAATGAATTGAATGGCCAGGTATGGCTTGCAAAAGGAGATTCGAAACTGGCACTGGAATATTTTAGAAAATCCATGGACTATTCCCAAAAAAATAATATGAAGTATTCAGTTGCAAGACAACTAAATAAAATTGGTGAAGTACATGAACATGATAATAACTTTGGTAAAGCCATCAAACTTTATAAAAACGCACTGGCATTGAATCAAAAAATAAACAATGCCCACGGAATAGCGCTTAATCATATCAATTTAGCTTCGTGTTACAATCATATGGAAGCCTTTCAATCCATGAAAAATGAGTTAGAAAACGGAATAAAATACGCGAATAAAATTGGAGTCGATTATTTATTACTCAGGTATTATAAATTATTCATCAGCTATGCTGAAAAAACAAACCAACATGATGTGGCTCACAAATATTTTGACCAATACATCCCCTTGTCAACACAATATCTCGACAGTACAAAACAAAACCTCACCAGCCTGATGATTGGACTTTATGAAAATAAGATCAAAGAGGAGGGTATGATCCACCAAAAAGAAATTGAATTCAGCAAGTTGCAAAAAGAAAGGGATACCCTTCGTATTCGACAACTCATTTTAATAACATCCTTAATTTTCGTACTATTGATTCTCATAGCATATTTTCTGCTCAACAGAATACGAATGACGAGAAAACTTGAGCAACAGGTTGAAGAACGTACAAAAGCGCTCAGGGAAAACGAGAAAATGCTTATCGAAACAAACCAAACCCGCGATAAAATTTACTCGATAATAGCACACGATCTAAAAAGTCCCTTTAATTCGCTGATCGGTTTTTCTAATTTATTAAACGATGATTATAATGATTTTTCGGATAAGGAACGTATGCAATTTATCACCATTATCCGCAACTCGTCAGAAGAAATTTTTGCCCTGCTCGAAAACTTACTCGACTGGGCAAGGAAAAATTCTGATAAGATAAAATTTAAACCCATTAAAGTTGACCTTCAGCAAATAGTAAGGCAAACCATTCAACTGCAGGAAAAAAACGCTGAACAAAAAATTATCAGCATCGAAAATCAAATCCCTAAAAATACTTTTGTGTATGCCGATGAAAATATGCTGCGAACAATTATCAGGAATCTAACTTCAAATGCACTGAAGTTTTCGAATAAAGACGGAAAGGTGACTTTTAGTACATCAGCCAATGAAGGGTTTGTATTTTGCAAAGTTAGCGATAATGGCATAGGCATGTCGGAGAAAACGAAAGATAAGCTTTTTAATATTGAATCGAAAATAAAAAAGAAGGGCACGGCTAACGAAACTGGTACCGGGCTGGGCTTGCTGTTATGTAAGGATTTTATCGAACGTAACGGGGGAAGCCTTACAGTTGAAAGCACGGAAGGCGAAGGCGCTACTTTTACATTTTCGCTACCCGCTAAATAAAATAAACTCAACAGCCATTTTTACGGAATGCTATTTTTTATAGAAATGATTTGTTATCAATAAGTTCCCAGTCCACAGTGCCGGGCTTTGCCCGTGCATCCACGAAAAATTACGAAAATTGTAAATTTTCTATTTTTCGGGATTGGCAGTCCACAACTACTGAGAACTTGTTCTGAAATAAGGTAACTCATTGCAATAGATGTCTCTCCGCCGGCTGGCGGATCGACATGACCTTGTTCATGCGTTAATATGGGAGGAGGGGAATCGGGCGCTTCGCACCCGATTCCCCTCCTCCCAGAACCCTCATGGAAGCATTGTCACCTCGAAGGAGCTTGCGACTGAGAGGTCTATTGGTATCCATCGGCTGACTGAGAGGTATCTATGTTCATGGATGAAAAGATATAATAGAACCTCTATAGCATCAAGCTATTTAATAACGAACCCTAAGTATCTTGGACTGCCAACTGAAATAATTATTCAGAAGAATACATTCAGCTTTTCACTAAATTATTATTAGTATTTGAAAATATGACCGATTTTGCCTTAATTTTTGACCTTGACGGCGTAATTGCCGATACCGGAAACCTGCACGAAAAAGCATGGTTTGTTTATTGCGAAAAATACCAAATCCACATCACCTCCAAACTTTTCAGACGAAAACTCTTTGGCCGCTCCAATAAAGAAACCTTTAAAATACTGCTAAACAGAGAAATTTCTGATGAAGAGCTTTCAGCCCTTGTGGATGAAAAAGAAGCACTTTTCAGAAAGATGGCAAAAGGACAGCTCCACCCTACCCCCGGCCTGATACCCTTTCTTAAACAAGCTGGCAAAGAAGGAATTCCGATGGGCCTTGCCAGCTCAGCGCCACTAATCAATGTTTTGTTCACCCTTGAACAAACAAAAACTTCCGGGTATTTCTCCCACATAACCAGCGCCGATGAGGTACTCAACAGCAAGCCCAATCCTGATATATTCCTCCTTGCAGCAAAAAAGTTGGGAATCCCCGCGAAGAATTGTCTTGTATTTGAAGATTCTTTTGCAGGCATCGAAGCCGCCGAAAAAGCCGGGATGAAAGTAATTATGCTGGCTACAACACACCCTTGCGATGAATTACCCGGAGAACATATCTGTATCCCCGACTTTAGTAAATTGAGTTTGGGGATGATCAAGGGGATGTTTAGAGGGAGAGAGCTTGGAGGTTAGAGGTTAGAGGTTAGAGGTTAGAAGTTAGAGGTTAGAGGTTAGAAGTTAGAGGTTAGAGGTTAGAGGTTAGAGGTTAGAGGTTAGAGGTTAGAGGTTAGAGGTTAGAGGTTAGAGGTTAGAGGTTAGAGGTTAGAGGTTAGAGGTTAGAGG
>Ga0307990_1001800_pt1 | contig 17755 bp, 18 predicted proteins | sample EllFjometagen129_FD_203168 | JGI IMG/M metagenome (GOLD analysis project Ga0307990, IMG submission 203168) | Marine microbial communities from Ellis Fjord, Antarctic Ocean - #129 | ecosystem: Environmental > Aquatic > Marine > Unclassified | place: Southern Ocean | collected 2014-10-08
ATAGAATTGCAAAAAATAGAAGAAAAAGAATAATTCAAATGCGTATAATAGTTCCAACATCGTCCCACCCTCCCCGTAAATATAGAATAATCCTAAAATAAGAATTATTTTTTAATAGAGAGTTTATAATTTTTGAACGATATTTTATAATAAATTTAAGTAAGAACTTTAAATTTAAAGTATGAAAGAAATTAATTTCGAAAATGTAATTTTAGAATCACCTTATGAAAAGCTAAAAAAAGAAAGTAAAGTTGTGGATGCTAAAGGGGCGCCAATATTAATGTATAATCGCAGTAATAGTGATTTTGAAAAGTTTGAACTTGGAAAAAGGAATCTTGAAACAAAAGCAGGCTCTAATCAGTTTGGTTTTTTCTTTTCTGACCGAAATGATTTGAGAAATTATGGTTCATTTGTGAAAAATCGATACTTAAACATAAAAAATCCTTGGGATATAAGAGATTTAGGTCATATCACTACATACAATGATTTTAGAGCAAAACTCGAAGAAATTGGAATTACTAGTAAAGACTTAGCGGGTTATGATTTAGCTTTTCAAGATCATAACATTAAGAGAAATAAAAATATGGGCTCTTATGATGGATTGTATAAAAATAGAAGTACCTCATTAAAACCCGCTAAAGAAACTAGAATGGCAACTTTTAATTTTTTTGACGCTGGTGATGGTCATTATCTAAGAAAACTTCTCCAATCCAAAGGATTCGATGGCGTTTTTTGTACTGATGAAGGTGAAATAACTGCTATTGCTTTTGATCCTGACCAAATTATTAAACCAAATAAATAATTTTTAAATTAATTTAAAACCAAGATATTTAATTATTGCCGTTTCAATATTGCCCCATACTCCCCGCATTATCGTGCTAGTCTGAGTGCTTTTAAAAGGAGCTTATTAACTGCTAGTCATCTTAAATCTATAATATCAAATATTTAAATTAGATACGATAGTATAAATTTTTTTATTAAAGATTTTTTGACAATTATTGAAAAGTTTACTATATTAATATAGTAAATTAATAAAGTATATTAAAAATATTAAAGATAACATTTTGTTATTATCTTATTATAGTATTAAATTAGTTTATTATGAATTTTAATGATTACCAACAAAAATCTAGAAGAACTGCTCTATATCCGAATCAAGGTGATAATTATGTTTATCCTACTTTAGGACTAGCAGGTGAGGCGGGCGAGGTAGCTGAAAAAATAAAGAAGATTATAAGGGATAAAGCTGGAAAAGTAAGTGATGATGATAGAGTAGCTATTACTAAAGAGCTTGGTGATGTGTTATGGTATGTATCTCAACTTTCAACTGAATTGAAAATAAAATTGGAGGATGTTGCTTTGAAAAATATTGAAAAGTTGGAATCTAGATTAAAGAAGGGAACTTTAAGTGGTAGTGGTGACGATAGATAGTTATTTACTTTATAAGTAGCTATAAAAAATATTTTGGAGAGGTGCCAGAGCGGTCGAATGGAACAGTCTTGAAAACTGTCGTGCCTGAAAGGGTACCGTGGGTTCGAATCCCACCCTCTCCGCCAAAAAATTTAAAAAGGTGAAAGCCTTTTTTTGTTTATTTATAGGGTGTTTAACAGTTTTTTGAATCGAAATTTGAAACCCCCAAATTATCGATTGTGACGTTATTGTGACATATATTTATTTTTTGTTGAGACTCTAGGACAGAAATAGCTTCCATGAGAACATGTTGTCCTAGATGAGCATATCTCATGGTTGTCCTAATATCTGAATGGCCCATTAATTCTTTTACAGCGACCATGGGAACACCTTTTTCAGCTAATCTGGATGCAAAGGTGTGTCGGAGCTTATGCCAGCCTATATGACGTAATTTTGCTTTTTCACAAATATCATGAAGCACTACGATGGAATATTTTGGCCTAAACCTCTTATTATTTGATCTTCTTAAAACATAACCCTCTTTAGATGATAGATTTAAAAGATGATCAAAGAGATCTTTAGTCATGGGAATATATCGAATACGATTACTTTTAGTACTACCTAATATTCCGTTGGAAAAACTTTGTTTAACAGTAATTTGTCTATTAGCTAAATTTATTTGTTTCCAATCTAGAGCCATTAATTCTCCAAATCTCATTCCAGTGTGTAAAGCTAAAAGTATTGCAGTATAAAATGGTCCAGTAGAAGCTTGTAATAATCTATTAGCTTCTTCTTCGGAAAGAAAATCAAATTCTGAGGGAGCTACTTTTAAAGGTTTAGTAATGGGAACTTTATCTATTATCCCCCAATCAACAGCTGTGCGTAAACATTTCATTAGAGTTCCTACTTGGTTATTAATTGTTTTAGCTGTAACAGTTTTTAGTTTTTTTACTTTAAATTCTTCTATATCTAGGCTGGTAATATTTAATAATCTTTTATTACCGAAATATGGTATTAAAGAGCCATTTAAATGAGTCTTCTTACTTTTGATAGCCGATGGTTTATTGTTTATTTCTACATAATTTTTAAACCATTTTTTAGCAAAATCTTTAAATTTAGGAATTTGAAATGTAATATCAGGAATTAAATTTTTACCTAAAGAGATTCTTTGTCTGAGCATTGCTTCATAAGCTTTAGATCCATTCTTAGAGTTGTCTGGACTTGGTAATCTATATCGGACCCCTCTATAACTAAAATCTACCCACCATTTGTTTGAACGTTTTATTACACTCATAATTTATAGTTAACATATTGAGTTAATACAATTTTGTTGTATGAATTTCAGGACGTCAGATTTTTCAAATCTAATATTATGTCCAATTTTATAAAAAGGAATAAGACGTCTACTAATTAAACGATATACTGAAGTTTTAGATATTTTTAGTAATTCAGCTAAATCATTAGTATTTAGAAATTCAATTGTATTTTTTTCAATATTCATTGATTTGTAAAGAGCAATACAAGAGTGTAGGGGTCTACACTGGTCAATGTATTACTCTATCATATTTTTTTCTTGATTGTCTAATTCTAAGGGATAATAGGTCAAGATTAATTCTTTGGATTTTTTAATAATTTCAGGATATTCGCTTAAATCATATTGTTTATAATCAAAGTATTTTTCACTAAGATTTTGTTTATACATTAATTGATCAGCACTATAGCCTAAGGCTTTTTGAGGCATGTAACTATTTAACATAAAAATCAACTCTTCAACTTCTAATTCAATAGGTTTAAGAAGTCCGCGACTGTTGAAATGTTTCTTTTTATTTCTCAATCTATAATCATCAAAACTTTTAACAATATATTTAGTAAAATATTCAACTATCTTTTTTAAATCTTTACTGTTATCTGTGCTGGATAAATTCTTTTGTTTTCTTTTAGCACCCACCCAAAAGTATCCCTTACCCCAAATATTTGTAAGTCGATCATAAATCTTTTTCATTTTCGGAAGGTTATAGAAAATCATATGATAGTGAATTACGCCACCTCTATTTTTATCTTGGAATTCAATAACAGCAGAATATTTTAACAAGTTCTTTTTAGACAGTTTATTGCCTAAGCCTCTTTCATTAAGATTTACACTATAATTAAGTCTTTGAATAAAGTCAGTAAATATACTATTGGCAGTTTTTATATCTCTAATCTCATCTTTAAAGGTTAGAGTTAAAACCACAGGAAGGTATGGTTTACCATTTTTATCAAACCAATTAAAAGAATTAGATCTAATAAGGCGGGCAATAGTTCGCTTAGCTCTTCTGGAAGAAGAGAGTAGTTTTTCTTTCTCAGTCATTTTGCAAGAACTTTTAAGCGTTAGGTCACCTTCTTCTTTATCGTTTTTTATTCTCAGTCTACGACCATAGAGAATATCGGAGTTAAAATGATAAAATTCAAAAACAGGACCAGATATGACTAAACGAAGATTGCTATAGTAGTTTTGAGTTTGACTTTTACTAAGCCAATCAGGCATAAACATATATTTTTTATCAGGTTAAGTGTATCTCTTATAGATTGTAACTTTTCTTTGGTAAGGCTAACGCCTTAACCAAAGAAAAATAATAATTCTTTAACAATGGGTCGCTTTGCGACCTATCGGTCAGCGAAAGACGACCCATTGAGTTAATAAAAAAACCAACTTGTAAAAGTGGTTTAATCGTAGTCTTTTAATTGGGCGCCAGATATATCAAGAAAAATTCCTTAACCTGTAATAATAGATTTAGCTTTATCCCTAATCCTTTTTATCATGATATTTATATCCTGATAGCTAAAATTAGTATTGTATTTATTGTTTATATAATCAGAAATTTCAGAAGATTTGTTACCAAGATTTTTTTGTTTAAATATATCTATATCCAGATAGAAATTTTTACGAGGATATTTTTTGATATTTTTATTTCTTTTATTTAGAAAAGATAATGATAATTCTTTTATTTCTTTCCAATGTTTTTTAATATCAGCTATGCTAGTATTTTCATCTATATTAAGAACAGTAAGTAACTCTTTTTTGTTATCAGGGTCATGTACTAAGAGAGGTTCAAGTTCATCAGGTATATCATATTCTTGATAAAAATTAGAATCATCGTCGCCTTCAAAAACAAAATTATGTAAAGGTTTTTGATATGATGATGATAAATTATATTTTTTTCTTAAGTTATATATGTAATTAAAATTTTTTTTATCCAATTCACGTTTTTTCTCGAATATATTTTCTTGAGTAAGTTTATTTAATATTTTTCTATGATTTTCGTTGTAATTATTTTCTGTTTCATATGTATTTGCGCGATCAGGGTTATATTGAAAAAAATGTAAAGTTAATGTTTTTTCTCTTATTGAAATAATGTCATTATAAAAATCTTTATTTGAGTAATAAAGATAAGCAACGTTTTTAGTAAGTTCATTCAGTTTTATCTTCTTTTTATCCATAACAGGAAATTATAACACAAGAAAGATTGAATGTCAATAAATAATGCTTGACAAGTTATATAAATATGCTATAATATAGCTAGATAAGATAACCCAAATCTGCCGGGAAGTGCAGATAAATGATCTTTATAATAAAAATAGGAGTAAAAATGAAAAATGTATTTTTAATGATTGTAATGATACTAGTTGTTTCATCTTGTACTAACAATGAAAAAGATCTTATTAAAAGCATTCTTGCCGAAAATTATTATGGTGAAACTAAAAATGTTACTGGTTGGACTTGGGTGGATGTAATGAATTTAGAGCCAGTTGAACAAAAATATAGAAATGGTTCTCATGATTTGGTTTATGGCGATATATGCGGTTGTGAAGAAGGCACTATTCAAGAAAGAGGAGTGGATCCTGATGGAAGAATTCTTTATGAATACACTGCACATGGCGATCCCATGGGCACACCTTGTCCATCTGGTGTGTTATTTTTCTCCAATTAAAAAAATCAAAACATAGAGGGTATTTGCATTCTGCAAGTCCCTCTTTTTATTTTCCCAGTTATATTTATATAATTTTACACTTTTCCTTGTATTGCTAAGCGTTAAAATATTGTGACGCTATTGTGACCGAAAAGTGATAAAAGGTGATGAATACTGATAACTTCTGGCATCTTAGAATAGGGAAGAATAATAGCTAACATTACAATAATTTAGCTAATATTAGACACTGTATTAAGGATGTTCTTTAAGACTTCGAATCCCACCCTCTCCGCTAATACCATAAAAATCGTCTTTTAGGCGATTTTTTGGTACAATAAAATATATGTATCAAGAAAAATTTTGGATAAATAAGAATAAAGAATATCTAATAAAGTATGGGGTAAATCAACCTAATCTCTTTGCCGAATTAGTTGTTAAATATTTCATTCCGGCGGGAAGCGTTCTTGATTTAGCAGCCGGTATAGGTCAAGATAGTTTGTATTTTGCTCAACAAGGATTTAATGTAACTACAACAGAATATTCTGAAGAATATTTTAAAGATGTTAGTAGGGAAGTTAGGGAACAAGAATTGAGGATTAATTTTCAGTCTCTTGATTTGTTAAAAAATCTACCTTTTGTAGATAATAGCTTTGATGCGGTCTACGCTCACATGGGGTTACATTATTTTAATAATAAAGACACTAGAGAATTGTTTAAAGAAATTTATCGGGTAATAAAAAAAGATGGAATCTTTGCCTCAATTTTTAACACAATAGATGATCCGGAAATAGAATTATTCAAAGATAGCAAAATTGAAGAAAATTTATATCTTTCGTCGCAGGGAGTGAGTAAGTGTTTTTTTTCAGTTAATTATTTACAAAATATTTCTTCAAAACTATTTACTCCTATAATTTTAGATAATAAAGGGGAGACTTATAAAGACGGAAAGGATGCTAATCTAATTAGGTTTATTGGTAAGAAGTTGTAGCGTTATTGACTAGTTTCTGTGGAAAAAATTATATTTATGCCTTATTCTTTTTGTAATTTTTTAATTATTAGAGTTTTTAGAAACATTTTTTTATCTACTTGCGAATAATTCGCAGTTATGCTAAGGTAATATTTATGATTAATGAAATAGAAAAAAAATTAACTGAAGCGGGCTATATTATAACCAAAACTCGTTTAAAAATAATTGAGCTTCTTTTATCTTTACAGCAACCTATTTCTGTTGAATCTTTAGATAAAAAAATAAAGGAAGTTGACAGGGCCTCTATCTATAGAACTTTAAATTTATTATTTAAATTAGATTTATTAAATAAAGAAATTATACACAGAAAAGCAGTTTATTGTTTATCTATTATTCCCCATCATCATATAATATGTAGAAAATGTGGTAGAGTAGAAAATATTTCCTGTCAGCATAAATTTGAAAATATTAAAAATTTTAAAAAAATTAGACATCAATTAAGTTTAACAGGGATTTGTTCCAAATGTTCTTAATTAAAATTAAAATGTTAAAAAAATTATGAAAGATAAAAAACTTATTATCATTTCTATACTTATCTTATTTTTTGGTGTATTTTTAGTAGCCTGTTCCAATAAAAATTTATCTACTAATCAGGAAAGCTATAGCGTTAAACTTAAAGTAGCTAGCAGTATTTTCCCTATATACTCAATAATCAATGAAGTGGGCGGGGATAGAATAGATAATTATCTTATTTTACCTTCTGGCAGTAGTCCGCATACTTATGACGCCTCACCTCAAGATATAAAGTCTTTACAGGGAGTAAAGGTGATTTTTGGTGTGGGCGCAGGGGCTGATGATTGGTTAGATGATCTTACTTATTCTATTTCTGGAGTTGAAAAATTTACTCTAGATAATCAAGTTAATTTACAGTCTTTTCCTGATCATGAAGAAGAAAACATTGACGAAGATCATTATCATGGAGATGTGGACCCTCATTATTGGCTTAACCCTGATAATGCAATATCAATTGCTGAAGCAGCGGCTTTAAAATTTTCAGAACTAGATCCTGAGGGCAGAGAAGAATATTTAGAAAATTTTAATGATTTTAAAAATAAGCTTTCTAGCTTAGACATAATTTGGCAAGCCAAGTTAAATCAATTAAATAGAAAAGAGATAGTAGTTTTTCATGACGCTTGGAATTACTTCGCTAAACATTATAATTTAAAAATTGTAGCTAGCATAGAACCCTTTGCTGGTAAATCTCCAGGACCAAGATATTTAAAGGATTTGCAAATTATAGTTAAGGAGAAAGATATAAAGGCTATATTTATTGAACCTCAGCTGGCCACTAGCGTAGCCGAGGTTTTAGCCTCAGATTTAAATATTGAGATAGCTACTTTAGATCCGCTAGGTGGAACAGAAAGCATCTCTGATTATTTTAGTTTGATAGAATACAATGTTGACACTATTTACAACACTTTAAACAATAATTAAAATGAACCCATATATTGAAGTAAAAAATTTAGACTATAGTTACAATAATTTTTTAGCCTTAAAAAATATTTCTTTTGACGTTTTCAAAGGAGAAATTATTGCTATAATTGGTCCTAATGGATCTGGTAAAACCACACTTTTAAAAAATTTAATTGGTCTTTATGTTCCCACTAAAGGAGAGATAAAAATTAGTAATTTAAAACCTTTTGCTTATAGAAAAAATATCGCTTACGTTCCTCAGCATTTTAGCTTTGATAGCAGTACTCCAATTACTGTTAAAGAATTTATGGGTTTAGAGAGATGTTCTCAGCATAGTCACAAACCCAATAATATATCAAGAGTTTTAAATATTGTCGGTGCTAGCAAACTTGAAAGCAAGGCTCTGGCTGCTTTATCCGGTGGTCAGTTTCAAAGAGTCATGATAGCTAGAGCATTATTGCATGAAAAAGAACTTTTAATATTAGATGAACCTGCTACAGGAATTGATATGGCTGGTGAACAAACTATATATGATTTAATTGAAAAAATAAATAGAGAAAGAAATACTACTTGTGTTATTGTTTCTCATGAGTTAAATATTGTTAGTAAATACGCTAAAAAAGTTTTATGTTTAAATAAGAATATGATTTGTTACGGAAAACCTGAAAAAGTTATTAACAAAGACACTCTACAAGAGATGTATGGACTTGGAGTCGCTTTATATCATAGCCATTAATTTTATGTTAGAAATTTTTCAATATAGTTTTATGTGGAGAGCTATAATAGCGGGAATTTTTTCTGCTTTACTACTCGGCTCTTTAGGTGTTTTTGCTACAACTAGAAAAATGAGCTTTATGGGAGATGGTGTAGCTCACGCTTCTTTAGCTGGTATTGCTTTGGCTATTTTACTAGGCTGGGCTCCGATGTTTGTAGCAATAATTTTTGCTATTTTTATAGCTATATTGATCTATATACTAGAGAAAAAAAGTAATCTATCAGCTGACATGGCTATTTCCATAATTTTTACAGGAGGAATGGCTTTGGGGATTTTATTTCTGAGTTATTATCAAGGCTATCAGCCGGAGCTTATAAGCTACTTGTTTGGTAATATTTTAACAATATCAAATGAAGATTTATTTACTGTAATTACAGTCTCGCTAATAATTTTAACTTTATTAATAATTTTTTATAGGAGAATCTTATTTTCTACCTTCGACCCAGTTGGAGCTTACTTATCTGGCTTAAGAGTTTTCTTGTATGATATTTTTCTCTATATCGCTATAGCCATAGCTGTAATTGTTAGTATTAAGTTAGTAGGTATTGTTTTAGTAAGTGCACTTCTAGTACTGCCAAGTGCTATCTCAAAAATATTTAGTAAAAGTTTTAAAAAATTGATAATTTTAGCTAGTATATTATCTATAATTATTGTTTTATCTGGATTATTAATTTCTTACTACTTAAACTTACCATCAGGTTCGGCTATTGTCTTAGTAGGTATATTATTTTTTATTTTAGCTTCATTGTTTAAAGTTATAAAAACTAGTCTTAATAGAAAAAATAATTAATAGTTATATAATTTTTTTTGCCTAAATTAAGTCTTGACATTTATCAATCTTATTGTTATAATTAATCATTAAATAGAAAATGTACATTAAAAATAATATAAAAAAGAGAGGATAAATAATGAAAAAAATTATTTTATTAAGTTTTGTTTTTTTACTGACATTGTCAGCCATGTCGCAAATAGACCAAAGATTGAATTTAATCATTGGAGCTAATAAGTCAGGCTTAGATCAACTAGATCAATCTAATTCGCAGTATGTGTATGTAGATTGGTTACCGATAACCAATTTTGAGCGAACCGCCGCCCTGGGTATTTTTGTTCACGGTTTGAATAATTATGGACGATACGATGTTGGTCGATACGTTGATGAAACTCAAAAACTTGTTGTTGGTGTGACCGGGGGTTTTATGCCCAGACGTGCTTTTTATAACAATGATGTTTATTTTAGTTTCAATTTGGGTTATGGTTGGGGCTGGAATAAAGGCGAAAGTTTGCATGACTTTAAGTCAAAACAAACTCAAGACTTTCTAACGGGAAGTTTGTATGGTCATATTTTCAGCAATTACCATGATTGGTTTTTTCGCTGGAAGTTTTATACTTCCTATTTTCAGCAACAATCTGGAGATATTCAAGGTTTTTTTCAAGACACCTTACTTATATCAAGAGACTCTCTTGATGCTTGGGGCTTAAATCTTTTAAACTTGAAATTAGATCTAGATGTCTACAAGATTTTATTAGGTCCTGGTGACTTAACGATGTCTCCTAAAATCATTTTAGGATATTCTAACGACTTCTTCTATAAAGAAGATTTTGTTGAGTTCGGAGTAGGACTAGATTTGTTTTCGGTTTATTACCAAAACATTTTTGAAATTTATTATTCTCGAAAAATAGATTTTAAAGGAAAAGAGTTTGATGAAGTTGGGTTTAGTATAAACCTAATTAATCTAGTTAAAGAACTAAAAAGATAAAAATAAACGTTTAAACCGACTAAATAAGAGTCGGTTTTTTTTATAATAAAAAAGCCCTTAAATTATTAAGGACTTTAAGTATTTTTTGGAACTTAACTATTTAGTCAAGTTCAATAATTTCGAATTTTATACATTGCTGATTCTCGTCCCATAAGGTTGAGCTCGAAAAGTCAATTTCTGTGTCACTGTCCGATCCTCTGGACCAGACCCTGAGAAAATAAACGTTATCCTCTCCACGATTGAGTACTATTTTGGCGTATCCAGTGCCTCCAATCCAGGTCATATCTTCCAATGCAGACCAGCTAGCGCCTGCTTCCGTTTTGTATCTCGCTTTCGGAGTATTTATCACTCCTTCAGCTTGTCGCCTGATGTCAACATATATTGTTACATCAGTATTAGACACATCAATGCGAACAGGAGGGTAAGGCAAGTCATCACCTGTAGATCCGGGAATAAAATTTTGAAAAGCATTTTCTGTATAAATTGAACCATCTTGAAAACCGACTCTCAAATAATTTAGGCTTTCATTGAAGAATTCGGAGGTTTCCATATTACCCCAAATAGCATTATTATTTTCCCAACCACCAAACGCTTGATCGTAAACAGTGTCATAAGAATAAATAGAATACCAAGCGAATAAATCACTAGTATCATTAACTATAGTCACTTCCTCCCAGTTACTTTCTTCATTGGAACCTATATAGAAGTAAGGTCCAATGGCGGGTACGGGTGGAGTAGGTATAGCTGAGCGTAGAAACTGCATCGTGTATTGTAATTTTCCTTGTGTATTGGGTACATTTCCTGAGCTCCTCAGACTAAATACTGGATAATAGCTTCCTTGATTGGAAACCACTAAATCCAAGTAGATGGTATTGTATACGATCCCGTCATAGGTCACAAGGGTTATAGTATAATTACCTTCCTGTTCATATTTATGTATTACTTGTTGGCCTTGAGATTCTCCCGTTAAATCTCCAAAATCCCAAATAAATTCGCTTATGTTTCCATAATTTACTTTGGCATAAAATATTAGGGCAACATCGGTCTTTACGGTATCCGGATTCTCAGTAATTGAGTTTCCGGACTTTAAGGTGATTTCTACTTGAGGAGCTTTTTCTTTGGTTTCCTCTAGTTCGTATTTCTGACAAGAAAACATTGCCAGAATAGACATTACTGAAATAATAATTGAAATTCTTTTCATGATTAAAATATTTATTTGTTAAAGAATAGATGAATAAAAAACTTATCTTTAGAAGTTAAATTTTAGTTTAACTAAACAAAAATAAATTATTTATTTTTAGCTTTTAAATATACTTTTATAATTTTTTCTATGTTCTTGTCCCATAAAAAACTATCTTTTATTCTTTGATAGGCTTTTTCCTTAAGATTTTCAGTTTCTTCGCTATTATCAATCATTAACTTAAGTTTATGTTTAAGATCTTCCACGGATTTGCTAGTGAAAGTTTTTCCAGCATCACTAACAACCTGTGCATTAGCCTCAATATCAGAAACTAAACAAGCATTTTGGTAACTCATTGCTTCTAAAAGACCAATAGATAAGCCCTCTTCTTCAGAAGGTTGAACAAAAATTAAAGCATTAGAAAAAATTTCTTTTAAAGCATCTCCACTTAGAGAACCGGTAAATATAATGTTATCTTGTCCGGCTGCTAGTTCATGTAAATGATTTACATAATCATTAGTGTAAGAACTACCACCAACTATAACTAATTTTTTGTTAGTTTCTAACTGCTTGAAGGCTTTAATAAGATAATGAATTCCTTTATGCTTGACTAGTCTTGAAATAGTAGTAATATAGCTATTTTTTTCTAAGCTCCATTTTTCTTTTATTATATTAGCTTCTTTTTTTTCGGGTAAATTAACACAGTTAGGTATGTAATTAACTTGTTTTTTGTATTTATTTTCTGCATAAATTTTTAGTGGTTTTGATATAACAATAACTTCATCAGCTAGTTTATTAGCAATTTTTTCTCCAGTTTTTAAGAACCATCTAGCGAAAGAATTCCATTTTTGATGATAATAATCTTGGCAATGAAAAGTAAAAACTACCGGGGTCTTGGGGTTTAAAAGCTTAATTAACCAAACAAGAAATCCGGGCCCAATAGAATGTACGTGAATTATATCTACTTTTTTAAAAGTTAAATGAAAAATTGATATAAAGGTATGACCTATAGCATCAAGATATTTATTATTTAAACTGGGTAGAGAAATAATTTCAATTTGGGTGTTATTTATACTTTTGTTTTTATTATAATTTTTCCTATTGTACACTAAAACTTCTTGGCCATTCTTTGCTAAGCTCAGAGCCAAATCTTCTACATGTTTTTCTACACCACCTCCTTTAGACGGTATTCCTTTTTGACCAATTATAGCTATTTTCATACAAATATATTAAATATATTAACATATTATTATATACATAAAAACAGATATTGTCAAGGGAAATCTTATTTTTGTAGAGAAGTGAGACATAATAACTCTGTATGTGGTCTTAGTAAATAAAAAAACGTTAAATTATTTTTTAACGTTTAAGCACATGTTCTGTATCATAAACTCTATAACCATTTTTTCTTAGCAAAAATAATAAGTATAGTTAGAGAAGATAATGACATGAGTATTATCATTATCCAAAAACCATAGTTCGTTCCTACCATAGGCATACTTTTATTAAAGTTCATGCCAAATATAGAAGCTAATAAGTTTAATGGAAGCACTATTACAGAAAGTAAGGTGAGCATTTTCATAATATTACTTATTCTATAATTCATTAGTGATTCGGCTGTAGTGTAGAGGGCATCAATATGTTCTTTTTGGTTTTCTGTAATTTCCCAAACTCTTTTTGAGTGTTCGATTAAAGATAGGTAGTATTTTTTTAGTTGTTTTTTGGTAACTATTGAGCTGTCCATTTCCAATAACTTTTTAAGAATATTTTTATGGTTTTGGATAATTTTTCTTAAATTCAAAACATTTCTTTTTAATTTTAAAATTTCAAAATTTAATTTTCTAGCTTCTTTGGCAAAAAGTATTTGATCAACTTCGTTAATTGCAATACTATTTTTATCTAGAAGAGTATAATTTTCAGTCATTAACTTCTGTAGTATTTCGTATAACAATATAGCTGAAGATTCAAGGTTGTATGAAAGTAAATAATTATCATCTTTTCGACATGAGTTAAAAAAATTACCCAACATTGGTACTGATTTATTATGAATAGTAATTAGATAACCATGACCTATGAAAAAATCTATTTCGCCAGCAAATATTTTATCTTTATCAAAGATTGGAAAATGAAGTATTAAAAATAAGTAACCATCACATACCTCTAAATAAGGCCTTTGAGAAACTGCTTTAGCAGTAGAAGCTTGTAGATGTTTCAATTGAAAATTAAATTTTTTTCTTAAAAATTCTATTTCTTTTTTCCCAGCGTCTACTATGTTGTACCAAGTAACTCCCTTTTTTTCTGTTTTAGGATTATCAATAGTTATTTGCTCTATTTTACTACTAATTTTTTTATATTTCGGCATAAATTAAAAAGTTAAAATATTGTTATTATTATAGCATAATTTTGAGAGATAAAAAATAAAGTGATATACTAGTAAATATGATAAAAGTATTAGGTATAAAATTAGATAATTTAAAAAAGGGAGAAATTTTGATGAAAATAAAAAAGTATTTGAAAGGAGATAAATCAATTTTTATTACCACCCCTAACCCTGAGATTATTTTAGCTTCTCAAAAAGATGAAGAGTTTTTTTATATATTAAATCAAGCTGATTTATCCCTACCTGATGGTTTTGGATTAAAATTAAGTACTTTACTACTGGGTAAAAAAATTAGACGCCAAACAGGATCAGATTTAACTATAGAGATTTTAGAATTAGCAGAGAAAAATAAAATGAGAGTTACTTTTATTGTTTGGAATAAAGGTATATCTACTAAAGAAGATATTTCTAAGTCTTTGTTAAAAAAATTTCCTAATTTAGATTTTCTAATTTTAGAAACCGATAGAGAAGGTAATAATCTAAATTGGCAAAAAATTAATAATTTTTCTCCAAAAATAATGTTAGTGGCCCTAGGCGCTCCTTGGCAAGAAAAATTAATTTATTTAAAAAAGCATAAAATTTCTAATCTGAAAATATCTGTTGGCATAGGTGGCGCTTTAGATTTTATTTCAGGTAAAATTAAACGAGCACCCAAGCTAATGCGTAGGCTAGGGTTAGAGTGGTTATGGAGACTTTATCAACAATATCAAGAACCACTTCGTTGGTTTAGGATTTTTAATGCGGTTTTTGTTTTTAGCTATAAAGTTTTAATTTGGAAGTTTATTTGGCCTTTTAAGTATAGAAAAAACGTAGCTTGTCTTTTATATAGAGTAGCTAAGGGGAAATATTATTTTTTATTAGTTGAACGTAAAGACGAAGTTGGTCATTTTCAATTTGTGCAAGGAGGGTGTGATGGTGAGAATATAAAAATAGCTTCACTTAGAGAATTGCGAGAAGAATTAAATTTAGATAAGCACGCTTTAAGCTATAGACAGGGTTTTAAAGATGTATATAAATACAAAAATAACGATTGGCCAAAATCAATATTTTCTCGATTATTATTAGCTTGTGGATACAAAGGTCAATCTCAATCTTTATCTATTGTTGAATTTAAAGGTAAAAGTGATAAAGTTAGAATAAATTATTTTGATCATAAAAGCTATATTTGGGTAGAAAAGAGCGAGTTAATTAATACGGTTCATCCAATAAGACGAAAAGCTACTGAAATATTTTTAAAATTATTTATTGATTTTAGAAATAAATTAGATTAAAGGAATAATTTTCTTATTGAATTATCTAAGAAGATATGCTTTGATGTAATTATATTTAATTATTTTAAACTACTAACATGAATAAAAAAATAAGATTAAGATTTGCTCCTTCACCAACAGGTTTTTTACATATTGGAGGCTTAAGGACAGCTCTTTTTGCTTATATTATAGCAAAAAGCCAAGGAGGTAAATTAATACTGAGAATAGAGGATACTGATCAGTCTAGGGAAATTGAGGGTGCTGGAGATAAGCTTATAGATATTTTAAAGTGGTTAAAGGTAGAATTTAACGAAGGTCCCCATATAGGTGGTGATTTTGGTCCATATATTCAAAGTCAAAGAATAGATATGTATCAATCTAAGGCTAAAGAGTTATTGAATTTAGGATCCGCTTATCGTTGTTTCTGCTCAACAGAAAGATTACAAAAACTAAGAGAAAATCAGCAAAAAAATAAACAAGCACCGCGATATGATAATTATTGTCGTAATATTTCAGTACAAGAATCTGAAACTAGAGCTCAGGCAGGGGAAAAATTTGTAATTAGGCAAAAAATGCCTTTAGAGGGCGTAGTTGAGGTTATAGATGAATTGCGGGGTAAAATTGAATTTCAAGCTAAAAATTTAGACGACCATGTTTTAGTAAAAACAAATGGCGTGCCTACCTATCAATTTGCTTCAGTTGTAGATGATCATTTAATGGAAATAAGTCATGTCAGTAGAGGGGAAGAGTGGATACCAAGTTTTCCTAAAAACATACTGTTATATAAAGCTTTCTCTTGGCCAATTCCAAAATTTATTCATTTACCTTTAATATTAAATAAAGAAGGTGGTAAGTTAAGTAAAAGGCAAAATGACGTGGCAGTAGAAGACTACAGGAAGCAAGGATATTTATCCGAGGCGCTTATAAACTTTTGCTTGCTTTTGGGTTGGCATCCTAAGGATGATAAAGAAATATTTAATTTTAAAGAGGCTTTAAAAAAATTTAAAATTAAAGATATGCAATCTAGTCCTGCTATTTTTGATAGAGTAAAGTTAGATTTTTTTAATGGTCAATATTTAAGACAATTAGATTCAGATGAGTTTGTAAAAAAAGCTTTGCCTTTTTTAGACAATTTTTTTATAGAAACTCAAGGAGAAGATTATATCTTAAAAGATAATAATGAAAAAATAAGTCAGAGTAAATTAAAAAAAATTATTCTGTTAGAGAAAACTAGAATTAAGAACTTATCTGAGTTGCCCGAGCTTCTAAATAATTTTTTAGTTAAAGATGTTGATTATATGTCAGAGTTGTTAGTTTGGAAAAAATTATTAGCTAAAGATATTAAAGAAAATTTACTTACAATAAAAGATTTAATTAAGGAAATATCAGAGGACGCGTGGACTAAGGAGAATTTAGAAAATACTATTTTTAAGTATATTAAAGAAAAAGATTTAAAAGTTGGTGATTATCTCTGGCCCCTAAGAGTCGCTTTAACGGGAAGAAAAAATAGCCCTGGTCCTTTTGAGTCAGCAGAAGCTTTAGGTAGAGAAGATAGTTTGAAGCGAATAGATAAAGCTTTATTGAAGTTGTAATTATGAAATGTTCAAAAAAGTTAAAATGTGCTATTATTAATTAATAATAGTTATTTTATGATAAAAAAAATAAATATTTTAATAATAATCGTTGTTGCTTTTTTAGTTTTTTCTTCTACAGCTGTTTTTAGCTTTACAGATAGTGGCCCTGCTAATGCTGAAATCAAGATTCTTAATTCTCAATTGAAAGAAAAGAAAAAGGAATTGGATAAAATTAAAGTACAGCAAGCGGAATATTCTGAGATTATAGAAAAACATCAAGCTAGCAAGACAACATTGGAAAGTCAATTAGCCATTTTAGAAAGTAGAATATCTAAGGCTAGCTTAGATATCATTGAAGCTGAGTTAGCTATAGATGAAATGAATTTACAGATTCGTAAATTAAATTTAGATATTTCTGCCACTGACAATGCCATAGAAGAGGAGAAGTCGCATTTAACCAATCTCTTAAAAGTGGTATATAAACAAAATCAAGCTTCAACTTTAGAAATATTACTTCTCAATAATTCTTTAGCTGATTTTTTAAATCAGGTTAAGTATTTAGAGGATACTAATGAAGAGATATCAAGTAGTTTAAATGAACTATCTAAACAAAAAAATAATTTAGAACAAGATCAGGAGGTAAAAGTGCAAAAAAACAAAGAACTTTTAAGTTTAAAAGAAGATTTACTTCGTAAAAGAGATGCCTTGGGTTATGAAAAAGATAATAAAGAAAATATTTTAGTGCAAACTTCTTCTCGAGAAAAAGAATTTCAAAGTTTATTAGATCAAGCTAAATCAGAACAAACTCAGGCTACTTATGAAATACTAAGTTTAGAAAATAGTGTTAGACAGAGATTAAGTGATTTAGATTCTTCTAAGCTTGAAAAGCTAGACAGTGATTTTGTTTGGCCGGTAACAAAAAATTATATTACAGCCACTTTTCATGATCCGGATTATCCTTATAGAAATATTATTGGTGAGCATTCAGCTATTGATATAAGAGCCTCTCAAGGCACTACTTTAAGAGCTACGGCCTCTG
>Ga0307990_1001801_pt1 | contig 17743 bp, 7 predicted proteins | sample EllFjometagen129_FD_203168 | JGI IMG/M metagenome (GOLD analysis project Ga0307990, IMG submission 203168) | Marine microbial communities from Ellis Fjord, Antarctic Ocean - #129 | ecosystem: Environmental > Aquatic > Marine > Unclassified | place: Southern Ocean | collected 2014-10-08
CCAGGTTCTCGAACAAGACTCCCTTGCCCTTGTAGCCTTTTACAACAGCACCGGCGGTCCAAACTGGAACAATAACGCCAACTGGCTTACCGGCCCGGTTAGTGCATGGTATGGGGTGACCGTGGGGGGGGGGAGGGTAATAGAATTAAAAGTCTATAGCAATAACCTAATTGGCACACTTCCAAATGAAATTGGAGAACTAAAAAGTCTGTATAAAATAACATTATCAAATAATCAAGGATTGACAGGAAATATCCCTGAAACTATTTTTAGCATTGATAGTCTTATCTGGCTGGCCATTGGGAATTGTTCCATAACAGGAACAATTCCCAATTGCATTGGGAATTGTTCTTGTTTAGAAAGTATTTCCTTTCGGGAAAACAATCTCTCAGGTTCCATCCCCCCTGAGATTGGCAATCTTATTAACCTTCAATTTCTGTACTTATTCAGCAACCAACTCACCGGCTCAATCCCTACCGAACTGGGGAATTGTACCAAATTATGGGAACTGCGCCTAAACAACAACCAGCTTATTGGTGAATTACCCCCAGAATTGGAAAATTTAAACGAATTATACCACCTCGATGTTTCAAACAACTATTTCGAAGGAGATATTCCCGATGAGTTTGCAAACATAATTACTTGCGAAAGTATGTTCTTTCATAATAATCAATTTACAGGTATTCCTCCATGGGACAACAACTGGTTTTTAAGTGCTTTATGGATCCAAAATAACAAAATGACCTTCGAGGATATTGAACCTCATTTTGTGGGTTATATGTGGTTTAACTATTTTCCCCAAGACAGCATTGGAATAAAAATCGATACGGTACTGACACCTGGAAGCAACTATGGCATTTATTCAGGCACAGGAGGTGAATATACAGAATACCACTGGTATAGAAATGGAGAGCTTCTTTTGCAAAGTAATGAAGCAGATACTCTATGGATAAACAATTTTTCCAATGCCGATACCGGGACATATCAATGTTGGGCCGAAAATTCACTGGCAACAGAACTTACGCTGGTAAGCCGTCCGGTCCATGTTAAAATTGATACCGGGGTCAATATATTACACGCTAAATATAAAGATATTTCAATTTATCCTATTCCTGCAAATGACAGAATTACTGTTGAAATGTATTTAAAGGATAGAAGCACCTCTGTTCAGATTATAAATATGCAGGGTAAGTGTGTTTTAAAGAAAGACTATGAAAAAGAAAACTGTTCCAGGATTGTGCTTGATATAAAACACCTCTCACCCGGAATGTACCTTTTTAATTTACAAACTAAAATTGATACTTATTCAACGAAATTCATAAAAAGCAAACGTGGGACCAATCGCTAAATTCATGCTCCCGCTTGTGAGCTAATTAAATTAATAATTAACATTAAAACCTTACAAAACTATGAAAAAGTTTAAATTTCTGGTGGCTTTCAGCATCATGATGCTGATGCTGCACGGGCTTTTCGCCCAGTACACAGGGCAGGTAAATTACAACCCTGCCGATGTAAACACCACACAAACCGATGGCTGGGATCTGGCAACAATTGCCGGTTGTGATATGGAAACAGATGTAGGCAAACCCTGCCTGCCCATAAAACAACTCCACATTGCCATTCCCGAAGACAAGGCCGTTACAGGTATTCAAATCCTAAATATTCAGCAACAGGAACTTACGGGCACCTACAACATTATGCCGACTCAGCCCGGGCAAATACCCGGTGAGCCTGAACCGGATTTTGTTGTCCCTAACCAAGATACTTATGGTGTAAATGCACAATACCCGGCTGAGTATATCTACAGTCCCACGGCTGGGTTTAAATCGGGGGTGCATATTGCAGGGGTGCTTTACTACCCGCTTACCTACAACCCGGTAACACAAAAGCTCTACCTCACCACCCACCTCGAGTACCAACTGGTATATGCAAATGAGGATAACAATCCGGTGAAACCGCGCAGGATGCTTAGTTATTCTTTTCTTAAGTTGAAAGAGGAGATTAAAGCATTTACCGAAAACCCCTCCGATGTGGATACATATTTCCAGTTGGAAAAAACTGATGTTTGCACCGGGGCAGCTTTTGCACCCGATGAATTCCCCAACTTCAACGGACAGCCGGTTGAATATGTAATCATCACCAACCAAACACTGGCCGCAGGTTTTCAGGAAATAGCCGACTGGAAAACACAAAAAGGCGTGCCGGCCGTGGTGCGCACAGTCGAATGGATTTACGATTATTACTCCGGTGTGGATCAGGCCGAAAAGGTGCGGAATTTTATTATTGATGCCTGCCAAAACTGGGGTGTGCAGTATGTGATGTTGGGTGGCGACAGTGATATTGTACCGGTACGGTACGCCTGGCATAGCCATTTTAATCATTGGCAACTTATAGATATAATACCTTATGGTGAATTTATTCCTGCCGATATGTATTATTCTTGCTTAGTAGGTAACTGGAATGCAGATGGCGATGCTATTTTTGGAGAAAGTGACTGGAGTTACTTTTATGAGGATCTTCCAGAATGGACAGAAGATGAGGATTTTGACCTTGTTGACCGCCTACCCGATATAAAAATAGGTCGTATACCGGTTGAGGATTATTTTGACAATGATGGAGAATTGGTAGAACTGGAAAGGTTTAAGGCTAAATTTTTTGAGTATATAAAAACCTCGCAGGGGAATGAAAACAATGTACTTCTTTTCTCGGCAGATTCAGATGATATATCAAGTGGACAAATGAATATTGTAAGTAATAAATTTCCTGGATATGTAAATATTACTAAACTGTATGAAATTACCAACCACACTAATACAGATGTTCTTAATCATTTTAATGCTGATGAAGGGATAAATTATAATTTCATAAGTGGCTACGGGCATGGTGGCTATACCTCTTTTGAAGCATGTGTTGGCAGTCTCAACAGAACAGATATGGATAACTTGCAAAATCCAGATAATAGCGAAATATTGTATCTTACACATTGTAGCACGATGGAGTATGACAAAAATTGTGTTGCCGAGCATTTTATTAACGCTGAGCATGGTGGTGTTGCAGTTTTAGGCAATACACGATTTGGGTGGACAGGTCATCCGAATAAATATACTGCTAAATTTATTGATAATCTTTATAACGTGGATCACATTATAGGTCAGTCGTTCAATTACATTAAAGGACTATATCAATCATCAAGCTATAAAGACGGATATTCTAGATGGGAATTCTTTGCCTTAAATATGTCATCCGATCCAGAAATGCCAATCTGGACAGATAACCCTGACACTCAAAACCCTCTTATTGTAAATGTACCTACAAGTGTTAATACAGGCGAACAAAACATACCTATACAAGTAAGTAACCTAACAACAGGTATCGAAGCCAGTGTATGCCTTTACCGTGAAGGTGAAATATATGCCGTGGAATACTTATCCGGCACCGGAAGTACGGTAAGCGTAAATATGGATTGTACACCAAATACAGTTAATCTACAAAGTGATATACTGGTCACCGTAACGGCTAAAAATTACCTGCCTGTCGAAAAGTCAATTGCAGTTACAGCAAATCCGCTTGTCCATCTATACACCTCAAACCACACCATAAGCGGCGATGAAAACATAGATGCCGGCGAAACTATTGATTTAAATATTGAACTGAGTAATTCAGGATTGACGGTGTGCAATGGCGTAAGTGCTGTTTTATCGAGTGCGGATACTATTATTACCATAAATAACAATCAACTTAATTACGGCAATATACCTGCCGGGGGTTCGGTAACTGTTGTAGGTAATTTTACTTTTACTGTTGATGCCGCTTTAATCGAAAACCAACTCGCCAATTTTACACTTACCATGACAGATGCCGGCAACAATGAATATACAGATGAAATTTACCTCGAAGTGTGTGTTCCCGAACTTTCCCAACGATCCAAAAGAGTAGTCAACACTTCAAATGGTGATGAAATTATCGAAGCCGGCGAAACCGTTTGGTTCGACATCGACCTGCACAACAACAGCCATTCGCTCTTGCAAAATGTTAACGCGGTATTAAGTTCAACAAGTGGGTATGTTAGCGGAATATCACAAAACCAGGGGTCTTATGGCAATATTGCTTCCTTCGAGACAGAGACCAACACCACACAATTTTGTTTTAGCGTAGCTGCCAATTACCCCGGCGAGCCGGAACCTTTAGAATTTATTTTGGATGCTGCCAACGGGTTTGGTCAGCAATGGCAGTTTTCGTTCAATCTTCTGGAAAAACCCGATATTTCAGATATTGAAATCGTCTTTAGGGGCAAGCTCACCAGCATAGCCCTTTTCTGGACAGTTTATGATGGCGTGGCAGGGTACAATATCTACCGCAGCGATACCGAAACAGGTTCTTACGCGCTGCTCAACACAAACGGCTTATTAACAGTTGCCTATTTTGAGGATGCAGGATTAGGAGAATTAACGGAATATTATTACAAAGTAACTGCCATATCACCCTCGGGCAACGAAAGCGAACCATCAGACCCCAAACATGCCTGGACATCCCTGGCCTACCACCCCGACTGGCTGCCCATAACCGTAACAAACGAAGATCATGGTGGTTTTTGGGGTGCGCCCAATGTTTACGACCTGGAAGGTGATGGTGAAAAAGAAATATTTATCACCAGCGGGAGGGGCGATCAAGCTGCAAACAGGGGAACTATTTTCGGTTTCCAACACGATGGGGAGGAACTATATGATATTGATGAAAACCCAACATCCGTAAGCGGTTTTGCCAATATTGGCATTAGTATGACAAGTACCCCTGCCATTGGTGATATCGACAATGATGGCGTGGTAGAAATTGTGGTTGCCACCAGGATGGGCGATCCTGATATTGCATCAAACCGCAAATTGTTGGTTTACAAAAACGAAGATGCAGATAATGATGGCATCCCGGATTTGATGTGGGAGACACCCATTCATTTTAAAAACTTCAATGGTGAAGTCCTGGCTGATCTAAACCATGATAACTTGCTCGAAATTATCGTCCCTAACCAATTGGGCAATAAAATGGAAGTATTTGATTGTTATGGTAGTATTTTCAATGGCTGGAGTAATGTAACAACCAATGAAGACCCGACAGACGACAAAGCCGTTTCGATGCCTGTGGCAGTCGATCTTGATGGAAATGGTGATAAAGAAATTGTTATAGGACTTGAAGCTGGAATATACATTTGGAATCATGATGGAACTGACTTTATTACAAATCAAAACCCTGTTTACACTGACAATGGTAGGCTTGACTGTCCGGTAATTGCTGCCGATATTGACAATGATAATGATTTTGAAATTTTGTTTATGTCAATACGTGGTACAACAGGGTATATTTATGCCATCGAAAATGATGGAAGTCTTGTTACAGGGTGGGATGACGACGATCACAATATTGAACTGAGCATACAAAGCCAGACATGGGCCTGGCCTCCGGCTTTTGTTTGCGGCGATGTGGATTTGGATGGAAATATTGAAGTGATTATTGCCGATAAGAACTATCTTAAAGTATGGGATAATGCGGGAACGCTCGTATTAGAAAAACCCATCCCAACATTGCAATGTCAATATTTACAACCTATTATTGCCGATGTAAACGGAACAGATGATGCTTGCGAAATTATTGTTCCTTCCAACAATGGTACTATTTACGCATTCAAGCTAAATGGAAACCCTGTGTTGGGTTGGCCGTTATATTTGAGTGGTGGAACAAATTCTGACCCCTACATTGGCGATATTGACAATGATGGTAAAAATGAGGTCGTGGCAGCTTCGGGCAACGATATTTTTGTCTGGGATTCAGAAGGCGAGGCAAGCCTAAACCAATGGGGCAGCTTTAGGCTTAACGCATACAACAATGCTGTATATGTCAACGGATGCCATTACAACACCACACCGCTGGTGGTAGATAGTGATGAAACCTGGAACAGCGATAAAACCATCAACAGCGATGTGATAGTTGAAGCTGATGCTACTTTAACGGTAAGTAGCTGCCTGCGTTTTGCCGATAACGCAAAACTTATCATCAAACCCGGGGCAGAACTCGTACTCGATGGTGCCATACTTACCAACGCCTGCAACGGCCTGTGGCAAGGCATCGAGGTGTGGGGAAACCCCGCTTCTGCCTTTCCATCAGATCAGGGATGGCTGACCATTAAAAACGGGGCATTGATCGAAAATGCAAAAGTGGCCATCCGCAACCACCACTACAACGACGAACTGGCTCCACCCGACAGCCACCAGGGTGGTATTGTAAAGGCTTTTTATTCCACTTTCCGCAATAACACAAAAGCCATGGACTTTAGGAATTATAATCACTATTCCCATAATTACATCAAAGACTGTGAATTCATCTACGATGGTAATTATTTGGACAGCGAGGCACCCGGCTACTTTATCGAAGCCAGGTACATGAAAAGCATCAGCATCATCAGCAGCGATTTTTCTAATAATACCAGCAAGGCATACAATGGCAGGGGGATTTACAGCTATAAAACAAATATTGCCATCAAGGGAAAGTGCATTAGCCAAACCGTGCCGTGCAACGAATGGGAAAACAACACTTTCAACAATTTGGTGTATGGCATTTACGCCATGGACAATGCAGCGGGTAAGTACGTGGATATTCGCAACAGCACCTTTAACCAGTGCCAGAAAGGGGTTTACATCAGTGGTATGGATGGGGCCAGGGTAACTTCAAACGAATTTAATGTGCCCCAATACTATACTTTTGATATCGAAAAGTATGGCTTGTACCTCAACAATGCTACAGCCTACCACGTTGAGGACAACGACTTTTTTGGCCCTTCACCATCGCAGAAAGGTGGTATTGGCGTGTATGTAAACAACTCGGGCACAAACTGGAACCAGATTTACAACAACCGCTTCGAAAACCTTAAACTGGCTTCTGTTGCTTATGGTGTCAACCGAAATGCTAATGTAACAGGCTTATGTTTTAAATGTAACGATTATCAATACAATGCCAAGGACATTATTGTAAATGGGAAACCTTATGTTGAAAATCATGGTATTGCACGCTACCAGGGCAGCTTTTTACCCTGTGCCTCCTGCCCTGCAGGTAACACATTTTCAGGAGGGGCAGATGTGAACTTATATAATTCTGATGGCATGGAATATTTTACATATATTTATCATGGTCAAAATCCAACTGGAGCTTTGATTATGCCGATATCATATTATTCAAGTCAAACAATGAATTTAGCAATAAATTGGATCGCTTCATATGAAAAAGAATCTTCATGTCCATCGAAATTGGACAACAGCGGAGGTATTGGAATAGAAAAAGACGATGAAAGGGATGGTATAGCAGATGCTGAAAACAACGCCAGCCAGAAAGAAGCGCAACTTGCTGCCTGGGTTGATGATGGTGATACGGAGGGATTGAATTTTGATGTGTTGTTAAGCTCTCCACCCGAAGCAGGTGAAGTATATCAGGACTTAATGAACCAGGCGCCCTTTATCAGTGATACTGTTTTAAAAACGGCCATTTCTAAAGAAAACGTCCTGATCAACGCCATGATCCGTGATGTGTTGGTGGCCAGCCCGCAATCGGCTAAGAACATTGAAATATTGAATGCTATTGACGAACGCTTTGAGCCCATGCCGCAATGGATGAAAAATCAGGTACTGGAAGGGGTAAATTTGCTGGGAGCCAAAGAAGCCGTGGAGGCCGAGCTTTCAACATGGAAACAAAAGCGAGGGGAACATTTCAATAACCTTTACCAGTATTTCCGTAAAGACACCCTTGATCCGGCAGCTTCTGACAGCCTTGAGGTTCTGTTGGCAAATGATCCCTGTCTTGATTCGAAGTACCGCCTTGCATTCCATTATTATCAAAGGCACGATTATATCAGTATGAGTTCGATTCTTAGCAGTATTCCGTCTGATTATGTATTGACTTCTAATCAGCAGGCCATCCATCAGGATTACCTCACATTGTTTGGTATGCTTGAACAGCTTTCAGGTAATGAGCTTCTTGTGGATAGTGTTCAGGCAGTGCAATTAGAATCACTTATCGAAAGGGATGAATATTTCCCCGGGGCTTATGCGCGTGATATTCTTTTCGCAGCAGGGTTTATCGAATATGAAGAACCCATAGTGATCCCCGAAATACTAAAATCATCGGAGGTTACCGCAGATGAGACCTTCAATTCATTTGATTCACCGGAAATATTAAATGTATTTCCCAATCCTGCCAACGATTATGTTGTAGTTGATTACATTGCTGAGGGTAAAAATGGAATTGTGCTTTTGAGTATTATTGACCTAAATGGTAAACCCATGTTTGCAGAAGTGCAAAATGAAATTCGCAATCAAAAAGTGATTAGCACTACTAATTGGAAAAGCGGTATTTACCTTGTAACCGTTTCTGTTAATGGTTCTACCATTAAAAGCAGGAAATTAACAATAAAATAGTTTACTAATCTAAAGCAAGGGTTTGGCTGTGCTGCCAAACCCTTGCTTTATAAAAATTAATTTAAGGATGAAAAAGATTATTTTATCAATTCTGCTTATACTTATTATTTCTACTTCATTCTCTCAAAAAGATGACTGGATTAGGGTTTTCTCGGAAACAGAAAAAGATTTAAGCCAAAACCTAATTGAAACCTATGACAATGGATACATTGTTTTAGCTATAACATATCCTGGTGGTTATCCCAGATACAGTTGGATAAAAAAAACTGACATAAACGGGGAAATGCTGTGGGAGAAAAAATTCGGGGATGGCTCAACTATATTCGGTTTCTTAGATATCCAAAAAACCGACGATGGTGGTTATATTTTAACAGGCACTAATTATCTGCTTGACAATACATTTGGCGACCCTTTTTTTATGAAATTAAATGCTTGTGGTGAAAAGGAGTGGTGCCGGATTTTTAATCATGAAGGTCCACTTGCCTTTTACGAATCTGGTTTAAATATTTTTCCTGTACCCAATGAAGATACATATATTTCATTGGTTTCATTATGGGGTGAAAAACAATGGCCAGGAGGTGTACTACAAGGGATATGGCTGTTTAAACTCAATCATGATGGTGAAGCTATCTGGATGAAAAATGTGTTTGATCAGGTACAACCCGAAGCATGGAATGAAATACCTTACCAGATGTTTCTTTCTGAGGAAGGGGAATTAATTATTTCTGGTATGACTTTATACGGCGATCCTATTGGTTTCCATAAGCCATTTGTTGTATCAGCCGCCCTTGATGGCACAGAAAATTGGTGGTATATTGTAGCCCAGAATGAAGAATGGAGGGGCGAAGTTAATCAAGCTATTAAAGATAGTTATGGGAATATTTATGCAACAGGATGGTTTGCGGAATATGAACCGGCCGACATTTATTATCCCGGTATCCATAAGCTGGATACAAATGGTAATATTATTTATTCTAAACGTATTATTGATTCAACTGAACAGGCAAATACCTTTTGTATCAACATGGTGAACGACTCAACCATTGATGTAGCTGCAGCTATGAAGTATCCTGGACAACCATTCCATAATACAATAATCCGAATAGATTCAAGTGGCAATGTTTTATTTGAAAAGCAAATCCTCCAATCCGATTTTGGTTTTTCAAATAGTATTAAAACTTTTGACGATAAATTTTTATATGTTGGCCCTTTTAAAGAAGGAAACTTCACTAAAATTCACCTCCATAAATTCAATTCCGATCTGGAGTACGATTCCATATATAACCAGCCCCTTGAATACGATTACATGTGTGATGACTTACCGATAGTATCGGACACCATTAGTATTTCTGATTGCGATATCTGGACAAACCTGCCTGATGAAATTGAATACCGCATGGCGCAAAAACTGGTGGTTTATCCTAACCCGGCGCGGGAAAAGATAAAAATTAAGTTACCATGGGCAACTGCAGTAGAACAGCCTTTCGGCCCATTTACCAGCCGGCATTATAACCTGCAGTACTTTAAAAATTCAATTTTAAAAATCTATGATATTTACGGTAAGCAGGTAAAAGAAATTTCGTTAAAAAACCAGCAGGAAAACGAACTGGAAATAGATGTTTCAACATTTCCTGCCGGAATATATCTAATAAATTTGTACGAAAACAACAGGAAAATGGCAAGTGGGAAGTTTGTAAAAAACCGCTGGTAAATATTAATTATGAGACAAAAACGAAAATACTTTTAGGGTGTATAAACTGTGCCATTAAGCGAAATGCCAAAGCGGCTTTTTTTGGTAAACCAAACTAAATCAGCCTGACTGCCCCTTTTATCGAAGCCACATACGTTCGTAAGTAGGTTTTTCGGTCATTAGTCCAAACCGAAGTACATCCAGGCGATGGTCGAAATACATGTTGTAATAATCGGAGTCATGATAATTTTGAATAAATCAAATGAAGCTTTACGAAAATTAGGCTGATTCAGGATGCTGATGGATTGATAATTTGAAAAGCCAATACCTTCTTTGGGAAGGATAATTCTTTTTTTAATCTTTCCGTTGCTATCTTCATCATGCAAAATATTTACTGCATATCTCCCTTCCGGGATGTTGTGGAAAGTTACTTCCGAAACTCCGTTTACAATTTTCGCAGTAACTTTCCGGTAGTATTTTTTGTATTGCTCATCGGGAAAGGCATCTGCATTATTATACAATGCAAATTTCACCACCCCGTTTGAGTTCCGTAAATTGTGTACCTCAACGGTTAATGGATATCCGGTTTCTTCTTTGTTTTGAAAGGAAGAAAATAACAGGACACCCAGTAGAAATTTTATAAGTACAATCGCTTTTTTATCTTAGTGACATTGAAAAAGATGTCTCACTTCGTTCGACATGACAGGGTATTTTGGCTTTGAATGGGGTATTGGGAAATAGATTTCTTGCCGCACGTGCGGCATCGAAATGATCCTGTCCAAGGGATTGATTTGTGAGGAGGGGAATCGGGCGCTTCGCACCCGATTCCCCTCCTCACACCTCTATACCGGGAGTCTTGTCACCTCGAAGAAGCTTGCGACTGAGAGGTCTGTCTAATAGTAAAGTTTTAAGTGCCTTGCAAAAACCTGTCAATAATAACAAAGTGAGACATCTATCATACTATATCAAATTTTAACCGAAATATCTTTGTGTAAATTAATTTGAACGTTTTTCGGATTTCTTTTTCTGTTTACTAAATTTCTCTTTTACAGTATCCACGGCATAATAAACCACTGGCACCAAAAACACGGTAAGTATTAATGATGAAAGCAGTCCGCCGATAATTACCCAGGCCAGGCCGTTTTTCCATTCGCTGGCGGTTCCCTGTGCAAGCGCAATGGGCATCATACCAATGGCCATGGACAACGTGGTCATTAATATCGGGCGCAAACGTTCTTTTCCGGCCAAAAGCAGTGCTTCTTTAAAATGCTTGCCTTCGGCTTTTAGCTGGTTGGTAAAATCCACAATCAGAATGGCGTTTTTAGTAACCAGCCCCATGAGCATAATTAAACCCAAAAGTGCAAATAGTGTGATGTTGTTTGCCGATAAATTCAGAGCAAGAAAAGCGCCAATGGCCGCCACCGGAATTCCAAACAGTGCCACAAATGGATAAATGTAACTATCGTACAAAGCCACCATGATTAAATAAATGAGGATAAACGAAATGAGTAAAACCGAGCCAAGTGCGCCAAAGCTTTCGTTTTGGGTTTTAATGTCGGCACCCCAGGTCAATTTCACATTTTCGGGCAGGGGCTGCGATTCTAAGTAAGCAATTACATCGTTGGCAAGTGTTCCCGATGGCCGCCCGAACGATTCGGCAGTGAGTGTTACCGAAGCCTGTCGGTCGAGCCTTTCCAAAAGAGATGGAGAATTATCCTGTTTTACTTCGGCAAACTGCGAAACAGAAATGGGCAGGTTCATCGGATTTACGATGGAGAGATTTTGCACATCCTCAAAATTTTTCCTGTTAAAATCATCGAGCCAGATGCGCACCGGGTATTCCGTTCCCTTTTCGGTCAAGGTGGCATCTTCGTTTCCTGTAAATGCTGTTCGCAAATTCATGCCAACATAAGCGGTTGTTAAACCCAACCGTTGCATTTTATCCTTGTCGGGAACGACTTTGTATTCGGGGTTTCCTTCCACAACCGAAAGTTGCACATTATCGGCGCCGGGAATATTTTCGACCGCAGTTTGCAATTGGCGGGAAGTTTCCATTGCTTCGGTAAGATTGGCACCACTCAGCGTTATTTTAATGGGCGCCGACTTGGGGAGCAGGCCGATAAAAGCCATCGAAAAATTGATGCCCGAAAATTCGGATTCCAATTCGTTCCGCAACGATTTCATAAAAGCCTCGGTTTTAATGTCGCGTTCTTCTTCGGGTTTTAACTGGATGGTAAATTCCGATTTATTGGCTGAACCAACACCGAGGCTTCCAATTCCGGTGCTGGGGCCGGCAATGTTGCTAAAAAGTGTGGCTACTTCATGGTGCTGAAAGATGTAATTTTCGACCTGCTGCGAAACAATATTGTTTTGCTGAACGGTGATGGTTTTATCAAATTCGAGGTTTAACCGGAATTTTCCCTGGTCGCCGGTTGACATCATCTCTTTCCCGATGATGCCCTGTTTCATCATTCCGGCAGTAAAAACCAACAATAAAATCACAATGCCTGTAAAAATTAGTTTGTGGCTTAACACCCACGTTAACAGTCGGCCATACCACTGGATAAAAGTTTGAAGCTGGCGCTCGAACCAAAGCAAAAACCTGTTGAGAAAATTGGTTGGCTGCAAATCTTCTTTTTTCCCAATGCGCGATGCCATCCACGGGGTTAAAGTAAACCCAACCAACAAACTTGTTAATGTTGATGTAATTACAACCACAGCAAATTGTTTGAGCATATCTGCAACAAAAACCTGCAAAAACAAAATCGGTAAAAACACCACCACATCTACCAAAGTGATCGAAAGTGCCGAGAATCCAATTTCCATCCGTCCATCCATCGCAGCACTACGTTTTTCTTTGCCCATGTCGAGATGTCGCTGAATATTTTCGAGCACCACAATGGAGTCATCCACCAAAATCCCAATTATCAGCGACATGGCAAGCAGTGTCATCAGGTTTAGCGTGTAACCCAGCAACCACATCACGGCAAAAGCAGTAATCAGCGAAGTTGGTATTGAGATTATAACGATGAGCGAATTCCGATAACTACGCAAAAACAACAACATAACGATTGACACCAAAATTACTGCAAGGATTAAATCGTGTACCACCGAATCGACAGCAGCAATGGTATTGTCGGTTGAATCGTCGGCAATGATAAATTTCACGCCGGCATCTGTGTTTTGTTCTTCAATGCGTTTCAGCTTTTCGCGAACCAGCCCCGAAACATCCACAGCATTGGCATCGCCTTGTTTTTTTAGCAACATGCCAATACCGTTTACACCATTGTAACGGCTCACCGATTCAATTTCTTTTACCCCGTCAATCACGCTGGCCACATCTTTTACATACACCGGGCTTCCCGGGAAAGGCATGGCAAGCTGTACATTCATAATATCGTCAACAGTGGCAAACTTTCCGGTTAAGCGCACCGAGTTGTTTACTTTGTTCGTCTGCACTTTTCCGGCGGGCAAATCCAGCCCCGACATATTAATGGCTTCCACCACCTGCAACAGCGAAATCTTATACAATTTGAGTTTCTCCTGGTCAACTTTTACTTGTATTTCGCGTTCTTCTCCACCCAGCATCGTAATTTCGGCCACACCTTTTAACTGCTGAATTTGTGGAAGAAAATCATCTTTCATTTTCTGGTAAAATTCCGTTTCGGGCAGCTTGCTGTTGGCACTGATTGAAATAATGGGTAAATCGTTGGGCGAAACTTTGCTCATCACCGGTGCCTGAATGTCGTCAGGCAAATCGGTGCTGATGTTGTCGATATAACGCTGGGCATCCTGCATGGCATTGTCAACATTGGTTCCGTATTTGAGGTTGGCAATAATAACCGAAGCGTTGGGCATCGACTTTGTTTCCAGATAATCAACTCCTTCGAGGTTCGATAAAGCATCTTCAATTTTTCGCGAAACCGAGGTTTCCACTTCCTGGGGTTCTGCCCCGGGGTAAATGGTTTTTATAACCACCACCGGCTGGTTAAAATCGGGCAACAATTCGTAACTCAGGTTTTTGTAACCGATAATTCCCAGCAGTGCAAATACACTGAAAAGCACAATAATCAGGGAAGGTCGTTTTATCGAAATTTCTGTAATATTCATAATTCAGCTTATTTAAGGGTAACTTTTGCTCCGTTAAAAAGATTGATAAATCCGTTGGTAACCACCTTGTCGCCTTCCGATAATCCTTGTGAGACGACCACTTTATCTTCCAATCGTTCTGAAACTATGATGTTTTGCAATACAGCATTTCCATTTTTAATTACATAAACCTGTGGCTGAATGGTTGTTCCTACCATTACCGATGCCGGAATAAATATCCGGCTTGAATTACTTACGCTTTTTATAGAAACTTTTCCAAACATCCCTGATTTAATTTTTAAGTCGTCCGTATTTTTTAAGGTTAACTGAACCGGGTAGCTGTTTCCCATGTTTGCCTTGCTGCCCACCATGCTCACTTTTCCGTTTAGCAAAATACCGGGATAAACATCCGCAGATACCTGACAAATTTGCCCCTCACTAAATTTGGATAAATCATTCTCCGGCACATTTACAGTAAACTTAAGATTTGATATTTCGGTGATTTGGAGCAGTGGCATTCCCGGGGCGGCAAAAGCGCCTACCTCGGTAAATTTTGAGGTAACAACGCCATTGAATGGTACGCGGATGGTTGTTTTGTCGATTTGTTCGAGCAGCATAGCTTTTTGCACTTGTACCGTTCTTAAACCCAGTTCTGCTTTTTCGAGCTGAACGCCCTGGATAGCATCTGCTTTTGCCAAAACAGTAAAACGCTTTACATCAGCTTCCAAACCTTCAATTTGTATTTCGATGCTCTGTAATTGAAGTTTCAAAAGCGAATTATCTAATTGGATAAGTGTTTGTCCTTTTTGAACCCGGCTTCCCAAATCAACTAAAACAGCATTCACTTTTCCCTGGAAATCAGCGCTTATTTTACTCTCCCTATTCGGCTCGAAGTTGCCTGAATATATGTATTCATTTTCTATATTCACCAGATTTACGGTCATAGCCTGAACACTAATCGGTTTTTCTTTGTCGTATTGATAAACCCGTTTTTCGGTGATTTCTTTATTACTTTTCAGTTTATAAACGGTAAATGCAACGAGTGCAAGAATGGCAACGATATAAATGATTTTTTTCGACATGATTCTATGATTTAATTTTTTAATGAAATATTTCCGCTTAATTTTTTCAATTCCAAATCGGCTCTCAAAAATTCAACTACTGCTGCTAAGTAGTTTTGTTGCGTTTCGCGAAGCGCGTTGTCGGCCAATAAAATATCAGTCAGGTTAGCTGTTCCCTCTTTTTGCTGCAAAACCATCTCATCGTAAACGGTACTTGCCAGCTCTATTTGTCCAGTGGCATTTTGGATGGTTAGTTGGGTTACCAGTCTTTTTTGCGTTGCATTTTCGATAAGCATTTGATTTTGGTCTTTTACCAAATCGATTTGTAACTGGTTGTTTTGAATTTCCAGTTTTTTTTGGTTAATCTTACGCTTTGTAACTGTTCCGTTAAACAGAGGCATCGAAATTTGTAATCCTGCAAAACTTACCGGATGGAATTTAAGAAAATCATCTGGCTTTTCATCGTAGCCAAAGCCAGTTTGCCCATAGCTTCCGAATATCGAAACGTTGGGGATGCGCGAGTTTTTCAGTGTTTTCAATTCGCCGGTGAGGAGTTTGTTTTTAGAGTATGCCATTCTTAAATCTACCGATGGGGAATTGGGATAATCCATTAAAGATTTTTTGATGATTTCGGGCTCAATACCGATATTTTGCTGAAATGGAATTCCCATCGAAAATTTCAGGGCATTCATTACCTGGTCATAATTGTTCGCAACAATTTCGCGCTGTGTTTTTAACTGCTCATATTGCAATTCTACTTTTGTAACATCACTTTTCTTAATCATTTGCTGGGCATGAAGCAGCTTTAAATTATCGAGCAACTTGCCGGTATTCAACAAATTACTGTCGATAAAAGCTTTTTTATGCATTAGTATTTGTGCATTATAATAAAGGTTCGATATTTCAAAAAACACCTGTTCTTCGGTTTTTTGGTATTGTAGTTCGCTTATTTCAGCTGCGATTTTTGTAGATTGGATGGCTCCATAAACCTGCGAACTGTACAAGGGCAGGGCAAGTTGAATGTTTGCCCCCATATTGTGAGGCACTCCCATTTGTATTTCCTTAAACTGCCCCTCGGGTCCGCCAAATGTCGATTGTGGCATAATCTGGTAGGGCAGCTCGGCAAAATACTTGTAATCGCCGTTCAGGCTTATTTTCGGAATTAAGTTTGCCTTTGCCTCTTTATGTCTTTCTGTGCCAATTTGCATATTGTTTCGGCTCATCTGAAGATTCTTATTATTTACCTGCGCTGTATCGATACATTGCTGCAAGGACCAGGTTTGTGCGTTCGCTGAATAAAAAACAGTGATAGCAAGCATAAACAGGATGAATCTTTTTGATTTGTGAATATTCACTAACTTGGTGTGCAAAATTTTTCTAACTTTCATTTTATCTTAATCTTTTAATATTTTCAATTGCCCGCCGCTTCATGGCAGGGGGTGCATTAATGGGATGATAAATCCCTTCCTTTTTACTTTTTCATAATTATTTATGTAAATGAATGTTCACTAACTTAAATACCCAAAAAATTTTATTTTTCTATTAAACCAACTTATAACAGTTTTACCTTTGCTGTAGGTTTTGGCGCTTTTACAACCAGGATACGCGCAACATATTTTGAGTTGTTGTACAAGCAATGAACAATACCATTCGGGCTTTCGACCAAACTGTCGGGATGTACCTGAATTTTCTCTTTCCCAACCATTATTTCAGGCGTTCCTTCCAACACATAAAAAAATACATCCACAGGAGTGATGTGCGGTTTTAGTGCTTCGCCGGCTTGCAACGTGATGTGCATGGCCTGGGCTGAATCTTTGTCGTACAATTTCCTAACATCCACTTTGTGCGGAGTGTCTATAATTTTGCTTTCGCTAACTTTAATAATTTCCATTTTACTTGTATTTATTTTATAATTAATAGTTTTATCGAGGTTGAAAGTTCATCTCCCTTTTGAGTAAGGTCAAAGGCGTAGTTGGACATGTGCCATTGTTTTACAAACAAACGGAGCGTACCCATAACAACCACCGACAAATGCGCTGCTTCAATATCATTTCTCAATTCGCCATTTTCCTGTCCGGTGGTAATAATGCTGGTTAATGCATCGAAATTGTTATTCATTATTTCTGAAACTTTCTCCACCAAAATAGCCTCATTCCGAAAAAGCTCTTCCGAAAAAATGACCGCAACAAACGATGGTGATGCCGAAAATATTCTAAACTGATTATAAAGCAAATGATTTATTTTGGATAGCGCATCACCTTCAACATTTAGCCCGGAAGTGAAAAGACCCTCGGTGTTTTCTTTGAAGAAATTTAAGATGGCTACCAAAATCTGAATTTTATTTTCGTAATGACGATAAATTGCCGATTCGGAAAAACCAATTCTTTTTGTCAGGTTTTTAATCGTGAGTCCCTGTATTCCGTTTTCTGCAATTAGTTGGAGCGATA
>Ga0307990_1001802_pt1 | contig 17740 bp, 16 predicted proteins | sample EllFjometagen129_FD_203168 | JGI IMG/M metagenome (GOLD analysis project Ga0307990, IMG submission 203168) | Marine microbial communities from Ellis Fjord, Antarctic Ocean - #129 | ecosystem: Environmental > Aquatic > Marine > Unclassified | place: Southern Ocean | collected 2014-10-08
AAAAGCTGTGAGAGTCGGCCATCACCACCTGATCTTCCGCCGAAGCATGCTCAACAATCCAGGCGGCCTTTTGACGGCAATAGTCTCCCTTTTTACTTTTAACAAAAGCCATTCCGCCAATGGCGTTGTGCAGCAGCATTGCAGCAACCAATGCAGGGAACAAAAATTTCCAATGCTTGGACGCAACATGAGGTGCAGGCTCCTTGTCCGCCGACTTGTCCGCCGTGGCGGAGGCGGAAGCCCGCGTCCAACCACCTGTGGTGAGCCTGCCTGTCGTGAGCGAAGTCGAACGGCCGAATCCATTGGAAACTAAAAACCAGAATGGCAGGAGCGTAAAAATCCACAGTTCTGGATTTGCAGGCTCAAACAACAAGGCCATCGCCACATTACCACCCAGCCACACCGCCAGCGCCCAGTCGAACAACGAGGAAAGCCTAAAGCATTTCCGCACCACCGCCCCCAGCAGCAGAAGTGCACCCGCAAAAGTGACCATCGACAAAACGGACCAAAACGCCCCGGCCTGACGGCCCATAAAAAATTCTTCCTGCAACATGTGATACGGAAACAACCCCGCCAGCTTCTCCGCAACCGGAGGAATCGAAAAAAGGAAATTTCCGGACAACACATTCTGCCCGAACGCGAACAGCCCCTTCAGCCAGGTCGACGCTTCAAACAACGAGCTGCGCACCGACTGCGCATCCTGAAACACAACCGCTCCAACGCTGTTTAAAACAAGGCCATACACCCCCGCAACCGCAACCCCGGTACAGACAAAATAGAGCCCAGCCCTTTTCCACTGTTTCTGGAAAACAAACAACAACCCCACCGCAACCACAGCGGGGAGACAAACCAAGTGCAATAAAAGGGCCAACACCGAACAGAAAATCGCCCAAGGCATTCCCTTCGGGCGCAAGGCAAAAAACCACGCACCCGAAACCGCCGCCAAGGCTGGCAGATAAATCTCCGCCGCGCAGGCGTAGCGCCAAAACCCATACGAAAACAGAAGCGGAAGAACCCAAAGTCGGGATTGCCCGCTCCGGCGAAGAAGCGCCGCAAAAAAGCAAATTACCCATGCCGCAGAAATCATGCTCATCCCGATCAGCACCGGCAGAGCGCGACAAGGAACCCCAAACTGCTGAACCGTCTGAACCACCCCGCGCGCAATCGGCAGATAGAGCAAATGATGCTGATGAAACATCTCACTCCAGGCCCCCTGCTCCACCATCCGGGCGTAATAATAGGTATCCTCCGCCTCACAATGGTTTTGCGGGGCACTCAGCATCAAAAATGCCAGCACTGCACAAAACAATAAAATGGATAGCTTACCCTTCATTACTCCTCTTCTGCCTGCTGCACGGTTGCTCGATAAAAAGAGGTGCCATCATCCTCGAAGGGAACTGAAAACAAGACATCATTCCCTCGAACATTCGTAATACATCGCCAGGCTCCACTTAGCAAATTACTCGATCCCCACACCTGATAATTCCGATTGGAATGCATAAAGAACTCAACTCGGCTCCCCGTGGGTTCTAATTTAAAACTAGAACAGGCGTCTACTGGCGACGTTCCAGCAATATACTCGGACAATGTATCCAATCCATCACCGTCATCATCCTGATTCGACGAAGCATGAATCATCGTATTAAAATAGTACACCTCCCATGAGTCCGGAAAACCATCTGCATCCATATCAGGTGACGTCACCGATGGGACGACCGAATACACCTGATATAAATACTCATTCCACGAACTCTCCCCCGGATCGATTCGAATATTCAGGTTGGTTTTCCCTGCCGTAAGGCTCCCTGGAAGCTCAAACTCGGAGTCAATCCAACGCTTTGAAACACCCGAAAAGTTCGTATCCACCAAAGCCCAAATTCCAGCGGAGTCACCATCCACAAAAACCTCTGCTGACTGAGGATTGAGCCCCTGATCCGTTCTGCGCCGCAAAATCACTCCCTTATTCCCTGAAAACACCGGAACCTCAAACGAGCAAGTTTCCGAGAGAACCCTTCCTGAGTCACCCATCAACACATCATCGGAAACCCCTTCATAGGCCCACTCATTCGTCACAATCAAGGCATCTTCAGAAGTATATTCAAATTGCTGTTCAGACTCCGCATCCCCGACATCCAATTGAGCAGAGAGCAAAAGTCGGGAATGCGCTTGTTTATAAAAAAAAGCGACGCTGGAGTAGGTGCCCGCCAAATTCCAATATCGATAACAATCCCCATGTTCAATTCCAAAGCGAATATGGCTTCGGAACGGAATGACATCGCTTAGATGAAAACGATACGCCGAGGTGCGATTTGTTCTTGGCGGCTGATTCCACTTATTATGATCCAAATAAGGCGCACCGTGGCAGGCCAAAGAAAACGGCCCCTTCTTAAAGTACCACCCACCATTAAAATAATCCTCATTCCCTGTGCCATAGATTGACGGCGACAAACTTCCGTCCACATAGATCCGCTCATCCCCCTCCAAATAGCGCATATCCAAATTCATACTGGAATGCGAAGCCTGCATGGAGAGCACACAACCGACGTAATGCCCAGAGCCCTCTTCATCCAGAACAATATAGTCACGGTTTTCGGGGGTCAGTTCAGCCCGGTTCGCCTCTGCATAAAAATGTCCCGCACACGCTTTTTCATACGTGTTGGATACGACCGTCACTTCATAAGCGACATTACTGACCCCTTCAGGCCCTTTATTCTCCAGCTGAATCTCGGCATCATTCCAAAACGGCATCGGGAAATAACAATAGTACGCATTCGAACAACTCATCCCGATGGGAAGCGATCGAACTTCATGCTCACCGAACCCCGCCCCAAAAAACTCACCGAGCGGGGCATAGACCTGAGGCTCAGGAGCCCCGTCCCAAGTCATTCGAATCCAAAGGTTCGTCAGAAGATTTGTCGTTACGACTTCCGGGTCGATCTTAAACGCCGAAACCGTACCGGCATCCGAGCACACAACAAGATTCGTCACCCCCGATGGCGGGATATCAACAACCCCTTGGATAACCGAGGGAGGTTCATCATATATATTCGGATCCACTCCAACGGAAGTCCACATCGACATCACATCCGTAAGGTCCTCCGCTCCAGTCCAAGTTTCGACTCCATCCGAAGAATCCAAGCAATGGTATGTGAAATTATAATAAAACGGCCGTTGAATATCCGAGACCGTTATCTTGCATCGACTCGTATAAGGCAACGGAACATAACTGAAATACCCCCCGCTCGAAACATTTTCATCTCCGGTTAGAGGGAAAACAAATGGCGCATTCGTGCCGGAAAAAAAATCTCCAAGCGTGGTATCAATTCGCGGAACGGCCTCCCCATCGAAATAAACTCGAAACCGGTTCGTGGGATTTCCATGATTCAAATCAAACGTCGCCCACATCCTATAGATGCAACCCACCCCCTGCTCATCCAACAAGACATACTCTTCATTCTCATCCTGATACAGATGCGTATAAGTTCCAAACCACCCGTCACTATTTTCACCAGCGCGATCATGTGTGGAAACCTGCATCGCTCGAGTGCCTTCCAACAGCTCCGGCAAGCGATCAAATTGCGCCAGCCGCTGCATTCCACAAAGCCGCTCTGCACAAAGCGATCCAGCGCAAAAGAGCGCGATCAAAACAAAAACCAACCCCTTCACACGCCCCTCACCTTTTGTTTTAAAATGCGAAGAAGGAAAAGAGGCAAGCCGACAACATAGCGTTTAAAATGCGTGCGGGGCGAACAAACCAACCGCGCCAACCATTCGAGGCCATATTGGGTCATCCAACGCGGCGCGCGCTTCTCCACCCCCGTATACCACCGAAACAGCGCACCGGTTGCAATCATCACGCCCTTGCCCAAACGGCCCTTGGCGCGCCACGCCCATTTTTCCTGACGAGGCATTCCCATGCCCGTCAAAATAATATCCGGCCCCAGCCGGTTGATCTCATTCATCACCCGAATCTCGTGATCCTCGCCCGGGGCAAAAAAACCATCATGCTGGCCGACAATCCGGAGTCCGGGATGTTTTGTTTTCACGGTCCGGGAAAACAACGCGACCACCTCCGAGGTATCCCCCAGAAAATAAACACAGTAACGCCGCTGGACGCACAACTGGAACAACTCATCGATCCAGTCGGGCGGCGTCATGCGCTGGCCGAGTTTTTTTCCGAGCAGACGCGCGCCGAGCTTGACGCCAAACCCGTCACAAAAAACCACCTCGGACTGATTGAGAATTTCGAGGAACTCCGGATCCGAGCAGGCCAAATTGCAGGCATGCACATTCACATTGTTAACCAGCGCTGGGCGCTTAATTTCTGCCAACCGATCAATCTCCGCCAACAGTTGCGGCGAGTCAATCGCATCCACAGGGATGCCGAGTAGTTTAACTTTTTCCATACAATCCTTTAACCAATTTCCACATAGAGATAACGAAGGAAACGAAGTTGTGATGATGACAGCCATTCACAAACCCATCGCTTCCTGAATACAGGCAAGCGATACTACATTTGGGTTGCCGCCAAGCCTTCCTTTGTTTTCTTGCTTTTCTCGATGTGAAACTCATCCAATTGTTTTGCGATGGCCCGCGCGGAACGGGCCGCGCAATAGGTTTCAAAATCGTATTCGACGTTACGCGCTTTTTCAATAGCACGACGCACCGCGGCGGGCAAAGAAAGACCGGCACTGCCGGTTTCCAATGGTTGATTAGCCCGACAAAAGTCGAGATCATCGCCGCCCGGAGGTCGACGACCACCCAATTGCCTAAGGTTCTCGTAGGTGGAACGCGATCTCCGAGCGCGTTTTGGGGCTTTTGTCGGGGCCGTCAATGGGTGGAAAGTTTCGCCGATTCCTGCGACCTGTTTTCCAAGGATTGGAAAATCGGGGGTAACCACAGCGGTTCCGCAGGCCGCCGCATCGGCGACCGGGCCGGATGCCCGATAGAAATAGCCCTCGGGCCGATGGTTAAAAACCAGCACGTCGCACCGGGAAATCATTTCCCGATACGCTTCGTCCGTGGAGGTGTCTATCGTCTCCACATCCAGATGTTTCACCGCTTCTGGATTCGGAACGCCGAGAAGAATTCCAAACTCCGGAAACGTTTTTCTCAGCAGGCAAACCAGTTCATCCATTCCCTTCTCCGCACGATAATAGCCCGCCACGCCAATGACGGCTCGCTCGCTCCGAAGCTTCGAGAGTCCTTGAGAGAGACTCGCCCTACCTGACTTCAGGCGCATCGCATCGCACGGATGAGGCAGAACCAGGTTTTTCTCTGAAGGGATATTAAACTTCTCGAAGCCAGAAAACTCCTGCGTCTCCAAAATTGCCCACCGCGCACCCAGCTTCGAAAGCAGAAGAAGCGCAATTTTTTCGCTCTTTCGTTGCGCAGCCCACTGGATATTTTGATGCACCATGAAGAACAGTTTTTTGCGAAGCGGCAGCAGAAACGGAAAGACGAGCAAAAGAGGCACGGAGGAAAATTCGCGGATGAGGATGTGGGGGAACGATGCTTTTTTAAAACAGCGGAACACTAACGCAATGTGACGCAAAAGAATTCCGATCTTCCACCGGATCATTCCTTCTTCGCCCCATCCGACCAATGGATTAGACAAGCAAATCCACCCGCTTTTCGCGAGCAAGCACGCCTCGTTGACAGGGCGCATCGCCTTATGGAAATCTTCAGCTTTCATGACAAATTGCACTCAAAATTATTTTCGAAAAATCAGAGCTCCGACTTTGCTCAGCAAAGTCACGTTGCCTGGCTTTGTCTGCGCAGATCGGACGCGCGAGGGCTTCGGCCAACGCAGCAGGATTAACGACCGTTGTCGCACCCAAACGGTTCTCTTCAATCAAGCGCCCGAGAAGTCCGCCGATCGGGCCGAGAACCGGCTTGCCCGCTTTGGCGGCCAACGCGAGGATGCCGCTTGAATATTCAGGCCGAGTGTAAGGCATCAGCACCCCATCGCATTGTTCGAACAAAGCCATCATCCGCTCGTCGGAAACAAATCTATTTTCTACGTGGATCTCAACCCATCCGAGGTCGCGAACCGCGGCTACAGAATTCTGAAATTCGTTTTTATACGGAGCCTCCGGTTCTCCGCAGAAAATGAATGCGCTTTGTTTTGCAACCTCCGGGGCAATTCGTTGCAGTGCGCTGAGCAACACATCCGCCCCCTTCCGGCGTGAGATCGCACCAAAGAAAAGAAAGCATTTCCGCGCAGCAGGAATATTAAAATGGGCACGCAAACTGAACCCTTCCTCTGCCAAAATATCAGATGCGGGATCGGGAATCGGGATGAACTTTGTCTGGGATCCAAAATGCTGCGATAAATAGCGACAGCTCTTTTCGCCGTTCAACAGAAAGAGATTTTTTACCGGTGCGCGAAGGAGAAGCAGACGGGTTTTCCAATGTTTGGAAAAAAACTTCAGCCCACGCGGGAGCTCTGGGTATTGCACGAAGAGAATGGCCGAAAGAGGAACCGGTGAACCGAAAAGAACCAGCGGCAACTCCAACTGCGTCAGTTCCAAAACCAAAACCTGATCCGGCTTATATTTCCTGCACGCCTCCCGGAACAAGCGGTACAAAAGCATCTGCTTCTTCCACCAGCCAGCGGACGCAATACGTTCTGACACAGACTCCTCAACGTCATCCGCGGTAAAGAAAACAAAACGACATCCGGAATACTCCGGCGACGCATCAGCAATCCAACGAATGAAATTGGAACGGTGCCCGCCGGACAGCGGTTCAAATATAAGGAGCGTTTGGGGTTCAGAGTTCATAGTTATCAGTTTTCATCTCAGCAAAATAATTTTCCTCACTCGTTATGGCACAAAATGAGACACCTGACCCTGGGGCCGTTTGATTTTTCCTCTTAGGGCATCAGAAGCCGATCCGTGCACGCACCGCAAGGTTCATACTAAGAGGTAAAATCAAACGAAAGGCAAATCATGACAGACCACCCAAGATCAAAACCCGCCGGGCCGGTTGATTCCCTCTTAGTATAAGAGCCGATCCGTGTACACACGCAAGACTCATACTAAGAGGCGCAATCAACCAAAAGGAAATCCTATCATGAACCCGAAAGATCAAACACAGAAGACTGAAGAGTTGACCGACAAACAAAAACGGCTGCTCAGCATTCTGATTGAAACCCCCAACATCACTGAAGCGGCCCAACGGGCCGGCATCGGCCGCAGCACCGCGCAACGATGGATGAAAAATTCGGTATTCCGCAAGGAACTGGATAATTTGCGCCGCGACGCCATGAAAGAAGCGATGAACTCTGTGCACTCCTATACCGCAAAAGCAGTAGACGGTCTGGTGCGGTTGATGGATTCGTCCAATGAATGGGTTCAAATGCAGTCCTGCATAAAAATTTTGAACCGCTCTGTAAAAATTCGGGAAGTGGAAGAACTTGAAGAACGACTTACCGCGCTTGAAAAATCGATCGACAATCAAAAATCAAACCGAATGGGAAGGAGGCCTGTATGAAGTCTCTGAATCGCCGGGTCGACCAACTTGAAGAAAACACCCCGACACATGAAGAACCGGTTTTTATAGGAAACGGGATGCAGCGTTGGGCAAAAGATCAGAAGGAAATGATGATCAAAAAACATCCGCATATAAAAATATTCTGGATGCCGCTTTCGCCGAATCTGCCCTACGGAGCGGAAAGACTGCCTGCAAGCCAACTGGCGCTTTTAAATGACATGCGGTCATTTGTTACATACGACGACGAACTACAAAAGCAACTGGATTTCGCCATCAGGAAGCGAGTCAATAAAGAGCCCTCTGTTCTCTTCGTTTCCTCTGTGTAAAAATCTCCCCCACATCCCACATTTCACGCCCTCCTGATCCGCAACCGAAGCCACACACCGTTTCAGATAGTCCAGCTGATTGAAGCTTGGTGTTATGATTGAACACTTCATTTTTTCGGTTTCAGAAGGGGTAATGGTTCCCATGTAATGAACGGAATTAGCCTTCTTTTGTAACGCCCTAAGGAACGATAATCCAACACATCATAAACATTCTGGTGCTTCGGGAATCGCTGATTCGCTCGATGCAGGGAGTTTTGCTCGGGAACAATTCCGATGTTGTCTTGCGCCAGCAGTCGAGTTCGTATTCCTTCGGGGTCGGCAATAGTGATCGGCTTTTCTGCGTCGACCAGTGCCAGTGCCATTTTCACGGTTTCCGCCAGTCGAGTGAAGGACTCTCCGCACAACTCGACAATATATCCCTCTTTCGCGCCATACGGCGGACGGCGCACCGAGAGGTTGATATGCGTCGTGTTGCCGCCCCGCTTGATCTCCCACGGATGCCCGCCTCCGATTCGTTTCGGATGCGTTCCGTCGATCCAGTCTGCAAATTCCTGCGGAGAGTTTTCATCAATGCCCAGCAACCCTTCGTGGCGGCCGTCGGCATAACGTTCATACATTTCACGCCCCGTCAGAGCCTCATCGACGGGGTCGTCTTTTCGTTTTGCTGCGATGTATGCGATCCGGCAATACTCAAAATAATCCGCAGCGGTGAGAGTCTCGATTTTGAATCGTCGGTCGTGAAAAAAGACACCCTCTTCGACGAGGCGAATAAATTTTCGGCAGCGTCGCTTGCCAAGTTCTTCGTCGAAACGGAAAAATTCACTCAACGAAGCCCGGACAAGAGAATGCGGAACGATGCCGTATCGGCGAGCCAGAGGATACTCGGCCTGCACCTGTTTATTCGACCGAACCCAATCCTTTTCCATTTTTTTCAGCCAAACACCGGCATTCTTTAGAAGAAGACTCCATTGTTCAATGGCGGACTCCTCGTCGATATAAACGGGGCGACCGAAATCCGACAGCATACTCACGCTTTTTCCGGGAACCACTTCTAGTCCGGGAGTCTCGCCGTCGATATGAGCCAGATAAAAGGTCTCTCCGTACTTCACGATTTGCAGATGGCTCCATCGTTCCTGCCGGTCTGGGAAATAGAGATCCCAGACATGATCCATCACCGAGAGTCTGTATTCAAAACGATCCAGACTCCTCAAAAAGGCAACCACTTGTTTTGCACACTTCATGGGTTTTCTTTTCATCGATTGTTATGGGATTTTTCACCACCCGCTTCCGCTAGAGAAGGGTCAGAGGAAATAGAGAGAAGAAACACATGACTACCGTTGTTTTACAATGCATTTCCACAACTACGCCGTTAATTTGCATGGGGAAACTGGAGAAGCAACCCCGTTTTGCAGATTTAACGTGCCGCTTTAATATTGCAATCTTTTCCCTGGCGGAGTCATTAGAGCGAAAAACGGCATTCCCCCGTCACCACACGAAGTGAGACTGGCGAAGGGCAACAGCACAATGGCTCGTTAAAGTCGTTTTCGCCACAGGCGGTCAAAGCAACAGGTTGAATTCTTCCTGAACAACTCGGTCCAGTTCGTCGAGACGGTTTTCAATCACACCCCAAACCATTTTTAGATTTACTCCGAAGTAGTGATGAATCAGCCGGTCTCGCATCCCGGCGATGTTCTTCCACGGCACGGATTCATGGCGGGATTTTATATCCGTCGGCAAACTCTTAACCGCCTCGCCGATAATCTCAAGATTTCTGATTACCGCGTCCTGCGTTTTTCGATCTTGAAAGAAGGCTTCTTTTCCTTCTGTTGTATATTCCCGAATCACCCGGACGGCATCGCGAATATGCGCCAGATAGGCCTGCGGGTCTTTTTTCAAACCGCTATCGCCTCGTGTAAGATTCGATCTTTAAGATACGGGCTGAGTTCATCGTCGGAGACCACATCCGTCTTTTGATGAAACAACTCTTCGAGCTCCTGCGACAATGCGATCATATCCAGAAGATCGCGTTCAGGATCCATTTGAACCAGAAAATCAAGGTCGCTCTCCGACTGATCCTCGTTCCGCGCGACAGATCCAAACACGCGCAACCTGTCTGCGCCATGCTGGCGCGCAATCTCCAGAACACGATCCCGGTTCAGTTTGATTTTTTCCAATCCACTCATGATCAAAATGTACGGCTAAAAAATTAAAACTTCAATCTGTTTTCCACCATCCGCGATCATCCGCCGTCGCCAAGGCTATGGCGGGACAAGCGGATCGCGGCTACAGTCGCTCCCTCAGCCATTGAATATTTCGTTTCACGGTTTTATTGGAACGATCCAGCTTCTGTGCGTAAAGGAATGTCTCTAGCGCTTCTTCATAGAGGCCCTCTTTTCGTAGCTCAATGCCAAGTTTACGCCAGTAAAAGTCGTTGAATCGTTTGTAGTGCGCGGCCTGGCGTAAATACTTCAACCCCGCCTCGCGATGTGCCCCTTGCTCTGTGCAACCCTGTTTCATGGAGAGTGCCAATTCGGATCGCCCAAGTCCGTAGACGATCTCTTCTTTTTTGATGTTATGACGATAAGCTTGGGCAAAAGCCGCCTGCTCCTTCTGCGCCAACTCCCGTTTTGCAACTGGGTCGAGTTCATAGTAGCGATAATGACTATAAATCTGCCCCAGCCCCAGCGGGGCATGCCAGTTTTGCGGGTCAATCATCATGGCCGCCTTATAAAGCCTCTCAGCGCGCGCACGATCCTGCGCCAAACGAAACTTGTCGCCCCAGACCCGCAGCGTCGCCGAACTCATCACCTGTAGACTCCACAACGCCACAAGGATTATTGCACCGGCAAAGACAACCTTTACTACAACTTCAACCATCCCTCGTTTATTTCTGCCCATCTTCATAATTTCGCTTCTACTACCTTTTTGCAGTCGCATAGATCACAGCACCCAATACCCTCCGGTTTTTCTACTGCCACGACGTTCGATTTTTCCTTCAGAAACCAGTTTGGATATATATCGCCCCACCGTCTTTTCCGTCACATCCAGTTGCGCGACCAAACCTTTTCGCTGCACCCCCGGTTGTTGCTCGATTAATTTCACAATTTTTTCATTTAACGGGACATTTAACGGGACATTTAACGGGACATTTAACGGGACTCCTGCGTCTTTCGGAACGGTTTCTGTTCGCTGATCAGTATATCTCAACTCAACAAGGTAGCCACCGCCGGTTTCCTCATATTGGAAAGTCATCGTCGGGTAGTCTGCCACCTCTTTACGTACCCGCAAATATCCACTGCCGTATTTCTCAATGTCACGAGTCAGATAAAAGGCCTCCGCGGTGAGTTTGTTACGTGTTTGAGACTGATAGCAGTCCGTTTTTAACTCGTCAACCGTCAGCCCGCCATACAATTTACCCGGATTGAAAAACGTGATGGCATGATCAAAAATTTTGATTTGAATATCAGTTGGGCTCGTGTAATCCCGATGAACGACCGCGTTGAGCAATAACTCCCGAAGCGCCGACACAGGATACTCGAATATTTCATTTCGCTGAATCTTCCCCGTAATTTCAAAGGCCACCTTTAAGTGCGAGATGATGAAGCTCATCGCCTCTTCAACCACCGAAAACAGCGTGCCGCGAATCATCCGGTCATCAATGATCATTGTGGGGGTCTTAAACCGTCCGATATGCAGGGAATACGGAGGGTCGTTTTCACCAAAAAGAATAACGGCGGCATGAGTTGGGACCCCCTCCTTCACATACCCCAGTTTTTTCAGCACAGCCCAACGATCACCCTCAACCTTGAATCGCCCGCCCTCATGGACTCGTTCAAGAAACGCATCTATTTTATCGTGCGACAACTTCGATAGATCCGAACGCTCATCCGGATAGGCATCCCAAGAAAGCTGCAACGATTGAAGATGCATAGTAGCAACTTCCGTCAACGTCAGTTGATGATTGCTGTTTGCTACCCGTTTATAATATCGATCCTTAAATGCCACCGGCTTCACTGGGAACTCATCCACACGGATGCGCACAAGCGTCTTGTTTTCTATACGAATTGGCTCGATGACGGGAATAATGGAGGGAGATGTTTTCTGCTTAATCTCGTTCGCCCATGTCTGAAGCGACTCATCCCCGCATGACACACCGACAACATTTCCATCAAAAATACCGAGGTAAACACTACCGCCCTTCGTATTTGCAAAAGCGGTCAGCGTTTCAATCACATCCTTACCGAACGACTTCTTGAACTCAACCGTCTCCGATTCGCCGCTGGCTATGATTTCAAAAATCTTTTTCACTGTTAAGTGGTCATTCGTTGTTCACGTGAAGAAACTCAATCAAAAGGCAGGAAGTTTAATCATCCTCCGTTGCTTCTGGCAAGAAGCTAAGTCGAGACCCTTGTCTTTGAGAATTTTGCGGTCGAGAACTTCGACCGCAAAAAGTCGAACTCCTGATAATGGCGTACTATTGGGAATTAGAATTCTGATTTTACGCAGAGAAAAAAGAAGCAAGTTGCAAGGCTGTTTACCTGCCAAAATGCACATTACTATGTACATTCTGCAAGGCTCTTTCCCAAATCTCTATGTTGCAAATTTAAAGCACCGCTTTCATATTCAGAACTCCTGACCTCGGTTGCTTTTAAACGGATACCCAATTTGTAGAGTATCGAAAATACATGCAGGGATAGCGGGTGTCATTTAGCTCATCTTCTGCAAAACTGATCTTTCTCTTTCGCGTTAATTTCGCACTACTATCCGCCTAAAACTTGTTTTTTTGTGCACGTTTTATTCGACAACCCATTCTCAATCAACAACTTAATAGGGGCTGTTTTTGACAAGACTGTTGATGACAGGACAATGGGAAACCTTGTTTCTGTGCCTGTTTAAAAAATCGTCTTGTTATCCATCGTCCTGTCGAAATTCTTTTTTCCTTGTCCTTTGTTTCCTGGACTCCATCTGTAAAAGAGGCGAAACCGCGCATCCGGCGAGGAGGGAAAGCATGAGCGCATTGGGGAAAATGCGGAGTTCAAAGTCAAAGAATCCGTGTACAGCGGTTCCCGCCAACGCCGCAAGAATTGCCACCGCAGGCAGCGCGTGGGTTGCACGATCCGATGTTTTGATCAGGCGGATCATCGGAATGCAAAAACTGATGAGTACCCACACAATCAAAGCCGCGCCAATCAATCCATATTCAGTGAGCATTTCCACAACTTCATTGTGCGGATGAACGGTGAGCACCCGGTTTGCAAAGACCCGATGACGATATTCGGGGAAGGTCAGCTCGTAGTTTCCCGGCCCGAAACCTGTAATAGGACGATCTGCAAACATGACCATTCCGTCCGCCCAAGTCTGGGGGCGAAAATTGAGGGAAATTGCTTCCTCAACGTCCCCTGCAAGGAATTTTGAAGCCACATCGACCACCGGCTGCATCCGGTCACGGAACATCTCGGACCCCATCCAAAGTCCACCGAGGGTCCCTGCGCCAAGCAACGGAACCACCAACAGGGCGATATAGAAAAGCCGCCGACTCTTGCGCAGCATCAACAATAGGGCTGTTGTTGCGAGTCCGGTCACGAGGCCGAGCAACCCTGCCCTCGACTGGGTCTGGTAAATTAGAATGGCAAACAGCGGAATGGAATAGCCAAAGCAGATGCGCCAAAACCACCCGAACTGCGGGAGAAATAGAAAAACCAGACAGAAGGGAATCCACATCTGAAAGAGATGGGCAATGTGATTGGGGCATTGGTAGGTTCCAGCCAGTCTATCTCTATAGTCGGCGTAACGCTCTACACCAAAGATGATATTGGGCGCAATTTTATGCTGCACCACGCTGTAGAGCGCGACCAGGATCAGAAACCCAAAAACGGTCATCCAGACCGCCTTGCGGCGCGGAAAGCGGGAAAGGATGCTAGCGGTTGCCCAGTAAACACCGATGTATGCGCCGATGCGAAGCGTACTGATCTTCGCCTCATAGGGAATCACCGAAAAAGGAATCATGATGGCGCTGTAGAGACAGAAAAGCATTAGCAAACCGCCTCCGGGCGGGATGCTAATACTTTTGTGAGTTGTGGGATGTGGGATGTGGGATGTCGAATCCCCGTTATGTCCCGAGAGTTTAGGAGTATGGGAGTAAGGGTGTGTGGAAGTACTTGAGTCCGATCCATCTCCGTTCGCTGTCGTCAGTCTTCCGTCCTCCGTCCTCCGTCCCCTGACCCCTAATTTCAACTCTGAACTCTGAACCCTGAACCCTGAACTCATAGCCCAGACCGCGAGGGCGATGGTTATCAGCATCAGCAACGGAGCAAAGAGCCAAACCTTATCCTCCCATACGCCGTAGAGGGCCGTTGCAGCAGCAACGGAGATCACCACGATGGCTAGGGTCAATTTTTCAGAAGTCTTCATCTTTAAAAAAAACGAGTGCTATGAACATTTTCAACAGCGGACACCATTTAACCACAGCGGTCTCAGAGATACAGATATTTTTGAACCACGAATGAGAGAGGGAACAAACGGAACTGATTTAAAACAGAGAGTTTTTGACTTTCAAAACTACAACTGTAAGACCCGCCTCAACTCATCAACAGCCCTTTGATGTTTAGCGGGATCCATGTTGCTGATGTTGCGCAGCTTCCACTGCAATGCGGGCAACAGATCGAGATGATCGATCGGCAACCGCTTCCAATCCGGGTTCCCAGTTTTTACAGAGAGGAGAAACTGACGCTCATTTTCACGCAACCCGGCATTTAACTCCCGGACTAATCGCGTGCGAACCGCAATCAGTTGCTCGATGGCGACCGGAGTTTTTGTCATTCCGGAAAATTGAGAATGATAAAGCGCAGCCAGCGGTTGCTCCTTTGGATTAAGCAGCTCGGCCATCGGACGGGGATGCCCGGCCAAATAGACAACAAACGCCGTTCGGATTTGATCGCTCAATCCGAATTGCTCGAACATAAGGTCAACATCAAATAGATCCCGCGGGTGCTGCCGATCCAGAGCCGCACAGATTTTTCCTCCATATAAATCCGCGACGGAAAGAATGCGAGCCTCTACAAACCGTTCAAACTCGGCTTGAGCCGCCGGACAAAGCCTGCGGGTTTCATCAGGATACACCGCGCCGCGAAATACAAATTCGGCTCAATTTTTATCTGAGCCTCCGGAACGCTTACCACCAATCGCCCGGTGACTCCGGCGACCGGCTGTTTGACCACAACGGTCTCGTTCAGTTCGGTCTCTATTCCTTCGGCGAGTTGATCCAATGCGCACGAAATCTGAGTCAACGCTTCTGTACGGGGCACAAGCGGCAGATATGCCAAATCAATATCCACCGACAGGCGCGGCAAATCCTGAACAAACAGGTTCATCGCCGTTCCGCCCTTCACCGCGAAGGACTCGACCTTCTGAATCAGCGGCAGAACCTCTAAAAGCAACTCAACCTGTTTAAAGTAACCCCGATTAAACATCTGCGATCAGCCCCTTTTTTGGAACGGTGATCTGTAATTCACGATCCAACGCGCCCCCGCCATAAACCACCCGCTTCCCGCTCCCGAGACCCACGTTTGTCAGATCGACGTATTTCCACCAGGGATGCGAACACTCCCCGGCCATCCAAAGAAAGGTCCGTTTCACCCGCACCGAGCGACAGGTTGATAAAAGTTTTTGAACCTCGCCGGGCCGGAAAGACGAGAACCCATCAAACAGGATTCGGGCGTAATCAAAATCGGAGTTATTTTGGATACTGTAGAGCAGTTCAAAAGCAGCTCGCTCTGGGGAGGAGGCCCTAACAGAAAAGCCTTGGCATTGAATGTCGCTCACCGGGAGCTTTTCCGAATCATCAAAAAGCTGAACACAGCGATGCGCCAGCTCCACGCCCCAATCTTTTTTGGAAAACCAGGACGGGACCCGCTCAACGCCATCGCTGAAAAGCAGAACTCTTTTTTCCTGTCCCGCCGGAAGAAAATGAGCCAACCCCTTCAACTGAAGAGCGCTTAATCCGGCGACATGCACATTCATTTCCAACTGGGTCTGGAGAGCAAACAAGGCTCCGTTCCAACGGGCCGTCTCACCGGCCCGCATATACGCGCCATGCCCGATCCGATCCAGCCAACCGGAAGCAACATATTTTCGGGCCAAATCCTTCGAAACTCCATGCTCGGCGAGCCACGTTGAAGTCAGCACAGTTCCGGGAACCGCCTTTTGCAGAATGCGGTTTAATTTGCTTATGTTTGGCGTACTCACAGAGCTCTTATATCATATAAATGAAACCAAAGGTCAATATTCGGTTTGTTATTTTTGCAAAAAGCGAACCCAGAGACCGCTTATTTTAATGGAAATAAACAAAGAGTTTTAACCCCTCGATTGCCTCCCTATAACGAAAACTTCAATACCAACGCAAAGAAGACGCCATCCTCTGCGCACGAAGGGGTAAAGCATCTTACCTATTTCAATAAAAATCAGTCATTTAAAATGACTATTTTTACAGGTTCCGTTTTGCATCCAGAATCCAGCATCAACCAAAAAAAACTCAACCATCACCGCCATATTTGGACCCAAAATGGCGACGAGCCTCTCATTTTTTATCAAAAAATGTTCTTCGAAAATTATCTGCGCTACGCTTCGGGTGGCTAAATCTCCCTCCGTTCCACGTTCTACATCCTACGTTCCACTTTCTACGTGCGCATCAACGCGACTCCGTCGCGTTAATACGCCCCTTTTCCGCGGATAACCGCAGAAAAGGTCCGGGCGAGGATGACGATGTCGAGCCAGATGGACCAGTTGCGGACGTAGTAGGTGTCCCACTTTTCCATTCCGGCGGTGCCGGAATCACTGCGTCCGGAAACCTGCCAAAGGCCGGTAATGCCGGGTTGCACACGGCTGCGCGGAGCACGAGCCGCCGCCGTCAGTTGTTCGTGGTGATAACCCGGCAATGGGCGCGGCCCAACGAGAGACATTTTTCCCGTTAATACATTCAGGATCTGCGGCAGCTCATCCAGCGAGGTTCGGCGGAGGAGTTTGCCGAATCGGGTCACGCGTGGATCATTGCGAAGCTTACAGTTCCGCTCCCACTCGGCACGAAGAGAGGCATCGTCCAACAGCGCTTTTTTTAGCACGTCCTCTGCATTAGCAACCATCGTCCGAAATTTGACAGGGCGAAACGAGCGATTGGCTTTTCCAACCCGATGCTGAAGGAAGAAAGGATTTTGACGATCCACAAGTAAAATAAAGAGGGGCAACAACACGAGCATCGGAATCCAAAGTGGCGCACTCACCAGCACAAGGAACAGATCAATCGTTCGTTTAAAAATCCGAGCGAGAGGGTTCAACAGATTGCTCGTGATTTCCAGTCCGATCAGACTGCCTAGCGTCCGGGGCAGTGCCCAAAGGAAAATGTCTTCTTTAATGTCCGGCAAAAGAACGACGCGCTGGTATCCCGAAAAGACCCGGTCAAAACTTTCGGAGAGCGTCGATTTTTCCGCCACCGCAACGGGGACGATCGCCACGGAGGCCTCCCGACTGTACTCCGTGAGCGTTCCGGAAACAGGAACGCCCCGAAAAGCTTCTTCGACCGGCAGATCGTCCGAATAGATGCTGTGAGGTACATATCCAAGCGAGGGGTGGTTCAGAAAGTCGTCGATGACCGCCGAAACCTTATCCGAGCTTCCGTACAGGGCGGTTCGGCAGCCCCACTGCCCCGCTCGCAACAACGCTTTTTTGACCGGGATACGCGTCAACGGAATAAAAACCGCACCGAACAGCCAGGAAACCAGATAAACAATTCGACTGAGAACAATGCCGCCGCGACTCATCAGAATCACAATTCCCGCAATCGCAAAAACGGAAAGCAGTAACAACTGAATCCGGCGCAACTCTTCGACCGCACCAATTCCCCATGCAGGCACCACGCGCGCGAC
>Ga0307990_1001805_pt1 | contig 17714 bp, 13 predicted proteins | sample EllFjometagen129_FD_203168 | JGI IMG/M metagenome (GOLD analysis project Ga0307990, IMG submission 203168) | Marine microbial communities from Ellis Fjord, Antarctic Ocean - #129 | ecosystem: Environmental > Aquatic > Marine > Unclassified | place: Southern Ocean | collected 2014-10-08
GATTGTAGAAATCAAGATAGCGGTTATCACGGTTGGGTCTATCCGTATTTTCGGTACGCCCGTAGCGATATTTATCGAAGATATCTCCCTTGCCGAACATGCGCGGGTCAGCTTGGCTTTTCAGTTCGGCAAACAGCTTCTTTTTCAGCTGGCCAGCCCGTTCTTTATACTCGGGATTTCTGATAAGGTTATTAACACAGTCCGGATCTTTACGCAGGTTATAGAGTTCTTCAGAGTCGCGCTTATCAAAGCATAGCTGCCAGAAAGATTTATCTTCTCCGTTACGGCGCAAGTTGAGGACTTCAGTTTTTGTGGGACTTCCATCACAATTCAGGTAGCCGGTTTCAGGATTACAGTAAGGCCAGCGATCAACCTTAAAATTATGGATATAAAGCATGCCCTCTTTGATAATGGAACGAATCGGGTAGCCGACATCATCAGGGCGTCCGACATCATGCCGTTCCTGTCCAAGCAGAACATAATTGCGTTGCTTGATAACGCGTCCGGCTTTCACGGAATAAAAGATCGGGGTCAGGCTCTCGCCCTGAATGGGCTGCATGCCCTTAGTTTCCGGATCGGCCACCCCGGCCAGCTCCAGCAGCGTTGGTGCAAAGTCTATAAAGCTGATGTAATCGGTGATTTTTCTGCCCGGACTCTTAATCCCCTCTGGCCACATCATAGCAAGCGGCATATGGTTGGAGAGCTCGTATTGGGTTCCTTTCCCGCGCGGAAAAGGCATGCCGTTGTCGGAAGTGACGATGACGAGGGTGTTTTCAAGCTCCCCGCGTGTATCCAGTATTTTGAGCATGCGGACCAGATGTGAGTCAAAGTGTTCAACCTCAAATGCGTAGTCAAGCATGTCGGTGCGCACGGTTTCAGTATCGGGCCAGCAGGCGGGTACACGGTCAATATCTTTAAGCTGTTTAGCGCCAGTTTCGATTCCAATCCTATATTTGTATTTACGGTGTGGTTCCGTAGCACCATACCAGAAACAAAAGGGGCGATCTTTAGGGCGTTCATCCAGAAAGTGTTCAAAGTTGGCGGCGTAATCAAGTGACGAAATGCCGGGAACCTGCTTCTTCAGCTTATGCGTGTCCCATTTTTTGCCGGTCGGATGTCGTCCCTCTTTCAGTCGCACCGGCGATAATCCTTTACCGGTAGTTCCGACAATGTAGTCAGTACTCTGGTGCAGGATCTCACAAAAAGTAACAAACTTATTTTGAAAGAAGAAAACATGGTTGGCCGCTTCTTCAAGCTGCCAGGAGTTACGTCCGGTCAGGATGCAGGCCCGTGAAGGCGAGCACTTTGCGTTGGGGGTATAGGCATTCATGAAAAGAAGACCGCACTCAGCCACACGGTCAAAGCCGGGTGTCTTTACCCATTTGCAGCCATAGGCACCTGTATGCGGAAAGGATTGATCATCAGAGATGGCAAACAGGATGTTGGGTCGCGCTACTGCCGAGGCATATGTCGCTGTCAGCACAGCCGACAAACAGATTATAGTTTGAAGTGTTTTCATTAGTATCCTATTAATCCGCGAAGCTCCTCAATATGCGCTTTATAGATACCGCGTGGTGTTGTTTTATACTTTTTGCAGAGCCATGCGGCATAGCCTGTCGCAATCCCCATCTGCCCCGTGGTTTTCATAACCCGTGGTCCACCCAGACCGATATGGGAGCAACTGAAACAGCGACCCGCCATCATCAGATTATCGATATTTTTTGAATAGAGTGAACGGAATGGGATATAGTATGTGCCTCCGGTTTTATAAAAGAGGGCACGGGATAAGAAACTGCTTTTCTCAAGCTGGTAATGAACATCGATCTCTCTTCTCTCTTCAACCACAGTATCCGGAAAGGTTCTTCTCTCGGCCGCATCGGTCATTGTGTAAATATAATCACCAACCAGCCGGAGTGACTCGCGCTTGCCGGAAAGATAGCCCACCCATTTCAGGCGGGTGTTGGCGTTCTTCGGATCTTTTTTTGCATTCGAAAAGGAGCCGTAGATGGCGCGCAGCAGGTGATCACGGATCTCCTCCGCATCATCTATCTGATGCTTGTCATTCGATGAATACTCCCAATACCACTCACCGGATGTGGCGGCATGTCCTTTGGCAACATCCATAGCCCAGGGAACCTCCGGAAATGTAACCGGAGCACCGGCACGTTCCGAATTCCACAGAAGTGATGATCCCATTGTGCGAGAGTCGGCAACTTTGGGTGACCACTTATCGCCATGTTTTGACCATGTTTCAGCATAGGTGTCAGAGCTCTCCCGTCCGTATCGAAACTCAGCTCCGGCCCAGTAGCCAATCCAGCCGTCGCCGGTGCAATCTATGAATACCGGAGCGCTGAAGCACTTTATTTCTCCGCTCTCAGTCTGACGTGCATCTATGCTGGTTATGCGAGAGTGCTGTGTGTTAGCGTCATATGCACGCCAGCACAGAAATTGGTGAACATTCTTGGCTGCATCCATGGTCTTGTGTCGCTTAGTTGTATCTGGAATGGCTTTCGCCGAACCGTTCGGCCAGTGTTTTGTATCGAGTCCCTTCAGCATGGTCTCACCTTTCCCATAGATTCCGAGGGTATGGACGCGCACTTCACTGCTTGCATTACCACCGAGTAAAGGGCGGTCATGGATAAGGGCCACCTTGAGCCCTTGTTTATCTGCCGCAAGAGCCGCTGCGCAACCGGCTATGCCACCTCCAACAATGACTACATCGAACTCCACTGTCGCGCTTGGAACTTCAGGTAAACCCGAGATCTGCCTGCGCCAGGCGGCCAGCTTTGTAAGATCATCCGGTGGCACATTCTGGCTATCTGTACTGAAAAAGAGTGCATCGCACCGGCCGTCGAACCCAGTCAGATCCTTCAGTTCGATGGGGACCTCGGTGCCGGAAATTTTGACCTTGCCGGCCGACTGCCAACTCCATCCGGGATTCGTTCCCAGGACAGAATCTACTGTCTTACCATCAACGACAACTTGAAAACGACCTGGGGCATCCCACTTGCCTGGCGCCCAGTTTCTGGTTCTAACCCATAAATAATAGACACCTTTTGTAGGAAAGGAGAGTGTGGTTTTCGCATTTTCCACGGCTCTGCCCATGCCATGCGCCAGCAGGAAATATGAGCCCATGATATCTGCAAACTGCTGGTCAACTTTCCAACCGCCCTTATCGCGGAAGCTTTCAGCCTCGACCAGAACATTTCCTGCGGCACATGTTGTAATGCTGCTAACCAATAAACCTGCTGCTGCGATTAGAACTTGTAATCTGAAAAACATTTTTCGCCACCTTCTTTTTATAATACTGCTAATCATTCCACTCGGATAATGGAAGATAGAGGTTGCCTTTAATTTTGACATCAGAGCAGTTGCCTGTCTTTATGAAAAGTCCGTCATTAAGTTCCTTTTTCGAGTATGCCTTGTTGCCGGTGATACTCAATCCCTGCGTGCTTTTGGCACCGATGCCGGTCGTGCTGCGCAGCAGAAAAGAATTACCTTCAACTCTGATATTCTGGTGAACCGAGTCATTTGGGACGCTGTTTTGCGGGTTGATATTGATTACCGGTTCTGCGCATTTGATGAACCTGTTATTACGGATGGTCATATCGCGCACACAGCCGGATTCGAACCAGCCCTTTGCATCATCCTCAAGCAGGATGGCACTCATATGGGTTCGGAAAAAAGTATTGTTCTCAACCACTACTTTGCGACGGGTAGTTATAAGAAAACCGCGGGTTGGAATTCGTTCTACAGAGCAGCCGCGTATCTCAACTTCAGGAGTCCAGCTTACATTTTCTACGGCATCATTTTCTTTGAGCTCGGCTGGGATACTTTTATCCAGGGTTAAGAGCATCTCTCTCGGATTTAGCAACTTTGCCTCTTTAATCCCGTTGGGGGCATAGGTTCTGAGAGAGTTCCAGGCGACAAATTCGATAGCATCTCCAGGGTTGAAAGCCATAAAGCCAAAGGTTTGAGAGTGCATAAAGCGCACCTTAATCTGTTTGTCAGAGATCTTTTCGATAACGCGCAGATGAGTTCCGTGAATGTTGATGGCATCGTCATGTGCCCCTGAGAAGCGGCAGTTATTCACAATCACCTTGCCTTTGCAGCCAGAGACCTGGATGCAGTCGGCCCATGCGGAGGTTGTTCGACCGCTATTCTTATCCGGGGCAAAAACAACATGGTCGAACGTCAGGTTTCCTGAAAATTGATTTACTATGCCCATGCCGTGTATATACTGAAACTGCACATCTTTCCAGGTAATATTTCTGCTGCGTCGGGTGAAAACGCCGGCGCAATCGCGTGCGGTTTCGCGAAGCTGGTAAATGCATTTAGGTTTCATGCTATGCTTACCGCGGGCACGAACCAGAAATGGTTTAAGTTCTTCCAGCATCAGACCTTTGAGTGGATCACGCTGACGCCGGACCTCATTTGTGAGCAGGTCAAGTTTCTGGGCCAGCCCCGTCTTGTAACTCCAGCCTTCGCCCTGCCAGGTGATCTTGCCATCCTCGATTGTGTAGAGTGAATCTTTATGGATTTTCAGGTCAACATAGCCATCGCCCAATGCAACCACGCTGAACTCAGAGACCGTCGGCCTCTGATAATCGAAGGTTAGACCTGATATTGCGATGTTTTCGCAGCTGTCGATGCAGAATTCAATCATTTTGCCGCGATAGACGAGGCTTGCTGCCGGACCCGCAACGGTGAAGTGCCTGGCGCCATCGAGAAGAATTCCGATGGCTTTGCCTTGATCAGGAAAGGTGTTTGTGTTGGATATCTGATATTTGCGTCTGAGGGCCCTGGCGGGATAGAGGTCATAACGACCGGCGGCAAAGCTGATTTTAACTGGAGACTCAGCTGTCCCGGCTCCTGTTAGCATAAGCGTCTGATCAAATGATCCGGGTGCCGTGATTTTAACATGATCGCCGGGGGCCAGCCGTAAATGGTTGATATGAGTGAATGTGCGCCATGCGCTTTTCTCCTCCAATCCCGAATTGCTGTCGTTGCCACCTGCCGGGTTAATATAGTAGGAGGTGTTGCCCGGTGAGGCTTTGCGCTGTTCTGCAGCCGGGTACATGACCTCTGCAGTGCTGACCGAACCAGCAGCTGAAAGCAGGTAAGCCAAAACAAATATATTTAAAGCTATCTTTTTCATACGTCCTCTTTTTAAGATCGTTTATTAAGTCCTGAGTGGAAGCTCGTTGCTTTTTGTCAGGATTACGCCATTTTACCGTCGGCTTTCGCCTGAATCTCCTGCCATGGATTATTTTTTTCCGTACTCGTACACGTACTCGTACACTCAAATCTCTTTTCCCTATCCCCGCCAGAAGTCAATCCACTGTATATATAATGTTTGCGGTATTTCGTCAAGCAACATATCCGGAAGGGCCAGCTCGAAGTAACCTTCTTCAAAAGGAATAACACGAACTTCCGGCTGCTTCGACACGCTCAGGAAAGGCGAAACCGGAATGACGAAATAGCCAAGTGCCCAAAGGCGCGCCAGCTAAAGGCTAAATATTTCGCAAGTTGCCCGGCGGGGTCACGGCCCCCGCCCTACAGCTTTATAGTCCATCATTGCATTTACTGTAGCTGAGGTCCTTGCATGCCAAGCCGTAGTCCCGCTTTGCGGGGCGTAGGCTGGACCTCGGAAGGTTTACCCACACAAAAGTCGGAATAACCAAACTTAGACGCATTCCATCAAAATCGATGACGAGCCAACAGTTATCGTTGCGTTAGCGGATGGCATATACGAAAATTTTGTCGGCCCTTCGAAGGTAGAGACGCCCATCTGATATGGCCGGTCGTGCCCATGTCTGTTGACCTGCGTTGGGTATTGTGAATCTACTCATAATGCGACTTGCTTTCTCGTCGGCTTCTATCAGATACATAACCCCTCTGTCGCTGAGCGAGTAAAACCGGTTATCCGCATAAATAGTTGACCCATTGGTAATTTCTTTGTTGAAATGCAGCACTTTTGCATTTTCAAGATCGATACAAATCCAGCCATCGCCATTGTGCCCGTAGATTCTGCTCTGCCGAACTGCAAAGCCACCCAGATGACTCTTCTCTTTTTTGCTACGCATAAGCGGCACTGCCTTCAATGCATGACCTTCCTTCCGGATCTCTACGATGGCGTGTGCGCCTTTGCGTCCGGAGTCCGCAAACACTTTTTCGCGCCAGACTATTGGGGTTAATGAGTTACGGGCTTTACCGAATGGGCTGTCGTAGCGCCATAGCAGCTTGCCGTTTGATACATCAATGCTGATTAATCCGATATCGGATAGCGAAAGAAACTGATCCACCCCCTGGATATTGGCCACAATGCCGGAGCAGTAGGCCATGGTGTCATCCAGCCCGGAGCTCTTCCAAATGGTTTTGCCTGTTTTTTTATCCAGCCCTGCGACAGCTGCCTCTGCTCCACCGGGTTGGCAGATAAGCATATTTTTGTGAACCAGCAGCGAGTCGGCATACTTGAACTTCGGAAGGGGGGCTTTGAAATCCGAGAGTGAGCGTTTCCAGAGCTCCCGCCCTGTCGTAAAGTCAATTGCGGCCAACCGGCCTACCTCACTGAGTATATAAACCAAGCCTCCGTCTACTAGTGCCGATCCCTGTGCGCCAAAGCGTGCGCTACGGAAGGGGCCGTTGTTGAATTGCCATAACTTTTTCCCATCGAGTGAGAAGCAGAATAAAATCTGATTTTGATCGACATGTCCGCTGATAAAGATTTTGCCGCCAGCAATTATCGGGGATGAGCAACCTTTTCCGATATCTGATATGGTCTGAATAAGTTCAGGACCATTCGCGCCCCAGCTTTGCAGTAAGCCCTTCTCAGAGGATACGCCATCACGCTTTGGTCCCCGCCACTGCGGCCACTCATCAGCGCAAGCGGAGCTTGCTGCAAACAGCATCCAAACTGTAATCAGGATTAACTCAAAACGAATATTTTTGCTGATACGTACTCTCATTTAACACCTCGAATTTATAATCGCAAACCCTGATTGGAAAATACGAACGAGAAGTTTTGATAACAAATGTATCAGAATCACCCATTTGTATCGCCCAGCCACTCACGGTACTCTTTCTTTGGGTCAGTCCTCTTCTTCTCACAGCCCCGGCATCTTTTTTTCTAATGAAACTTCTTTCGTGCTTCTATCCAAGGCAGCAACTTATTTGATATGAATTTTTTCTTTGCCATTTTTTCATCTTCTCTTATCACAGCGAATAGGTCAGTTGCGGGTAACCGTTTAGCTGATTCCACGACCCGTGGCGAACGACAATTACAATTTAACATCAGCGACAATTTAAAAGAATTGGGCCTGAAAAATAGTGAAAATCTTCCAGTTTTATCGGTGTTATTGCTAACTACGAACCTAAGGTTCCGACCCCGAACCCGCCGAACGTTTTAGTCACAAATCACGGGCGACGGCACGCCGTACCGCGCATTTGCCTTGTTGGGTTCTTACTCTTTCTTTTTCCATATAAAACGCAACTAAGCGTTTTGGATCATGTCCAAAATGCTCTGATATCTTTCGTCGTGTTTTTCGAATCTCGGTTATTGTTTCAATTTCTTTCATTTTTTTCATCCAATTCCATGGGGGTTAAAATCTCGGGAGTGAAAATTCTCAGTCTTTCGTTAATCTGTCTTATGTGCTTTCGTTTATTTGAGTTTGCCAAATGATTACAATTCCAAGTTAACAGATAATCGATCTTATGATAAGAAGCAATTGCCAAATGTAAAGCGTCTCCGAGAACATCTTGCGGCATCAGAAAATTAGCTAGATAAACTTCGACAACCGCTTCGATGTCCGAGTTGATTTCCAGATAGTCCAAATCGGAGATCAACCTTATTTTTAAACAGTTACTCCCCTGTTTCCTGCTTTATAAACGATTTTAACAATTGAAGATGAGTATTGATTATTTGCCAGATTTCCTCGGCATCAATACCAAAATAATCATGTGCTACAATATTGCGTAAACCACGGATTTCAAACCAATCCACTTCGCCTGAAGTGAGGTCCTGATAAACATCCGACAGTTTCTCTGCCATTTCACCTATGACAATAAAATTCATCATCGTTGCATCAAAAGCTTGAGAGTCTTCATAAAACTCATCGGCACTTGAATGTTCAGATGTATATTTCTCAATTTTCGTAATCGCATCCAGCATATTTAGCAAACAGGCAAAATCTTTATGAGAGCCTCTAGACATATTTCGCCTCTCTACTGATTGAATCACGAAATACCGGCTTTATATATTTTAACCGGCAAATATCAACCGGCAGATCAAACTCATCTTGAATTTCTTTCTTCAACCCGATCTGAGTGAGATTATATTCTGACTCAAACCTTTGCTTATTATTTTTTTAAAAAGTTAATATTACTGATGATGTCACCATAATGCATTTCCCTCCTTAAATAAGAAGATATTCTATCCATCACTTGTTATTAGAAGTAGTATCCGATTTTTTTGGGATTTCTTCAAGAGTTACTTTTTTTTGGATTTTTTTATACCTGACACCAATTATTTCTGAATTCGACAAAATCATATTTGGCTTTTAATGTCCTGGAGTTTGTGAATGCTTTCACAATGGCTTCTTTTGACAGATTGTTATGCAAAATCAACCAACTATAAACCGGGTCATTATTAATATGATTGTATACTTCAAGATAATTAAAACCCTCATCTTCTAATTCAGAAGTTAATTTCTTAGCAACTGTATTTTTTGTAAAGAGAGCATCTTTTGCCCTTACCCATCCAACAAGATTATTATTCTCTTTGAGAGTGTGGACAGACTTATGAATTTCTATATTTATGTCTTTGAAATCCTTAAAGAAACCGGACATTCTATCAAGAACTTTTCCTCTAAATGCCTTCAACTTCTGTTTGTATTTCAATAAGATGGCTTTCAATTTGATCAAATTTTCTATAGAACCTTTTGAGTCTTGGATCGCTTGCTCGAAGTCGATTTTTCAGCAGATCAATCCCATCCTGTTTCGTGAAGTCGTCATCCAAGATAGAATTATACAGACGGTTTATCTTGTCAAGCAATACGATTATATAATCAAGCTCATTACTCATGGCCTATTCTTTTCCTCTCCTAGTTTGAGTAAATCTTATCAAAGGTTGGAATTCAAAGCGTTAAGTAACTGCTCTTTACGGGATGAATCCTCTTTTAAAAGACGGAGCAGATGAAGACGGGGGTACAAACAGATAAATCCATTTGTGACTATCCCTCTTGAATGGTTAAGGATGAAACGTATAGGGGATTGATCTGCCGAGCTGCTTCTGCTCATATAAGTGGCTATATGAAGAGGCGGGTCGCGTTTTTCCTGAAAGTACCAAACTTTGCGCGATTAGCACAAATAACCTTGATCCACACCTTCTTTAACACCCTTCTCAAGGTATTTCCATGCAAACGGATATTTGCGTTTTGTTTCATCCGGCATACAGGATATTGAAAGAAGAAAGCGTTTCTTCTCTATGACAGGTTCTCCATTTGAATCAGATTCTACTACAGGAACCTTCAGGTAACGCGGAGATGGTAGTAGCGGAATGAGACAATCTCTTTCAATGGAGTTCTGTAAAACAGCGTCTTCGTCTAAAATGAAGAATGCATTATTACCCGTAGCAATTCCTCTTGTGATATGGAACAGATCGCTTAACACAATACTGCTATCAATTTGAGTGTTACCGGATTTGATAAAGTTCCATTTGCTCAAAGGGGGTATTGCACCTACATCTATGCTTTCTGTGAGTTTAGGTGATTGATAGTTGCCAACTGTAAATTCAGCTTCAACCCTGGAGATGGAGTTTCTTTCCAGGACAAGAGGAGTCGGTTTGATGGTGTCGTCTTCCAACCATGGAAAGAGATCCCGGTCGGCCACTTCTGAAAGGACATCTATGATTCTGGTTAATTGCTCATTTAAAGAATCTTCTTCAATTTGAGGTGGAATGCGCGGAGTCTTTTTTTCGGAACCTTCCATCGAGGATATCAAGTTCTTGGATGCGTATGCCAATCCGACAAGGCGATCACGAGCCAGAGGAGGAGCTGATGTCATACACAACATTGGCAGTATGCCCGGATTGGATTTCAACATTTCGGTCGATAAATTTTTAAGATTGTTTGATAGACTAAGAGCTTCTACAACATCCTGCTTAGTCGCATAAATCTTTGTGAGTGCCTTTATACATATTTTGCTTCTCTATTAATTAAAGACTTAACCACATTCCAACACCCAAATACACTATTAGCGCAAAATCCGGTTGGATTTGCTGAATGTAGCCCGCTCGCGGCTCTCCTGAGCTTGTCGAAGGGCCGCGAGCGAGGCTTTGAGCGCAAATGAGGTTGTCCGCTTTGAAACCCCGCCCTATTCGTGCTTACAACCCCGATCCGCAGTTGCGGCGCAACTGGGCTACATGTAAACAGCGCCATGCGTGCGCAGACGATGTGAATCAGATGCTCTGCCGCCTCAGGAGATGCCAAAAGCTGCTTTTCTGGTCCTCTCCCGTGGGTGTCACTCAACTTGTTTCGCTGACTTTTGCGTGCTCTCCCGCATTCGCGGGAGAAGCGTGCCCTACAACAAGATTCAAAGTGATTTTTTTAACTTATGCACGGGTTTTACCCGCAAATCTCCGCAAATAGATGTGGAGGTTCGCGGTCAATAACGGTGTTTATTTTCCTGAAAGCGGGGATTGTTGATGAGGAGGGTGTGAGCCAGTCAAAACTCCTAAAGAAGAAGACCATCCCGTTTTTTCTTGATATTTAACAACGGGAGTGTTGTTTTTCAAGTTATGAAACATATATATATGGAGAGTTGCGCAAGCTTTCAATGACAATGAGTATGCCCCCAAGCTTCTACCATCGGAAGGAGCAGAGGTTGATCTTTTCAAACTGACCCATCTGCCGAACTCTGTTATAATCAATCCGCATGAGAGCATTTATATTTGATATGGACGGAGTACTGGCAGATAACTCGGATCACCACGTGCAAGCCTGGACTGTTTTCAGTCGGGATTATGGCCGGGAGCTGACAGTTGATGATATTAAGCAGCGCCTTGGATATAACAATCGCGAGTATATGCGTTTTATCCTTGATCGGGAGCCGACGGAAATTGAGGTCGCCGATGCCACCGTCCGCAAAGAGGCGCTCTACCGCGAAATTTTCAGTCGGCACCTTAATCCGCCTGCGGGCTTGATTGCACTGCTGGATGCATTTAAACGTGAAGTGCTCACCTGCGGCGTGGCAACCTCAGCTCCGGCTGACAATGTTGATTTTGTCCTAGATGGGCTGAACATCCGGCAATACTTCAAAGAGATTGTTGATGCCTCACATGTCAACAACTGTAAACCCGCTCCGGACAGCTATCTGGAGGCAGCAAAGCGTCTAAATGTGAAAACATCCGAATGCGTGGTGTTTGAGGATGCGATTGCGGGTGTGCAATCTGCGAATGCCGCAGGAATGAAGGTGATCGCAATCACAACAACCTACCCGGCTGAGGTGCTGAGAAAGTATGGACCGGATGCGATTATTGAGTCGTTTACCGATCTGCAACAGCCTTGCGCCGCACGGAGTATTATTGAAGAGGCAATCGGCAGGCCGTTTATAATCTAGAAATGAAAAAGAGGAACGTATCCATCTCGTCTTGTCACGGCGTAGTCGCGAAGCTCGAAGACGGAAGCGATGGACGTGCTGGGGGAACCTCAAAAAATGCTTAACTTCGAGTCAGACCCCTACTTCAAAAGTAATATTGTACCCGTTCCGGGTGGGGCAGGCGGATCTCCCGCCCCGGAGAAGACAACATCATCCACGTACCATCCAGGGCTGGATGTGTCTTTATTGGTTGCCAGCCGCCAATGCACGCGCAGATTGCGGCCCGCATATTTGGCATCATCAGTCAAGGCCACAACCGTCTGGATAAACCCGCCGCTGCTACCGGACCATCCCTGGCTACCAGCCAGGGGATTGCGGTTGGAAGGTCTTCCGCCATCGCTGCCGATCACGGCATTGTATCCATTTGCCACAAAAGAAGCCCCCGAGCCGGCAGAGTTGACATCAAACCAGCCGCCTCCATCCAGGGAGAACTCAAGAACCGCCCCGTCATTAACCTCAAAGTCGAAGTCATGCCAGAAAGACAGCTGCTGTCCCACGGCAACCGGAGTGATCAAGAGCGATGGTGAAACCAGAGATGTGTCTGAGCGGGTGTCCACCCCGGCAGAGTGCATTGACTGCGTTGGCGAGACCGACTTAGCTGTGTTTAGAGTCCATTGACTGACTCCTTCATCAGCAACCAGGCTCCACCCTTTTGCAACAATGTTACTTGTTTCAAAATCCTCATTCCACAAAGGGCCGGGAACAACAAAAGCATTATACAGAATTGCACGCTGTCCATCTGGATTGGTTAATTCAACGTTCCACCAACCGTTGGCCAGTCCATCTGTATTTATCCGGGTTCCAACCGTATCGCCTTTAAACTCAATGTTAGTCCCCGGAGCGGGTGCTTCATTCATACGCAGGAGCCGCACGGAGGCCCCCAGCATAAAATTGTCGCCGGTGAGTGTAAAAAGAGCGGTCCCGGTTGCACTCAACGGCTGCGAGTCGGTCAACTGCGGCGCCGGGGCTGTATTAGCCGGGTTCACGCCGCTCAGAATCAACGAAAAGACCTGAGACCCGCCAGTCAGGATTCCGGCAAAGGAGACATGCGCCTGATAAACACCGGGCTGCGTCGGGGATGCAACGAGTAACTGCTCCACATTATCGGTGTTGTTAGAGCCGGGAACAGCCGCATCGGCATAGGACATCCAGTCGCTGACAAAGGGCATGACCCAGGGTTCATAAACCGAACCGGATGGGCCGATTATGCGCAGGTCGAGGTTGTTAACCAGGCGCGCAGTGCGGGAATCAGGCGATGTGGTTGCAGTACCTGCCGGGTCGGTCCAGCACAGAGTGGCCCTTATAGGTGAAGTTCCATCCCAGGAAAAGGGAAAAGTGACAACACTGCGACTATCAGTGACCCTATCCTCTATTAAACCACGTGTTCCGGGGTTGTTCTTATAAACCTGGAGAAGGTCAGCGGCACCAACTCCGTTTACGAGTCCCCATCCATAGCTATAATCGGGTCCGTCTGTTCCGAGATCATCAGCGGTATGAATCAGGAGAGCCTTAAGGGATGAAGCACGCAGGGTGTGACCGGGGAAAAGAAGAGAGTAGCGCTGCAGTATCTGACGAGCCGTACCGGCTGCATTAGGCGAGGCCATACTTGTGCCAGAATATGTGCCGTAGGCGGTGTCGCTGGAGGCGAGAGACGAATAGACACTCCCGCCGTTTGCAACCAGATCCGGTTTAATCCGTCCATCATCAGATGCTCCATAGCAGGAAAATGAACTGACAGACGCCACCCCCGGTGAGCGTAATCCACCGGAAACCGCATCACTGACGGAGCCTACGGCAATCACATTTTTTGCAAGGGGAACAAAGCTTATAGTATCATATCCCCCTCTATAAACACCGTCACCCGGAGGATGGGATGCCGGATCATAGGAGACAACCGAGCCGCCAGGAAAGAGCGCAACACTGGCACCTGCGGCGGGGTTTTCATTGCGGTCATTACCGGCAGACCAGAAGGCCAGGTAGTAAGGGAGGGAAGAAGCAAGCGCATCCATATCACGTGATTCTGTTGCATAGCGCCCAAAGTCGGTTTCCATGCCTGAAGAGTCAGTTCCGCTGCCATACCACACCCATAGCGGGGTTTCACCGGTGTATGCCCAGCCGGTCAAGTAGCCGTAGCTGTGATTTGAGATATTCAGTTTGTCAGGCTCATCAGGATAGGAAGCACCGCGGGAGGTCATCTCGCTTAAATCGTTATTCCAGTCATAACTGTCAATGGTAACGAAGGTCATCATGCCATGGGCATTTGCAATAACACCTGCTGCACCAATGGTCCCGCCCACATGGGTGGAGTGATCGGCCGCAGCGATGCCCTCCATATTATTTATTCTTCCGACAAACTCCTGATGAGTCTCCCTTACGGAACCGGCATCCCAGATACCGACAGTGCACCCGGATCCATCTGCATTATATGGAGATGCACGCAGAATGTTCGCGCCTGTTGAAATAGCGGCGTTGACATTGTGCGTGGTGTGATAGAGCGGTATTCCATCAAGAAAATTGACCAGTTCATGAACATGGCCATCAGTTCCTTCAACCCGCAAAGGAAGTCCCATGGCCCCTGCCTGGGTATTGACTATATTTCGCCGCTGGTTTTCTTTATCACGCATCTGATCCACAAGCTGCATGCGGTTGCTTTGATTACGTAGGTCACCTGCCTGGTTAATCAAAGTTGAGAGTAAAAGATCATCACCGATAACATGAAACGAGATTAAAGAGATCAGCGCAAATATAATCGACACCATTTTTCTATTGTATATATTCATAATTATAAATTCTCCTTTTATTTAAGTATATTTTACATATAAATAAAACGATGTCCAATTTTTTTTGTTTCTGATAGCTTTGTTAATCGTTTAATGGCTTTGATCACGGTGTCGCTGTATTTGGAAAAATCGCCAGGAATCTCTTCGCAATCCAGATAAGTCAACACGGTAATTCATAGATCAAGAAAATAGAGCATGGCAGTTTTAGAGATAAAATGGTTGTTCTCAAGCACAATTGTGATAATATTCACACGTAATGAAGGTTATTACAAAAACTTGGAGCGACGACACAATTCCGTACATCTGCTGGGATCGTGAGTGGACAGTTGCGGATATACGTGGAAGACTGCATTCGGCGCAGGGAGTAGAGCGGCACCGGCTTATGGCGTGGTTGATGCGAGAGCTGAAGACTCCCGGGGTCTGGTATTTTTTGAATCCCATTGAAATCAAAGGAGATTTGCACTGAGGTCTTTGACGTTGCCCTGAGAGAGAGCCTGCGGGCACAAGGACTTTTTTCAGAGTTCGGCAGGTTTCAGCTTAAGGCCCGCATTTCGAAAATCCTGCAACCTCCAGGCAGGTTTAATATGAAAGTTACCACACATGTGGCATACACCCTGGTGGACTCAAAGAGTGATAAGATTGTTTTCAAAGAAACAATCATCGCTGACCACACCGCTTTCACAGCGGAGGCTCTTTCCAGCATCAAGCGCCGTCGCCTTGCCAATGAGGGCTCCGGCAAAAGCAATATTGCCCAGTTTCTTAATCAGCTTTCCCAACTCTAGTGAGAAAAAGTGATTGATCTGTCTTATGGCTGTCTAAGTATCCTGTTTGTTACTGCAGTTCTTGCCGGTTTCGTTGATTCCATTGCTGGAGGCGGTGGCATCATAACCGTTCCGGTTCTTCTGGCCCTCGGTTTTCCTCCCCATCTGGCGCTGGGGACGAATAAACTCCAGGCGAGTTTTGGCAGTCTCACGTCAACACTGAACTATCGACGCGGAAAGATGCTGAGGTTCCGTGAAATCATTCCCGGTATCGCTTTTACCGCACTCGGCGCCTGCACAGGAACGATAACAGTTCAGGTTATCTCGGCGGATGTTCTGACACGCATTATCCCGGCCTTGCTTGTAATGATCTTCTTGTATATGCTCTTCAATCCCAATCTGGGCGATACGCAAACGACTCATCGCATGACTCCCTGGTTGTTCTATCTCGTGTTCGGGTGCCTGCTCGGATTCTATGATGGTTTCTTCGGGCCGGGTACGGGGTCGATCTGGACAATTGTATTTGTTTTATGGCTTGGATTTGACCTCAAGCAAGCTACCGCCCACACAAAAGCACTGAACTTTACGAGTAACATCGTTTCGTTGGCCGCCTTCATTGTGGGTGGACATGTTGTTGTGCTCGCCGGTGTCACGATGGGTCTGGGCCAGATCCTCGGTGCCTATGCGGGCTCACATCTGGTCCTTAAGTGCGGCACACGTTTTGTTAGAATCTTCTTCCTTTGTGTGGTTGCAATCACCATAGCCAAACTGCTGTGGTCGACATATCTATAATAGAAGGCCGGAATATCCATTACCAGAAAATTGCCTGCTAAGTAAGCGACCAGCTAAATCCCTAAATTAATGACTGGTAAATTTTAATTAAGTTTAATATAATGGTTGCACAAAAGCTTGTTAAGGCATCAGAAAAGGGAGAAGCGTTATGAGAAGGACTGTTCTAAGGAAGCCCTGTTCAATGAGAGGCATATTATGCATGGCTCTGGTGCTTGTTCTGTTTTTGCCCAACCTGTTGCAAGCCGAACCAGTAACCCATATTTTTGTACTGCACTCTTATTCGCAGGATTACCCCTGGACCAAGCATCAGCATGATGGATGGATGCATGCAGGCCCTCGCTGAAGATGCACAGCTGAATGCCACTTTCAGCATTGAGTATCTGGATACCAAACGGCACTCCTTTGATGAGAATTATGCCAATGAGATGGCTAATCATTTGCAGATGAAGTACACGGGATGCAATTAAGGAAGTGGGCTGTATCACCATCGAAACAGGGATGGCGCTCTTCGATCAGAAGATTACTGCCCGAAATGACCGGCTGGGATCTCGCAAAAAAAGTACGGGCCGATGATCCCAGGCTAAAGGTCCTTTTTGTGCTGGCGTATCTCCTGGCCGCCATTCTCGGGCACACCATACTGCTTTTTGAGTCGTTTCAGCTCCGCTTTAAGCTCTTTGATCGTGCCGGCTTTTTCGGGATCATCGTAGACACTCTTCATTTCATGGGGATCTCTTGCCAGATCAAACAGCTCCCACTCCTCCCCATCAGGTACATCGAGTCCGTAGAAACGAATCAGCTTGTAATGCCCATCAAAAACGCCCTCATGACGACGTACCGAGTGCCACCCCGGATATTCATAGTAGTGATAATAGAGAGATTTGCGCCAGTCATCCGGGGTCTTTCCCTTAAGCAGAGGCACAATGCTCTTGCCCTGCATATCCTCAGGAATGGGGGCTCCGGCGATATCCAGGAAGGTCTCTGCAAAATCAATATTCTGCACCAGATCGCGGTTACGCTCTCCCGGTTGGATTACACCTGGCCATTTGGCTAGAAGCGGAGTGCGGAACGACTCCTCATACATAAACCGCTTATCAAACCACCCATGCTCACCAAGATAAAAGCCCTGATCGGCGGAGTACATTACAACCGTATTCTTATCAAGCCCCGTCTCTTTCAGGTAGGCCAGAAGCCGGCCTACATTCTCATCCACCCCGGCAACACATCCGAGGTAGTCCTGCATATAGGCTTGATACTTCCAGTGGATCAACTCTTTTCCTTCAAGCTTGTGTTGCTCGAGATAGGCCGCCCGCTCAGAGCCAGGCACAACCTTTAGATCCCGTCCCATGCTCATTGTCTTTGCAATCGACATATCCTGTTTGTGCGCAGCTTCCCCGCGGCCTTCGTAGTTATCGAAAAGATTCTCCGGCTCAGGGAAGGTGCGCTTCCTGAATTTCTTCATGATCCGCTTTGCGGGCTGCCAGTGCCGATGCGGCGCCTTATAGTGAACCATTATCATAAAGGGCTTCGATTCATCAACTCCGCTCTTAAGCCAGTTCAACGCACGGTCGGTCACAATGTCGGTTGAATGTCCCTTATACTCGGTTTTTCCTTCGGCGGTGATAAACCGGGGATTTTTATATCTTCCCTGGCCGGGCAGAACCTCCCAGTAATCAAAACCCTGCATAGCACCACTGAGGTGAATCTTTCCAATCATGGCGGTCTGGTA
>Ga0307990_1001807_pt1 | contig 17701 bp, 16 predicted proteins | sample EllFjometagen129_FD_203168 | JGI IMG/M metagenome (GOLD analysis project Ga0307990, IMG submission 203168) | Marine microbial communities from Ellis Fjord, Antarctic Ocean - #129 | ecosystem: Environmental > Aquatic > Marine > Unclassified | place: Southern Ocean | collected 2014-10-08
GATTTTTTATTCGCGCGGCACGCGGGAGATTTTCATTCGTAAAAAATAGATGCATGTTTAATTCTAAAGCATGTATATATCCAACGATATCGCTCCACCTAAGGGCTTCATCAGATCCGCTTTCAAGTTTTGAAATCTTTGACTGAGTGCATTTCATCTTCTTTGCAATATCAGCCTGAGAAAGCCCTGATTGCGTCCTCATTCCAATAAGCACATTAACCATGGCGCTTTTATTGATTAGTGTTTGAACGCGACCCTTTACCGCCTTGTCACCAGCAAGAGCAGCCGCAGCGTCTGCAACATTGTCGTATTTTGTTTTCATCATTTTACCTCAATTTTTTTATGACTTTTTTTGCGTCATTGATATCGTCTTGCTGTGTTTCTTTTGTCCCGATCGTTATGGGATAAATAACGCCATTTTCTTCCTGATAGAAATATACGTACACACGCAACTCTTTTGCGGATCGAACTCCGGTTTGACCCACTCGATAGAGTCCACTTCCCTCAGACCGGAAGAAGCCAAGTTTAAAACTTCCTATTTTTTGCCCCTGCCTCAATAGAACTTGAATTTTATTCAAGTTATTCATGCAGGAATCAAACTCACCAGCATAACGTTTCGCTAGTTTCTTAAATCTGGCCGAGTTCGCATGGAGGGTATCAATCGACCATTGTTCTTCTTTTTTTGCCATTGGGAGATACTGCCTTCCCGATCATTCATTCCCTATTGGAATAATTGTTCTACATAATATTCCAAAATATGTAAAGCCTCTTGCGCCGTGTAGGGCCACAAAAAACTCCCATTTCCTTAGTCGGGCTGAGTTTCAAAATACTTCTCCGCATCCGCCTTGCTGGCATTCCCTTTGTAGTGGGCATAGAGGATTGCAACATTTCCCCGGCGGGTGAGCAGCGTAGTCGTTTTCCCAGCATCGCCATCGAGCGCGACATGGTAGGAGAAAAACGAATGGCGTAGCGCATTGTGCGACATCTTCACCTTTGCCTTTTGGACAATCTAGTTTTTTCGCCGATCCCAGAGTCGCTTTTATGTTGCGCATCCAATCTGTTCTTGAGAGTAATTCCTCGTGCAAACGGAACTTCCATACTGTGTTTACGTGTTGTTGAGCCAAACGGATAAGAAACTCTATATCGGATACACCGAGAATCTGACACGCCGCCTGTCCGAACACGACCACGGCCAATCGCCGGCCACCGCCCCGCGACGACCGTTTACCCTGATCTATTGTGAATATCACCTCGTGAAAAAGGACGCCGCTCGACGGGAAATGTATTTCAAAACCTCTGCCGGCAAGCGCGCATTGAAGTTTATGTGTCGAGATTCCCTCGCTGAACTGAAGTGGAACACGAAGTAGCCTGAAAGTCCCTTCAGTGTTTCCATATCCGAACTCTACTATTAGAAGGGAAAATTTCAAACTGGCACCACAAAGCAGAACCTTCGGCACCCTGAAGTAGAACCTCCGGCACACTTCAGGGCAAATGCACTTCACGGCTAGCCATGCAGTGTGTTCGTATCCGAACTCTACTGCATGGCGGAGGAGGAGGGATTCGAACCCCCGGTACCCTTGCGAGTACAACGGTTTTCGAGACCGCCACCTTCAACCACTCAGCCACTCCTCCGTTTTTTGATCAGGTTCCGGTTGGTGAACCCTGTTTGTAAAATCTATCCGCTTAAGTTCTCGATATCCAACTGTCATTGCGCAGAGCGCGGGTGACGAGCGAACGATCCCTTCGGCGAAAGAGGCAATAAAATAGGGTCTTAGTCCTCGCCTGCCAAGTTCTTTTCCACGTCAGATTCAAATGGCTTTGGTTCGGGGGCGGTCGAGGGAGCGCCCGGGACGGTGCGTTATGCGTTTTTTTGCCGCTGGAGAAATTCTTTGGCGAGTTTCATGTAGGCCAGGGAGCCTTTGGAGAGCGGCGCGTACTGGATAATCGACTGGCCGTAGCTGGGCGCTTCGCTGAGGCGCACCGTGCGCGGGATCAGCGTGTTGTAAATCGCGTCGCCGAAGTGTTTCTTGACCTCTTCGATCACCTGTTGCGCCAGATTGGTACGCAGGTCGCACATGGTCATAACAATGCCTTCGATGCGCAGGTCGGGGTTGCCCGCATCGCGAACCTGTTCAATCAGGCTCATAATGACGCTGAGTCCTTCGAGTGCCAGATATTCAGCCTGCATCGGGATAATCACGCTGTCGGCGGCGTAGAGCGCATTCATAAAGAGAATACCGATCGACGGCGGGCAGTCGAACAGGATGTAGTCATACTGATTCTGTTCCACCAACGGTTTTAAGGCATTTTTCAGGCAGTGCAGATAGTTGTCCATGCGCGCGATCGCCACTTCGCATCCGGCCAGGTCGAGCTCGGAAGGGATGATGTGCAGCCGTTTGGTGCTGGTCGGCTTAATCAGTGTGCGCGCATCGGTTTCACCGAGCAGGGCGGAGTAGATGCTCGCACCTTCCTCTTTTTCCAGTCCGAGGCCGCTGGTGGCATTGGCTTGCGGGTCGAGATCGATCAGCAGGACATTTTGTTTCCGCTTGGCGAGGCAGGCGGCGAGGTTGACAGCGCTGGTTGTTTTACCGACGCCGCCCTTCTGATTTGCGAGTGCAATAACTTTAGTGTTCATAAGCTTTTCGATCCGAGTTTGGGATACGGGACATCTAAACATGCCGTAAAAAAGTGTAGAAATGCAATCTATATGCTGACAGAGCAGGTCTTAATTTGAAGGGGTTTGTGCCCATTTTGCATAAATTTTGTCCGACACATCGGAGTAGAAATGATCGACCAGGTTATCGGAAAGCATTTTTTGGAGGAAGGTTGCTTCCAGCTTAAATCCGGAAAGAACCTGCTGATAGGCATCCCCATGCTCCTTGCTGTCCGATGAATTTTTCCGCAGCAATTCGATCGGCCGGTCGGTTTCGAAAAACGCACGGCAGGCCTCCGCAAACACGTCGTTCAGATTTTCCATTCGGATGATCAGAAGGTCGGCACGGGTTCCTTTGTAGATCTGGTATCCTTTCGAGAGGTCAAACGGGGTTCCGTACACATTTGTGCCGGCAACCGGATCCAGTTCTTTTGTGGTCCATTCGTAGAAAATCCGATAAGGGGAGGGTTCCGTGCAGATCCACTTTTGCAGAAATTGTATCGTTTTTTCGGGATCGACAGCCCCATTTGTCATGAGCTGAGGGGACTGCCGTTTCACATCCTGAAAAGCAACAGAAACCAGCTGACCGACCGGTTCGCGAACTAGGGAAATTATTTTTGGCCGCACGGCGGGGCTCCTGGCCCACTTGTTCGCCAGATATTTCCCCAGAGTGGTGTTTCTCGCGATGTATGGAATGGTGCACTGGAGCTGTTTGTGCATCTCTTTGCGAAGTCCGGACTCGCTCAAATAATGAATGTGGTGCACATATTTTGCGGCCCGGCTTTTCTTCAGCGAGTTCGCAACCGCCGTTGAAGCAACCTTGCCGGAGGTGAATACAAATACCGGAGCCTGCTGGTTCCAGTTCTCGCGCTTGACGCGGAACCGGTCAAAAAGACGAACTCCTGCCCCGAGACGAAGCATGATAAAATTTTTAAGCCCTTCTTTCATAGTCGCCTGCTCACAATAACTCGTAGGCCAAAACGCTCAAACCGAAAATGGCGGCGGTTTCCGTCCGCAGGATCTGTTGGCCGAAGGTAACCGGGATTGCCCCGGCCTCCACGGCGGTATTCACTTCCTCTTCTGTGAAATCCCCCTCCGGTCCGATCATCAGGGCTACGCGCATGGCAGGCTGGAAGCCTGCGGTACGTATCGCAGGCATCCTGTCTGCCTCGTGTAATTGTCTGAAAGCATCTTTAAATGGTTTGGCATTTGGATGTAGCGAGCCGATGAATACGGCATCAAAGCTTCCAAAGGTTGGATTAGAGTCGCACGCCGCAACGCAGTTGCTTCCAAGGGTTGGAACTGACTGCGTCAGGGCTTGCTGTTTTTGCCCAGCTATAGGAAAAAGGTCTGTGCTCCGACGCAGTCGGTGGAAGATGGGCAGCCAGGCGGTGCCGCATTGCTGTGATGCATTGCGGATGATCGCGTCGCCGCGGCCGATCATTTTTTCGATCTTCCCCGCGGGCAGGCTGGCGTTAGCTGTGACGATCGGTTGGATGGCGCGCACGCCCAGTTCGGTAGCTTTTTGTAGAATCATTTCAAAGCGGTCGGGTTTGCAGACGGCTTGAATCAGGGTGATTTCCACGGCGGGTGGCGGAACAGTTTCGCGTTCCGTAATCCGGACGGATACCTCTTTTTTCGTTACGGTCTCAATGATGCCCACGGCGCGGGTTCCCTGCCCGTCAAACAGCGTCATTTCCTGGCCGGGCTCCACGCGCAGAACCCGGGCGAGGTGATGTGATTCCTCCGGCGACAGAACGACGGTGTCGTTCTGCAAAGAGCCGGAAGTCACAAAGCTGTTGATTCTCATTAAGTGGAGTCCTTTTATTGTTTTTCGCCAAAGACCTCTTTAAACAAAAGCGTATTTTCTACTTTGGCTTCTAGTTTTGCCTGCTCAAAATCATTTTTAAATGTTTTGGATGAAAATGGCCGAAGAATGGAGAGAAGAGGACAAAATAATTCACCGACAAAATCATGAAGATCCCGGCGGGTTGAAATGATTTTGTTATCCATGATTTTGTCAATTCTGCACGTGGAGGTTATGCGTTCTCTTCCAGTGCGCGCTTGTGATCGTAGAAGGTTTTGGCGGCTTTACGCATTTTCTGGGTGAGCGGGAAGTTTTTGTCGGTGAGCATGTTGGCCGCTTCCTCAAACTTTTTCTTCTCCTTGCCGCTGAGTCCCTGCGGGATTTCGATCTGTACTAAGATGTGCTGGTCGCCGGTGCCGTAGCGCGGACTGGTGATGCCTTTGCCGCGTATGCGGAAGACCTTGCCGTTCTCTGTTCCGGCCGGGATTTTCAGGGTGGCGTTGCCCTGAATGGTCGGCACGGAGACTTCGCCGCCGAGCGCGGCAATATGGAAGGGCACCGGCACTTCGCAAATGATGTCGAGATCGTTGCGTTTGAAAAATTCGTGTTCGCGAACGTGCAGGACGATGTAGAGATCGCCAGCGGGTCCGCCGCGCCGGCCGCCTTCGCCGCGTCCGGCAACGCGCAGACGTGAGCCGGTTTCTACGCCGCCCGGAATCCGCACTTCGATACTGCGTTTGTTGCGTATCAGCCCCTGGCCGTGACACTTGGAGCAGGGCTTTTCGATGACTTCGCCGGAGCCGCGGCAGGTGGGGCAGGTTTGGCGGAACTGAACGAATCCGCCGCCACTGACGACCTGGCCGGCGCCGCCGCAGTCGGGGCAGGTACGTTTGCCGCTGCCCGGTTCCGCACCGGTACCCGTGCAGTGTTTGCAGGTTTCGTTGACGTTGATGCGGATCTCGCGTCTGGAGCCGAGGACGGCTTCTTCGAAGTCGATTCCGAGGTCGAAGCGCAGATCAGCGCCTTGTTGCGGGGCGTTGGGATTGCGGGCGCGGCCTCCACCGCCCCCGAAAAAGTTGTCGAAGATGCCCCCGCCTCCCCCGCCGCTACCGGATGCACCCATGAAGGTGCGCAGGGCTTCTTCGAGATCGATGCCGCCGCCGAAGCCGCCGCCCATTCCGCCTCCGCCACCCATTCCACTGCGGCCCGGCCCGAAGGCAGCGTGGCCAAACTGGTCATACTGCTGGCGCTTGCTGTCGTCGCTGAGTACTTCGTAGGCTTCGGACATTTCTTTAAATTTTTCCTCGGCGGCTTTGTCGCCGGGGTTTTTGTCGGGATGGTATTTGACGGCCATCTTGCGATAGGCCTTTTTGATTTCATCCGCAGAGGCGCCTTTAGTGAGCTCGAGCTGTTCGTAGTAGTCCTTTTTTTCTGCCATTTTCTTAAATCCTAATTTCTAATTTCTAAATCCAAAACAAATCCTAATTTCTAAATTCCAATTTCCAAACAGTTAAACTTTCTGACATTCAGGGTTTTAATTTGTTTAGAATTCGGGTGTTTCGGATTTAGGATTTTTCTTCGGGTTGTCCCGAAGACACTACGACCTGAGCGGCGCGCAGGAGTTTATCACCGAGCATATAGCCGCGGCGCACCTGTTCGATAACGGTTCCCGTCGGCTTGTCCGACGGCATGTGGGTAAGCGCTTCGTGTACATGGGGGTTAAACGCTTCGTCGATTGCATCTACCGGGGTGACATTGTGTTTTCCGAGCAGGTCGAGCAACTGGGTGTAGACCAGTTTGAAACCTTCAGTGATCGAGCTGTCGGTCTGTTGGTCTTCGGCACTTTTCAGGCCCATTTCGTAGTGGTCGAGCACGGGGAGAAGTTCCATGAAAAGGTCTTCGTTGGCGCGGATGATCCATTCGGCGCGTTCGCGCACCTGTCGCTTGCGAAAGTTGTCGAAGTCAGCTTGCAGGCGCATCAGCTGAAGGCGCAGAGGTTCTTCCTCCTTTGCCAAGGCTTCCGCCTTCGCCGAGACTTCGGCGGACACGTCCTTTACTTCCTCGTCGATGATTTCTACATCCTCGACGGGCGTTTCTTCAATAATTTCTTCGGTCTCTTCCTGTGCAACCGGTTCGTCTTTTTTCTTTTTACTCATAATCTAAAGTTCCTTCCCGCCGTTGGCGGGATAAATTTTAAATGGTCGGGAGAATATATGTGCTCCAACACAGTTGGTTTCCAATTACTGGAAATTCTGTGCCGCAATGCAATTGCCCAAGGATTAGAAAAATTACGTTTTAAAGGGTTCTGAGTCAATCAATGCGGAGGGAAAAAGTCGTCCCGGCAAGGCTGGAATTTACTTAGTGGACCCTGAGGGCGAGCAGGGTCATGTCGTCGTATTGCTGCTGCGCGCCGACATAGCGGTTCAGGGCGGTGCGAATATTATTTAGCAGCGGTTCGGGACCTGTCGGAGGGGCGTCTTTTATCAGTTGGGTGAAATTTTCAAGGCCCCACTCTTCGCCTTCTTCGTTAAGCGCTTCGGTGATGCCGTCGGTGTAGACGATGATTGCGTCGTTGGGTTCGAGCTGGATGGAGACGTCTTGAATGACGGAGTCGAACACATCGGGGTCAGCCAAACCGATGGCGATGCCGGGCGCATCGAGCGGCCGGGGTTCGCGATGGCCGCCGGCTCCATGACAGAGGAGGGGCCGTTCGTGTCCGGCACGGGCGAATTTGAGTTCGCGGGTTTTGGTGTTGAGGACCATGTAGAGCATGGTGATGAACATGTCTTCGGCCAGGTTGTCGCTGAGCACGCGGTTGAGCTCGGAGAGCATACTGGCCGGGCTTTGCTCCTGTTGCGCGCGGGTTCGTAGAATTCCCTGACAGACCGCCATCATCATGGCACCGCCGATGCCTTTGCCGGATACGTCGGCGATGGCGATGCCGAGGTGGTCTTCGTCGATTTGAATAAAGTCGTAGTAGTCGCCGCCGATGTCGTAGGCGGGCAGGTTGAAGGCGCTAAGCTGAACGCCTTCGGGGTGTGGAATGTTTTGCGGGAGCAGGGAGGCTTGAATCTGCTGCGCGGCGTGGATGTCGCGGTCGAGTTGTTTTTTGCGTTCGAGCGCGGCGCGCAGACCGGCGTAGTGGATGGGTACGCAGGCCTGATCGGCCATCGCTTGAAGCAGGGTGAGGTCGCCGGGGGTATAGGCGGTTTGGTCAGTGCGGTTGACCAATGCGAGGACGCCGAGAACCTGATTACCAAAGCGCATGGGAACAATCAGCAGGGTCCGGATGCGGAGGAAGGCGTCGGAATAGGTCGGAACGCGGGCATCGAGTTCCGCATCTTCAATAATGATGCCGCTGCCGACGGCGGCGGCGGAGCCGATCAGTCCTTCGCCGGTGGCGACGGCCCGTTCTTTCACCAGCGTTTCGAGGTGCTGCGATTTGGCCAGTAGATGTTCGGTTTTTACTGCGTCGGCATCATAGAGTGGCGGAAAAATTCCGGACACGGCGCGGGCGAACAAACGGGAGCGGTCGGAGTTGAACAGGTAAATGGCGCCCGATGCGGCTTTGCCGGTTTTTGTTGAGAAAAACAGGATGCGCTTCAGCAGGGTTTCCATGTTGATTTCGTCCGCGTCGGCGAAGACCTCGCCAATCTGGTTTACAAATTCGAAGATGACTTCGCGCTCTTTGCGCATGGCGCGGTTTTCGCGGCGCAACCGCTTGCGGCTTTGGTAGGTGAAATAGAGGAATACAATCAGTATCAACTCCAGAATGGAGGCGAGCAGGGTGACAGTCCACTGGAGCAGTTCTTCCATACGCAGGTCAATTTAGACGATCGACGTCTTCTTTAAGCAGTTCAATCACGTGTTTGAAGCGCGGTTTGTTTTCCTTGCTGATTTCGACGAGGTTTTCGTGTGCCTTGAGAGCGGTCTCTGCCATTTCCTTTTTGGATGCTTGATCGGTCGGCAGTGATTGCGTCTGCGGTTCCGGAACCTCATGCCCATGAGAATGGCGGTATAACGCGAGAACCTGATCTACGCCGAGCGTGGCCAGCAGATTCGTGTTTTTTTCCGACAGGTTGATCAGCTCCAGCGTTCGACCGGTTTTTTTCAGACGACCGGAGAGACCGGCGAGCACGCCCATAAACGTACTGTCCATTCCGATGCATTCGGCGAGGTCGAGCACAACAATTTTTATCGAATGTTTGTCGCAGGCTTGAGTAATAAACTGCTTCATCGGCGCGGCGGCCTTGAAGGATCCCCTCCCGATTATCCGGATAAAAAGGTTATCATCCGCAAGGGCCGCCTGCAGGTCGTCGTTGTTTTGTTGCATTTCAAGCATATCGGCAAAAATCCTGAGGTTCTGTATCTAAAATTCGCCCGAATCCTAGTCCTCGCTATAAAGCAGTGCAACGCTAGATAGGCTAAAACATCATTTTTGAGGGGCGATAATCAGCACGCATTCGCCTTTGACCGTCCGTCCGTCGAAGCGCTGCCGGATTTCTGCGGCGCTTCCGCAAAGAAGCTCTTCGAACTTTTTGGTTAGCTCACGTGCAACAAAAATCTGCCGGTCTGCGCCGAAAACTTCATCGATTTCCTCAAGAAACTTTAGCAGACGGTAGGGCGATTCGTAGAAAACGGTTGCAACTGGCAATTCGGCGCACTGTTCGAGAATCCGTCGCCGCGCGCCGCTTTTTCGCGGCGAGAATCCGGCAAAGAGGAAGCCGTGTCCGCCAAATCCGCTGAGTGCCAGCGCGGTGGTGACGGCGGTCGGGCCGGGTGCGGAGGTAATCATCAGTTCCGCCTCGCGGCAGGCGGCCACGATTCGTGAGCCGGGGTCGGAAATGCACGGCATACCGGAATCGGTCACCATCGCAATCACTTCGCCGTTGCGGATGCGTTCGAGGATCTCTTCGCAGCGCTGTGCCTCGTTGAATTTATGGCAGCTGATGCAGTGGGTTTTAATTTCAAAGTGGGTCAGCAGCTTGCGGGTGTGGCGCGTGTCTTCAGCCAGAATAAGACTCGCGGTCTTCAAGGTTTCAATTCCTCTGGCGGTTATATCGCCCAGGTTTCCGATTGGGGTTCCGACAATGTATAAACCAGCTTCCATGATGTTTCCTTACGTTGTTCTCTCTCAATTAAATTTGAGTCGAAGGTCTTCAGATCAAAGGTCGAAGACGGGGCCGTTGGAAAGATCCGACATTAGACTTTTCGACTTTTGACTGCGGACTGCGGCGGAGCCGTTGAGTCCTTCGATCACTTCACATAAAGGAAGTCCCACGACATTTGAATAGGACCCCTCCACCTTTCGCACCATTTTTGCTGCGCCGCCCTGAATGGCATAGGCCCCCGCTTTATCCATCGGTTCTTCCGTGGCCACATAGTCTACGATTTCTTTTTCGGACAGGGCGCGGAAGGTCACGTGCGTTTCGATGTGGAAACACGCTGTTCGTTCCGGGAACCGAAGGCAGACGCCGGTCATCACGTTATGCGTGCGGTCCGAAAGAGAGCGGAGCATTGCTGCGGCGTCTTCCGCATCTGTTGGCTTGCCCAGAATCCGCTCCCCGTCCACCACGGCGGTGTCGGCCGCCAGAATTACGGCGTTGGCGGACGGAATGCTCTCCGCTTTCTCGCGGGCCGTACGGCAGACAAACGCATCCGGTGCCTCGCCGGGCAGAGGGGCTTCGTCGATTTTTGGCACAATGATTTCAAAGTCCAGCCCGGCGCTTTGCAGCAGCTCGGCGCGTCGCGGTGACCCGCTGGCTAGAATCAGTTTTAAGGTGGTGTTCATGTAAGATAGGCAGTAACGTGTTATCAATTTTCAAAACATAAGGATAAACAACCGATGGGAAAATACCACTTCAATAAACGGGTTCTCGTTACAGGCGGTGCGGGCTTTCTTGGTTCTCATCTGTGCGAGGCTCTTCTGGAACTCGATTGTGACGTAGTCTGTGTCGACAATTTTTTCACCGGTCGCCGTGGAAATGTGGCGCACCTGCTCGATAACCCGCATTTCGAAGTGTTGCGTCACGACATCACCTTCCCGCTGTTTGTCGAGGTTGACGAAATCTATAATCTCGCTTGCCCCGCCTCGCCGATTCACTATCAGCGCGACCCCGTCCAGACCACCAAAACCAGTGTCATCGGGGCCATTAACATGCTCGGCCTCGCCAAACGGGTGGGGGCAAAAATTTTCCAGGCTTCCACCAGCGAGGTATACGGCGACCCCGACGTCCATCCCCAGACCGAAACCTACTGGGGGCGCGTCAACCCCATTGGTCTGCGCTCCTGTTACGACGAAGGCAAGCGTTGCGCCGAAACCCTCTTTTTTGACTACCATCGACAGATGAACCTGCCGATTAAAGTCGCCCGCATTTTTAACACCTACGGCCCGAATATGCATCCTAACGACGGACGGGTGGTCAGCAACTTCATCATGCAGGCTTTGCGTAACGAACCCATCACCATCTATGGCGACGGGAAGCAGACCCGTTCCTTTTGTTACGTCAGCGATCTGGTCGGCGGAATCATCAAACTAATGGACTCTCCAGATGCTCTTACCGGTCCGGTCAATTTAGGCAATCCCGGCGAATTTACCATGATTGAACTAGCCGAAGCCGTCATTGAACAGGTGGGGGCCAAGTCAGAGCTGATTTTTGAGCCGCTTCCGCAGGACGATCCCAAACGGCGTCAGCCCGACATCACGCAGGCCAAAGAAAAGCTGGGCTGGGAGCCAGCCGTTTCTCTCGCCGAAGGCCTTGCCCCGACCATTGAATACTTTAAAAAATATATTTAATGCGGAGCTGCAGCTGAATTGAAAGGATCGGCATAAGCAGGAGACTGATTTCCTCTGTCCTGTGTGTCTTCTTCCTGATATTTGCCGGATGCCTGGGGTTGGATCAATCGAAGTCTTGCGATGTAATCTCTGGATCGCATATTGCGGTCACGCCCCGGGAGAGAGGGGTGGCTTAATGGGTGAGAGGTTAAGCGTTTCTGTAATATTGTTGAGGTTTTGCAGGGTCAGGAATGGTTGAGCTTGCGAATCCTTCCCGCCGCAATCCGCACATGCGCAAGGTCGTCTCGTCCGGCTGAAAGGCATCGTCCCTTAGCCGTTCCAGCCCTGCAATTAGAGGAAAATGTTTAACCTCCCACCCATTAGGGGGTGGCTGTCGTGTCATCAGGCGGTTCTCGACCGGGTTGCTCAAGGGAATGTGGATTTGCTGATGATAGACACTAAGTTAAGGGTGTTATAAATTGTAGGATGAGAAAAGGTGAAGACCCTCCCGCCGCAGTCCAACGGGCTGAAATCGTGGTCAAGTCATTGCAAAGGTGAGCTGTGTGACAGAGGCGGAACGTGAGGTCGGCGGAACACGACCCAAAGTCCTGTAGGTTCAATCGTTCCAGTTCTACACCCCTCAACTTAATGCCATTCTCGGTTGATCTCTTTTTTTTAATTGTATTGCCATCCATCAGAGGCGTATCTTCTTCCTTTCTTTGACGGATGCGTAGCTCAGTTGGTAGAGCAGCTGACTCTTAATCAGCGGGTCCTGGGTTCGAGCCCCAGCGCGTCTACCAATCCTTGCGGAAAAAGCGTCTTTTATGGCTTTGGGAAAATTTTCCAAAGTTCCACACCTTGTACATGTTGGGTAGGGCTGGCCTCGTCGAGGCAGCCGCGCTCCGCACTGAGGTCCAGGTATTGGATGCTTTTAACCGCAGATTACGCGGATGTATACGGATGAAAAACAAATAAACCCCTTTTAAAACTCACAGTTTTAATCCGTTTTCCCAGCGGGGGAGCCTTAAAAGAATGTTCCTGCTTGATCTGCGTAATCCGTGGTTAAAATTTTCTTAACGTAGCGACATTCAGGATCGATACTGGAACCTTCCGGCGACGGAAAGAGGATTGAAGGATATGACTTCGATGATGCTTTTTACAGATGGCAGTGTGCATCCTCCCACCCGTGTGGGATATGGGGCCTACTTGACGCTAACCGACATAAACAATCCGGGCGATATTCATACCCGACGGTTTGAAAACACGAGCTCCTCCCAATTGGAAATTGAAACGCTGATCTGGGCGTTCCAGACCCTTCAGCCCAAGGCGGTAACCGTCTGCACCGATTCCCAGATGATCATGGGGTTGCCCGGACGCCGCGCCCGTTTTGAAGAACGGAACTATCAAACCCAACAGAATCATCCGGTTCGACACGCCGATCTCTACCGCCAATTTTTTCACTTCACCGATTCAATCGATTGCACTTTTGTGAAAGTAAAAGGGCATCGCAGGTCCCACCAAAAAACGGACATTGATCGCCTTTTTAGCCTCGTAGACCGCGCTTCCCGCCGGGCCTTGCGCCTGGAAACGCATTGCGCGTGAATTCAATTCCGTGGTGAAAGAAACTGAACAGGAGAGTTTTTGCCACTCGCGTTGCTCATTGCCGTCACGATAGCGTCGGCCTCTCTCTCGTTGGTCGAGTGACCGGCCCGAAGAATCGGGCTCCGAAAGATTTGCAGGATAAACGGCTCCACGGATCGCAAAGTTTATCGCGCCATAAACGGGGCCTGCCCACGGATGGCAGAGCGTTTCACAATTGAAATAACGCTTCACCTGTCGGCTCTCGCTCCGAAGTCTCGCGAGTTTTCAAAAGAAGCGAAGCGGCAAAAGATCCGCGGGGCCGTTCTGAGGTTGTTAAGTTTCCCCGACCCTTCGGGGCCATCCGTGGGACTTCAATGTTGTTACCCCGAGAATGTCTGCTGATCCCGGCAAAAAGGGTTCCATAAAAATTTACGTAGAGCCTTCTTTTAGAGTATAAGTCCGCGATGAAAGTTCCAAAACAACTCAAGGCGTTGATTGCCGACGGCCTCGTGGATGAAGTTCTTCGGCAGTTGATGAGTGGTAAAGAAGCAACCCTGTTTGTTGTCCGCTGCGGCACAGAAATCCGTTGTGCCAAGGTCTATAAAGATGCCTCCCAGCGTAGTTTTAAAAAGGCAGTTCAATACCGTGAGGGACGCCACGTGCGAAACAGCCGCCGGGGCCGTGCCATGGCAAAAGGCTCCAAATTCGGGAAAAAGGAACAGGAGGAAATCTGGCAGCATGCCGAAGAAGATGCGCTCTATTTGCTGTCCAGGGCTGGTGTGCGCGTTCCCCGTCCCCATGGTTGCTTTGATGGGGTGTTGCTGATGGATTTGATCACCGATGCCAAGGGCGACGTTGCCCCTCGGTTGAACGATGTCACCCTGACCCCGGATCAGGCGCGCAAGGACCATGCGACCGTGATGCAGGACGTGGTTCGAATGCTCTCTGCTGGAATCGTGCATGGCGATCTATCCGAATTCAATGTGCTGCTCGATGAATCCGGCCCCGTCATTATCGATCTGCCGCAAGCGGTTAATGCTGCCGGCAACAATAACGCCAGGGCCATGCTGACCCGCGATGTGATGAATATGACCAACTACTACGGACGTTTTGCGCCCGACTTGCTCCGGAGCAAATACGCCAAAGAAATCTGGGCGCATTATGAGGCGGGCACGATCACCCCCGACACCAAACTCACCGGCCGTTTTAAGGAATCCACAAAGAAAGCCGATGTGAAAGGCGTCTTGAATGAAGTTAAATTCGCCGCTACAGAAAACAAGGAACGCCAGCAGCGGCTTCGTGAGCGCGATCAGTTGGAAAAGGAACAGCATTCCGAGCCTTCTCGAAGCAGGAAGAACGGAAGAAACCGTCGCCGAAGATAGGACGACCTTCTCCGACCGTGTTGCTCCGTAGCCTTGGCGAAGGCGGAGGCCGTCTGTCCTGAGTTCTATCGAAGGGAGCTTATCGAAGGGTTACGCTCCGTATCGAGTTCCAGACAGTGGAAAGATCCGCGTTCATCCGTGTTCATCCGCGGTTAAAAATCTTTCAAACAGTGGAGCCCGGTTCTCTGTAGACAGGCTGGAAGTACTGTCCCGCTTTTCAAGCAGTGGAAAAACGTGACGAGAACTTCCCTTTTGATTAGGCCGATGATTGCGTTGGGGGGAAAGGCCGTTTCTGTTCGGCTAAAGCGCCCAGGTTAGGAGTAGAGGAATGGTGACCACGGCACCGAGATGCGTGACCAATAGAGTGGCGGCGATGAAATCCGAGTCGCCGCCAAAACGTTCGCTGAAAATCAGGCTGGCTACGGCCGCGGGCATCACCGCCACTACACACAAAATCCCGTAGGCCATCGGATCCATCGGAATCATTTTGAGAATCAGGATAAAGATCACCGGTGTAATGATCAGGCGCAGCGTTGAGACAATCCAGACATGTTGGTCGAAGGCGGTTTTTATGTTGAGGGTTGCGATGCGGCTGCCGGAGATAATCATGGAGACCGCCACCGTGGCTTCGCCAATTGTTTTTGCGCCGAAGAGCAATAGATCAGTCAGGCGGCGCAGGAGATCCGGCACCAGGCCCGCCAGCGGGAGTTGCGGATGCAACAGATCCCGCACACAAACCCAGAGAACGGAGAAAATCAATGCAATCAGCGGCGGACCGAACATCATTCGGATTCCCTCCGACAGCTTGCTCGATCGGTTGAACAGAAAGACCCCCAGCGTCCAGACGGTCAGCTCAAACCCCATCGAGGCAAACACCAGCAGGGCGACGCCGTCGTTTCCCCATAGCAACATCACCAGCGGGAGCGGCAGAAACAGGTAGTTGTTGATTGTGTTCTGAAAAAGAAATGCGCGCGCGCGCTGCGGGTCGACATTTTTCATCCAATACAGCGCGACCAGTCCGAGCAGCAGTCCGGTGATCGCGATCAGCATGGCCAGGGCCGGCAGGACCCAATTGGCCGCCAGCTCCTGCGCATGCAGGCGGGTGACGGATGAGAAAATCAGACAGGGATAGATGATTGATATCAGTATCCGGGCCATCTCACTGGTGCCCACTGCACTGACCATGCCGCGCCGCCGTGCGACAAAGCCGATGATCATCAGCACTAAAACAAATAAAACCTGCAAAATATAATTCATCACAATCCTCTTAAGCGGGGCATGAAATATTGCCTGCTCGGAAAAGGGAAGCTCAACTGAAATCTTTTTGCTACCGGGCCGTCCACTTCCGGGGCCCAATAATGCCCGGTTTTGTCGGGTTATTCGTATGAGGCGGCCGTGCCGATGATCAGGTCGCCTTCGTTCAGAGTGGCCTCGCCAACGTCCAGGTCGGATAAGGAGTTCACACCCTGCATACAGCGGATTAACTGCTGTTCGGTCAGTTGTTGGCCGTTTGTCGCGCTCATTCCCCCCGCAAAGGCGGAGCCGGGGAGCGTGCACATGCCTTTTGCTTTTTCGACATTGGCAATATTCCGCAGTTCGGTTTTTTCTTGTGCGGATTCGTATGCTTTGAGTATGGACGGAATCCCGATAGCGGCAAGCATTCCGGTATAAGCTGTGGCGACCAACTCGCAGGGTTTCGCCCCGTTATAGTTGGCAAGCGTTTTTGTGTAGATGCCGGTGGGTGTTTTGAGGGAGTAGCCGCCAGCGTACATATTTTTATATCGGTCGAACATCATGTCCATGAAAGCGAATTCTTCTCCCTCAGAGGCGGGTATCATTTTTTTCATGGTGTCGATGTACGTCTGGGCGAAGCGCGGGGAAACGAATTCGATGGAGCTGGTTTTTTCAGGCGCATCCGCGAGTAGTTTTTTGTATAGGGCGGTGGCGATGAGTCCGCTGTCGTTGGCTTTGCTGTCCAAGGCTTTCACGACCGCTTCGCGGGTGGAGCCGATTAACAAGTAGTCGTCAGCGACCATGAGGGTCAGCTCAAAGGGAACAGGAAGCGGAACGGGCGTGGTGATCGTATGGAGTGTGCAGGAGTCATGTGCGGACTCTGTGATCGGAACTTGTGCCAAGGTCAGTTTGTCCAAAATCAGTTTTCCGAGCAGAGGACTGGTGGTTTTCAGGCCAATCAACAGGTTCGGCTCTGGGATCGTCATGCCGGGTTGCAGTTCGATGGTTTTGTCTTCTGAGAATTGGAGCGATAGTAAGATTTCATTATTCAGCGATTCGGTAAGGGCGGTGATGTTGGTGCCAAGCATCATTTCCGCCATGGCGATTTGTTGGTTGTAGGTCGCAGCTTGTCCTTCAGTGCAGAAGGTGGATAGGACATCATTAATGATCTTCCATGCTTCTGTCAGGCTTGCGGTGGTATTTGCGGCATAGACGGCGTCGGCTGGGACATACTGGATGCCTTCCAGTGCACTGGGCTCAGAGGCGATGAGGCGCCAGAGTGGTTTGTCCGCATCGGCTTCACTGTGGGTTGTGATGGTGATCGTTCGCGTCAGACCGTCTTTCGCAGGTGCCATGCTCATCGCGTAGGAATCGAGGGAAAGAAGGCCGCTCCATTTAAGGCCATTCTGAATGGTTGCAACGGCTTCGGTGGCCATCTGTTGGACGGGACCCTCCAGGGTAGCGAGTAGAGGCTGGGTCAGGGTATCAATATATTCCAATACGTTTGTTTCGATCGTATCCGTATTCATGAAAACCACGAGGTCTCCATCGAGATCAAGCTGTTTAAGAGAGGGGGCCATTGGCTGGCCTGGTGGAGTTCCGGTTCTCGTGAGTAAACAGGCAGTAATTATAATGGCGGCGACTAATGTGGCGGTAATTGATATTTTCACTAACTTCATGTGAACTCCTTATTTTGTAATCATCTTAAAAGCGTATGAAACCACGATCTGGAAATACGATCCATTACAAAATCCATTCGAAGTTGTATCGTAGATGAATTAAGTTATTTTTTTGTGCAGAGCCTCGATCAACCGTCATCGGTTTCCTGAATTTTTTGCACTACATTTCGGGCGTTGCAAAGTATGGATCGCGTCGCCCGTGCATGGTTAAAAAAAATGCCCCGCTCAGAAGAGCAGGCTTTATTTGTTCCAATTACGGGGTGTCAGTTTTTTGCGGTGTTGGGGGGAGAGTGGTTACTGTCGTCCACACCCAGCCTCTGCCTGAAATGATGGGGCGATGGGGGGCTAGCCATTGGTCCCATTGATCCTCATTATAGACACTTAGCATAGCTTCGTAGAGATTGCCGGGCCAGGAATCGGGCCTTGGTTGTTTGATGTAGTCGGCGCTGGGATAGAAAATGTTGCACAGCTGTCCCATAGAATTCTAAAAAAAGAGTAGTGGCTGGCCGCCGATTCCACTCAGAATCGGCGAATGAATACTAAACATAAACCAGCCAGAAGAAAGATCTGTGTTCTTGCTCAGCTTTGCAA
>Ga0307990_1001808_pt1 | contig 17693 bp, 12 predicted proteins | sample EllFjometagen129_FD_203168 | JGI IMG/M metagenome (GOLD analysis project Ga0307990, IMG submission 203168) | Marine microbial communities from Ellis Fjord, Antarctic Ocean - #129 | ecosystem: Environmental > Aquatic > Marine > Unclassified | place: Southern Ocean | collected 2014-10-08
GCTATGAAATCAATCAAGATTATTCCGGTTTTTGTTATTTTAGCATTAGGCCTGATTCCATTGATGGCTTTAACCACACAGGCGGCAATTTCTCCGACCCTGATTCTCGATTCTGCCGGTGACATTTTATGGTATGACTTCAGCGGCGATTATGTGGCCTACACAAACTCACCACACCCGGCCAAGGAAGTGAATCTCTACAACTACAAAACAGATACTGTCACAAATATCCAGGAAGGAGGTAACCCAACTCTGCTTGGTGCTATTGACGGAAACACCGTTCTCTATAAAACTTACGACATAGTGTCAACCCCAGACAAGAATGGCAAGATAATGGTGTACGATATTCCAAGCGGCTCCAAGACCCAGATTGACACATACCTCACGTATGCGTCTAACAACACGGATATTGGCGGTAATCATGTGATGTACGATAAGACCGATTTTGTGCTGAATGAATACTTTGTGTACGTGAAGACATTGTCCGGAACAACTGTCTGGAAAAGTTCAAACATGATCTCTGAATATGCCCATAGCTTCAACATCAACAATGGATATGCAATGTTCTGTGCCGACAGTATCCATGTCTATGACATTGCGGCAGACAATCATTTCACAATATCTGTGGCCTCGGATGCTTTTATCGCACAAAATGTTGATACCGATGGCGCAACAGTAATTTTCCATGAAGAAGGCTCTTACCCCAACGAATTCGAACGTCTGGTGACCTACAATATTGCCAGCGGGGCAAGGAACTCTTTTGATGCCCCGGGCCATACCAGCAGTTACAAGATTGACAATGGAAAAATATATTACATTGACGGGTTCCAGACTTCTCATCTTTACTGGATGAATGTTGATGGGACCGGTGTTGAGCAGGTCTCGGACACGCCCGTCGGCGGCCATCTGATCGTTGAAAACGGAAAGGCTGTTTTGATGGACCCTGATGACCAGTCAAAACTATGGCTCTTTGATAACGCGTCTCAGAGGAATTATTGGTATGTGGATGGGACAATAGCCGTCCCAGGCGATGGCACAAGCCAGGACAAGGCATTTAGGACAATTCAGGCTGCAATAGATGCTGCCAGCAAAAACGACGAGATATGGCTGAAGAAGGGGACTTATGAGCTATCCTCTCCGGTTAATGTAGATAAGGCCGTGGCTATTTATGGTGGATTTGCCGGTGGAGAGACCCAGAGAGATCAACGAGACTATTCCAGCAATGTGACAACATTAGATGGTCAAGGCTCGGTCTATCATTGTTTTTACATAACAGCAGATGCCACCCTCGATGGCCTTACCATCACAGGTGGCAATGCCAATGGAAGCTCGCCGGATCACGTGGGAGGAGGAATATATATTTATCAATCTTCCCCCAGTATTACTAACTGTATAATCTCTGAAAACAGTGCGGAATACGGCGGCGGGATTTACAATAGAGAATCCTCACCTATTATCAAGAACTGCATCTTCACTGGCAACAGCGCCATTAGCAATGGAGGAGGAATAGAAAATTATAAATTATCTCCCACAATAGATAACTGCACAATCTCAGAAAATAATTCAACCAAGCTGGGCGGCGGGATCTATAACTACCAATCCTCCCCTACAATCACAAATTGCAGTTTCACGGCTAATACCTCAAAGTACGGCGGGGGGATTTTTAATGATGCTGAGAGTTCTTCAAATATCAAAAAGTGCAGCTTCACTGGGAACAGTGCCACCGCCAGTGGAGGTGGTATGTACATCGATACATCTTCTCCTGCCCTCACCAACTGTAGCCTATCGGATAATAGAGCAACCCATGGTGGTGCAATCTATAATGACAATTCCTCTTCTTCCATTGTCAACTGTAGCCTCTCAGAAAACATTGCAACCAGTTATGGCGGAGGAATCGGAAACAATCATTCTTCCACCCCAACAATCACCAACTGCATTCTCTGGGCCAATACTGCCCCTGATGGCCCTGAGATTTACAATTATGATACTTCTTCCCCCATTGTCACATACTGTAACATCCAGGGTGGGTATACAGGCGAAGGCAATATCAATGCCGACCCTTTCTTTGTTGACCCTTCAAACAATGACTTGCACCTTAAGGCAACATCTCCATGCATAGATAAGGGAAATAACAGCGCCCTCGGGATCCCCGATACAGACTATGAGGATAATCCAAGAATATTTGATGGGGACGATGACGGCACTGCAATAGTTGATATGGGGGCGGATGAGTATGTCGACACGGATAGTGATGAGCTTCCAGATTACTGGGAAAGAGGCTATTTCGGCGATCTCAGCCAGGGTGCTAACGGTGATTATGATGGAGACGGAGCAACTAACTTGGAGGAATATCAGGCAGGCACTGATCCCACATCAAAGGCAGACGGTGATGTAGCCCCCCTTGGAAATCGTGATGGCAAGGTAAATGTAGGCGATGCACTGGTGGCCCTCCGATTTGCTCTTACCCTCGAGACACCCACCCAGGAAGACACAGCACACGGAGATGTGGCTCCTCTGGATGCCCAAGGGCAGCCTAACCCCGATGGGGTGATTAATGTAGGCGATGCCCTGGTGATTTTGAGAAAGGCATTGGGGCTTGTTGATTTTTAGTCACGTATAATTAATAGGGATTGGGGTCAAGGGCTGACCCTGTACTGTCACTCAAAGGAACGCCTCATGTTGAATAGTAGTTTTTCACATATCCCTTCCGTAGGTGGAGTTACTGAGAGGAGAATATGGAGCAGTGGGGTAAAAACAATGGATGATTTTCTCAAGACACCTCCAGAATGTTTTTCATTAAATAAACGAAAGAAAATTGTGGACCATATTCACTTATCAAAAGAAAAAATACGAAGCAAAGATGCCCGCTATTTTTATGATAATTTACCATCAAAAGAGCATTGGCGACTTTTCAAAGAATATCAAGACGAAACAGCCTACATTGATATTGAAACAACAGGGCTATGTGCGCCAGGAGATATAATCACAACGATTGCACTATATGATGGAAAGAATATCAATTACTACATACATGGAAAGAATTTAGACTATTTCAAAAAGGACATCAAACAATACAAAGTGATAATTACATACAATGGAAAAACATTTGATATTCCATTTATTGAAAGCTATTTTGGAATTAGCATACCCCATTCCCACCTTGATTTAAGATACATCCTGCATAGCCTTGGTTATTCTGGGGGGCTAAAATCATGTGAAAGGCAATTAGGGATTGGAAGGACTGGTAGCCTTGCAGATGTTGATGGCTTTTTTGCTGTCTTGTTGTGGAATGATTATAAGAGCAAAAGAAATGAAAAATCATTAGAAACTCTTCTTTCATACAATATTGAGGATGTTTTAAATCTCGAATACTTAATGATAGAAGCATACAACCGTAAATTAAGAGATATTCCCTTTAAATTAGAGAACCTTAGTATTCCAACAAAACCTGAGAACCCATTTGAGGTAAATGCTTCTACTGTTGAGCGAATAAAGAATCAATATTACCCATACTAAGAATATCTCTGCGACCTCTGCACCTTGAGCGAAGCGGGCGGTAAGAAAAGTAATTGAAATTACAAGATGAGAGCTAACCGCACAGGTCGATTTATCAAGCTGTGCGGTTAGGTTGATGACCATGTATGTATGTTGACAACTATAGTAAGATGTGTAAGTTATTTTGACTTACTGCCTAACGCCATTTCAACGGCTTTTTGTGCATGTATTGCTGTAGTGTCAAATAACGGAATATCAGTATGCTCTTGCTGAACCAGCATAACTATTTCCGTGCAGCCTTCTATGACCCCTTCCGCTCCTTGATCCACCAGTTTATTCATTATTGTTAGAAACTTTTGGCGGGACTCTTCCTTTACAATGCCCAAAACCAATTCTTTGTAAATTATCTGGTGTACAATTTCACGATCCTCTTTCGATGGAATGAGCACTTCCAGTCCATATCTCTCATTTAGACGACCAGCGTAGAAATCCTGTTCCATGGTAAAGTTTGTACCGAGCAACCCTATAGTGCCTAACCCCTGATTTTTTATCTGCTCTGCCGTGGCATCAGCAATGTGTAGAAGCGGAATATTAATTGCCTCTTCAATCTGCGGCGCTACTTTATGCATTGTATTTGTGCAGATCAATAAGAAATCCGCTCCCGCCGCCTCAATCTGGGAAGCCGCTTTACTCAAAATATCTCCAGACTCTTTCCATTTATTTTTATGTTGCAAATCTTCAATTTCCTTGAAATTGACACTTACCATTGCTATTCGCGCTGAATGTAAACCGCCGAGTTCGTGTCTTATCCTTTCATTTATCCACCTATAATATAATGCGCTGCTTTCCCAACTCATGCCGCCTAACAGTCCAATAGTTTTCATTTATACTTCTCCTAAAATTGATTTTCTTTTGATAATATGTGACATCTCAATAAGTCCGGGCCGCTTTAGAAAAAATCCCCCTCAATCCCTCTTTCTCAAGGGGGGAAGATATAGGAATACCCCAGCTTATAGAGAAATTACGATAATATTACTAACCAGGATAAGCCATAATCTGATTAAAGACAGTCCTGGCCTCCGGATAGGAGAGAGTGACGTAATAGGGATATTATATGTGGGCTATTAGATTTTACCCCTGGAACCAGCCCCATGCTGTAAAGCTTAGATCTTATTCCTCTACCGCCATTTAAGTCTATAAGGGTTAATTCCTGCCCTGGTGTTGCCATAGTAAGAGGCATCATTTCTCTCCTTCTTCCATCTCTTTTATTTTATTGTTATATTCTTCAGCGAATTCTTTCATTCGTTCAATACATTTTGCCTTTTGCTGTCCACCTGCTCGGTACTCATCAAAATATTCAAGCCATGAGGCCCCTCCCCTGGGGCAATTATTTATGAATTCCATAATGTCAACAAAAGCATTTATTGTTGCAGGGCTGACGGCATGTTCCATCTTGCAGGCATCCTCGTCTGCCAGCTTGTAATCTATCTTTAATATATCGGTTAAAAAGCCTCTAAATATTTGATGCCGGCGGTCTATTTCTTGTCCTACTTTAGATCCTTTTTCCGTAAGTTCAATGTATTCATATTTTTCATAGTCAATAAGCTTTTTTTCATTCAACCCCTTTAGCATACTGGTAACAGTAGGCATTTTAACCCCGAGTCTTTTTGCAATATCCTTTACGCGAACTGCCCTCTTTTCCCTTGCGAGGTTGTAGATAGCCTCGAGGTAATCCTCCATGGTTGGGGTGATAGTTTTGTTTGAGATTTTATCCATAAATAGAGAATCTAATTATTTTAGGTTTATTAGCTAATACAAAAAATGTTTTAAAAATCTAATTTTATAATTAATAAAATATATGTCAAGCTTTTTTTTGGAAATTTTTTTATGCAATTCTAATTTTGATGCACTCGTAAAAAGTCGTCACTCCGGTGAAAACTGGAGTCCAGATGGTCTGCAACTGCTTGAAAAGACTGGATTCCGGCTTTCGCCGGAATGACGGAAAACGGTATTTTTGGATTTTTTACGAGAACGTCAATATTAGCTTAAGGAATCTGCGTTTTCCTGCACTCACAAAGATTAATGAATTGGTTTTGATCCGGAAGAAGCATTCTATTGGAATAATGAAAAAAATACCAAATATATATTTCCCTTTATGGCAAAACCCGTAAAAGCTGTGACGCTGGACATGCCCCATCATATTAGGCAACTTTCAGAAACCATGTCACATAATCATTGATCCGTCCTACAAGATAAAAAGGTAAATTTAAAAGCCTATTTTTGTAATGAAGTCAACAATAAAAATTGTTTATTTTGTAACATAGTCAGCCATAATATTTACGTAGATACCTTTTTTCAAAAAAGATGGCCAAGTTTTTCAGTAAAAAAGATTACACCGGAGAAATAGAGAAATTTACAGGGATGTTGAAAGGCGGGGGTCTATCAGTTAACAAGTCAACTACTGCCCCTAAAAGGGTTATCTTGAATGGTGACCCTAAAAGGGTCTTTGACAAACGTTGAATAAACCAGAAAAATCACCTATTTTTTTATTGATATTTTATGCGAGGATGGATAAAAACAAGCCCTTATAAATTAAAAGGCGAAAAGTATTTATTCAGCCACTAAGACACAAAGTTACGAAGAAAAAACTAATATTAATAAAACAATACATAGGCGGCCATGTTTTTTCAATAATATGAATACGCCAAATATCGAGCATGCCCATTAATACAATAACTTCATAATCTTTGTGGCTTAGTGCCTTTGTGGCAATATGCCTGAGTTACGGCAAAAATTCTAAAACAAATTTTGGTGACAATAATTATTAATCTGAAGGACAAACTCTCACACCTCACTCACAGACAGGCCTGCAAGCTCTTAGGGCCGCAAGGGGAGAAGCTCATCAGGCAGGGAGGAAAATATGACATTGACCTAAGTGAACAGGTGATATTAAAAAAAGACTTTTTTCAGCTTAATTTGAATGACGCAGTTGTTACAATTCGTCTTGACCCTGAAAAAAATCAGCGCTTGAATTTTCAGTGCAATGTATGCGCCACTGCCTGTGATCATCTTGGAGCAGCCTTTTCTCTTATACTCGAAGAGAAACTATCATTAGGGCTTGCTGCGCCTCCGCCGGAGAAAATTCCCATTGAAAGCCTCACGGATGAGGAGCTTGTCAAACAGGCTATTGAGGAAAGGATGGCAAGGGCCGGAAAAGAGAGGATGCAGGTAAAGTCCATCAATGGTCACGAATTATGGACAGACTATACAGTAAGCAACTATGCATCAGGTAAGACCTATCGTGTGGCGCTACGGGGATGGGAAAGGGGGGAATGATACTGCTCTTGCCCTGATTTTAGGAAAAACACCCTGGGTACATACAAACACATCCTATATGTCCTGGAGAAGGTGAAGAAGAGATTTAATAAGACTGTTCGGGAAACTCCCTATCAGGTCAAAGATATCTGCATTTACCTGCACTATGGCGATAAACTGGAATTGCGTCTGCTTATTCCGGAAAAAATTGATAATCAGGTTTTGAAAATAATCAGCCCGCTTAAAAATAAACACATTAAAGATGTCAGGGATCTTTTAGAGCGTATAAGAACAATTGAAGAATTTGGCTGCACCGTCACAATATATCCGGACGCAGAAGAGTACATCAATAAAACTCTCTATCGCGAGCGAGTAAAAAACAAGGTGACGGAAATACGCAATGATCCCGCAAATCATCCTCTGAGAAAGACGCTCTTAAAGACCGAACTGCTCCCATATCAGCTCGATGGCATTGCATTTGCGGTAGGGATTGGAAGGGCTGTGATTGCAGATGACATGGGATTAGGAAAAACAATCCAGGGCGTCGGTGTGGCTGAATTACTGTCACAGGATGCTGATATTTCCAAGGTCTTTGTTATCTGCCCGGCGTCTCTCAAATCCCAGTGGCGCCTCGAGATACAACGTTTCAGCAATCGCACATGTCAGCTTATCATAGGCAGCGCACAGGAGCGGGCCACACAATATGACAATACCTATTTTTTCACAATTTGCAATTACGAACAGGTCCTTCGGGATATACTTGCTATTGAGAGGGTTCAATGGGATCTTATTATCCTTGATGAGGGACAGAGAATCAAGAACTGGGAGGCCAAAACAAGCCAGATGGTTAAGGCCCTTAAATCGCCTTTTGCTCTGGTTCTTACAGGTACCCCACTTGAAAATCGTCTTGAAGAACTATTTTCTATTGTAGAGTTTATTGATGATAGACGCCTGGGGCCTGCCTTTCGCTTTCTCAATAAATACAGGGTGACTGATGAAAAAGGCAAATTGCTTGGATACAAAAACCTTGACGAGCTTCGAGAAAAACTCGCATCTGTTCTTCTTCGGCGAACGAGAAGCAAAGTCCTGAAGGAATTGCCTCCTCGAACAACGGAAATCAGGAGAATCCCTCCCACGGATGAACAGCTTGAAATTCACAATGGTCATAAGAGAATTGTAAGTACCATCATTTCCAAACGGTACATCTCTGAAATGGACCTCCTAAGATTACAAAAGGCCCTGCTCATGTGCAGAATGGCGGCAAACAGCACTTTTTTAGTGGACAAACGGTTGCCGGGATATTCCAGCAAATTAGATGAATTGGACATAATTATTGATCAGTTAATCGCTGAAGAAGATAGAAAAATCATTCTATTTTCAGAGTGGACCACCATGTTAAACCTGATCGAACCCTTATTAGAAAAGCGTAAATTAGACTACGTAAGGCTCGATGGTTCTGTTCCTCAAAAAAAACGACAAGGATTGATGCATCAATTTCAGAATGAACTGGACTGTAAACTCTTTATCACCACCAATGCCGGCTCTACAGGGCTAAACCTTCAGGCCGCCAATACGGTCATCAACGTTGACCTGCCATGGAATCCGGCTATTCTTGAACAAAGGATAGGCAGAGCCCATCGTATGGGTCAAAAAAGACCTGTCCAGGTATTTCTCCTTGTCACGGAAGATACATTGGAAGAGAGTCTTCTCGGGACGCTTTCAGCGAAACAGGAGCTGTTCCTGGCTGCCCTTGACCCAGATTACGAAGGCGCAAATATAGATCTTGCGAGTGGCATGGATGCGTTAAAAAGACGTCTGGAGATCCTATTAGGCGTCAAACCTGATGCACCATCTGATGAAACCATGAAGGAAAAAGTAGAAAGGGAGACAGAGGCGCTTGAACGGAAGGAAAGAATTGAAACTGCAGGAGGGCAACTATTAGGGTCTGCCTTTGCATTTATGGGCGAAATCTTTTCCGGAAAAGAGGAAACTGAAGAGACCATAAAACTTGCTGAAATATTTAAAAATTGCTTTTCTGAGTGCCTGAATAAAGGGGCGGACGGGAAGCTTAAAATGACGATAACCCTTCCGGATGAGTCCGTCCTTGACAATCTGGCAAAATCCCTTGCCCAAATAGTAAATGCAGGCCATTAACACCTTGGTTAATTTTCAGGCTTCATATTAATTGAGATAATAATGGATTCAAGTGATTTGAAATATTATGCACAGATAAATGTGCAATTAAATATTGTTTTTTGTGCATTTCATTACCTCCCCTATTTTATTAAAGCTCACCTTTTAAGGTTATTCCTAAGAATATGATTTTAACCATTCTTGTGATGATGGCCGGGGATTGCTATATAATAAGGATTTAAGGGGTACATCCAAAGTAAGTCCCTTGCCAATATTACCTCCTCCGCAGAAAAAATATATTTTGGCACAGAAATTGATTATAGATATAGTTAGTTTAAACAGGCCTGATTTAAACATAGATCATTGTCAATAAACTTTCCTAAACCTAAAATATGGAGGCATGAGAATGAAAAAGGTAAAAAGACTTTTTGCATTAGTAGTTATAGTTTCTATGGTTTTAGCGCTCGTATCAGTAGCATTGGCGGTGCAGGCAGAAAAAATCAACATCAACATCAACAAGGCCTCAGTAGAAGAGCTTATAAAACTGAAAAAGATCGGTCAAAAATATGCGGAACGTATTGTGGCCTATCGTGAAAAAAATGGCCCATTTGCAAAACCGGAAGATATCATAAATGTCAAAGGTATCGGCCAGAAGACATTTGACCTGAATGCAGACATAATTACAATAAAGTAAGATTAAAATGTAAACTGAACCCATGGGAGGGATCTAAATCTCATACGCAGCCCGCTTTAGTACCGGCACTCCCTATGTCCTGTTCAATTTCTCTAAACAGCCCTCCCTGGCTCATAAAAGAAAAGAGGATTCATTGGAAGTTTATCGATCAGATAAAAATATCCCTTGGGCGCCCCATCCAAGCGCACAAGGGGTAAAAATCAAATCCTTAATTTCAAAAAAAGAACATGGCCTGGACGTTACCTGTATGCTTGTATTTGTGCCCGCGGGCAATGAAGTGCCTGAGCATATACATGACAATCAGGATGATATTCTTTACCCTTTAAAAAGGAAGGCGATTATGTGGGTTGATGGAACAGGTTCTTCTTCCCTTGAGCCTGGGGTCATTGTGCGAGTTCCAAAGGGGAAAAAACACAAAATTACTGAGATTACAAAAGACCTGCTAATATATGATGTTTTTTCCCCTTCAATTATGTAACAAACCAACTAATGGAGCTGCTCCAAGGGTTTTTTTAACACTTATCAAGCCTCTTTATATCCTATATATCTTCCACTTCAGCGGGCCTTGCAAAAATGCCCTGAATATCTTCCACTATAAGATATAGTGAAGGTACAAGGATAAGTGTAATGGTAGTCGCAAATAAAATACCGAAGCCCAGAGATAGGGCTATGGGAATGAGCATCCTTGCCTGTCGGGAGGTCTCAAATATCATAGGGGCTAAGCCTCCGAAGGTTGTTAGGGTGGTTAATACAATAGGCCTAAAACGTTGTATGCCGGCAGCTCGAATCACAGCATGCGCGGAATCGTTACCCTGTCTCCTGAGTTGATTGGCAAAGCTTATCAGCACCAGTGAATCATTCACAACTACACCGGAAAGGGCTACAATCCCAAACATGCTCATAAGGCTAAGATTAAATCCCATTAAAAGATGCCCATAAATAGCCCCGATAATTCCAAAAGGGATGCTGGCCATAACTATAATCGGCTGAGAATAGCTTTGAAAGGGTATGGCTATCATGGCATAAATAGCTAAAATGGCAAGGAGAAAGGTAATTTTTAGACTGCCCAGACTCTTCATCATTTCCGCATGCCTTCCCTCAAAACTGAATCGAAGTCCTGGGTATGCATGTGTCAATTGAGGCAACACCCTGGCCTTAAGATCATTTAAAATCTCTCCGGCCCGGCTTCTTGGTGTCACGTCCGCTTCCACGAGAACGTTTCTGCGACCGTTTCTGCGATTGATTTCCGTGTAGGCTCGTCCTCGCTTAACCGATACAATTTCCCGAATAGGGACTTCCTTGCCTAAGCCAGTAAAAAGTATCAATTCATTGATATTGTATTCAGAAATTCTCTCATCCTCAGGCAGCCTTACCATAACCTTAACCTCGTTTCGTCCCCGCTGTTGCCTGAGAACTTCAGCTCCATAAAAGGCATTTCTCACCTGCCGGGCCACATCCCGGGCAGAGAGACCCAGGCTTTTCCCTTCCGGAAGCACACTAAAATCAAGCTGTTGCTTGCCGGGCAAAAACCCATCATCCACATCCCTTACCCTTGGATAACCCCTAAGCACGTCGGCAAGCTGCATGCTTGCCCTTTCAAGCACGGCAAGCTCACGATGATTTAACTCAACGGTTATGGCCCGTCCTGCTCCAGGGCCACCAGCGTCGGATTCAAAAAACAGGGATTCAACGCCAGGCACCTCTCCAACCATCTTGCGCCAGCTCCTGGTAAAATCACCTGTACTCATAATTTTATCCCGTATTTCAGATGGTGCCAGATATACGGTCATCACAGCGTTATTGCTTCCGCCTTTTCCTATTTCAGTAAAAATGCCCTGGACAAGCTCATCTTCCCGACCAGACTCATCCGCCACTTTTCGGGCTGACATAAACAGGCGCTTAGCAACTGCCTCGGTTTTTTCAAAGGCTGTGCCATATGGCATGGAAAGCCTTGCCCTGGCAAAATCAGATTCTGTTTTTGGAAAAAGTTCCATACCCATGCGCCCGCTAAGGGCATATGAAAGAGTCACAAGCAACAGGGCAAGAGCCATTGTAACCGTAAAATAGCGATGGTGGAGAATAAAATTGATAAAGGAGCCATAACGGTTTTCCACCCAATTACTGAAAATACTGCTAAAGTTTTGTTGCAGTCCGTGCAACCAACCAGATATACCGGATTGCTTCCGACTTTTCTGATGCGCGAGGTGAGCAGGAAGCACAAAAATGCTTTCCACGAGAGAAATCAGAAAGACGGTTATTACAACCAATGGAATAACCCTGAATATTTTTCCAGGAACTCCCGGTATAAAATACAGGGGCATAAATGTGGCAATATTCGTTAAAATACTGAAGACTACAGGGACGGTTATTTCCCGTACACCTCTAACGGCAGCTTGCAAAAAGGGTATGCCTTTCTGACGGTAATAGTAGATATTTTCACCAACTACAATGGCATCATCCACTACAATACCCAGGGCTATAATAAAGGCAAAGAGCGAGATCATATTTATTGTCACACCAAGGGTTGGGAGAAAGAGAAATGATCCGAGAAAAGAAATTGGAATACCCATCATTACCCAAAATGCCAGACGCACTTCAAGAAACAGGGCGAGGCATATTAGAACAAGTGCAAGTCCAATTGCACTGTTGCGCAATAGCAAATCAATTCTTTGGCTGAATATGTCGGAAGAATCATTAAGAATATTAGCCCGGACACCATTGGGTAATCTCATATTAAGGTCTTTCAGGTAATGACGAACCGTCTTAGAAACCTGGATTGGCGTCTGAGGCCCTACCCTGAAAATATTTACCATAACAGCCGATTTTCCGTTATAGGCAGCATAGTAATCGGTATCTTCGTAGCCGTCCGTAACATGGGCAATCTGTTCGAGAAGGACTTTGCTTCCATCTGATGTAATTACAACGGGCAACCGTCCGAATTCTCTCCCAAAATCCCGACGTTCTTTCATCCTTATTAAAATTTCACCGCCTGATGTTTTAATCCCTCCACCAGGCAGGTCAACACTTGCGTTACGCAACCGCCTGGCAATTTCCTCCAGGGTAAGGTGATAGCGGCGAAGATTCTCCTGGGGAACTTCAATGCTTATTTCCAGTGGACGTATACCAGCCAGGTCTACCTGGGTAACACCAGGGTCTTGAAGTATTTTATCACGAAATTGTTCTGCAATTTCGTGTAAAACACCATTTCCTACATCACCATAAATGACAACTGAAAGGACCCTACGTTTAAACGAGAGAACGTTGACCTGGGGCTCTTCGGCATCTTCCGGGAAGGTCGAAATACGGTCTACCTCTCGTTGAATTTCCTGGGTCAGCTTCTGAAAATCCGCATCAACAAGGGCCTCTACTGTCACTATACCGATACCCTCTTTGGAAACTGACTTAACCTCATCTACTCCATCAAGGTCGCCTACCGCCTCCTCAATTGCCATCACAATCCCACTTTCCACCTCCTCAGGACTTGCGCCTGGATAGGAAACTGAAATTGTGACGTTATCTATCTGAAAATCGGGAAAAACCTCCTGTTTCATGTTTATCAGAAAAAAGAATCCACCAATAAGGCATGCCAGCATGATAAAATTTGCGGCCACTGAGTGCCCCGCCATCCACGCTATTGGCCCCTTTGCACCTGTAGATCCTGATATATTCTTCATGAGCCTTTCACCCTTTCGGAATGATTAATTCTATCCGGTTGAATTAAACCAGGGGTTTTACCCTTTGGGACGCTTCGAAGCTGCATACCATGAACCGGGGCCGCCAGATCGCTGGTAATGATCTTTTCACCATTTTTTAGGCTGTTTGAAATATAAACAGAGTTATGCTCACTCCAAACAATATCGACACCTCGTATATCAAGACTATTGTCTTTCTGCATTATCCACACTTTACTGCCGTCTCGCAGCGCAGAGCGCGGTACGCAAACAACCTCTTTAAGTATCCGCCCTTTTATTTCAACGCTCACATAGGCCCCAAGCATTAGCTTAGGTTTATTTTTGTCGGCGCTTTTAATACATAAAGGATCTTCTACTGCTACCACCAATCTGGCCATTCTACCTTCAGGCTCCACCTCCGTCTTAAGGCGCTTCACGATTCCAGTCCGAAATGCGCTGCTCCCCCATCCAGCTTTGTGTGTTATCCGGGCAGAAGATCCTTTATTGCTGTTTGTGCCTGGAATGCTGACCCATCGAATTCGGTCCATAGGAAGGGCAACCTCTATCCAGTACTGATTTGTATCCACAAGCGTGACAAGCTTCATTCCTGTTGTGACATAAGAGCCTATATCTACATGTTTTGATTGAACTATAGCATTGAATGGAGAAAAAACTCTTGTCCGTTTAAGGTCAAGTTTTGCCTGCTGCAGGGAGGATTCCGCCGCTGCCAAAGCCGCCTGGGCTGCCTTAAGGTGTGGCACGCGCAGGACTAATTCCCTTTCTTTTTCCTGAAGCTTTTCACCTAATAACTGGTATTCCTTTTTTGCAATGATCTGTTGCCCTATCTCCATTTTTAATTCATATCCGGCATGGATGACCTCGCTCTCCCTTCTCCTAATGGCAAGTTCATAGTCAATTGAGTCCAAACGAAGAATTTCTTCGCTGATCATAAATTTCCCCCCTGGCAGATATTCCGGGCTTGTTTTAATAATCTCACCCATAACACGGGAAGACAAATCCACTTTTCTGGACGGGACAACAGTTCCCTTTGCCAAAACCTTTACATCGTGGTCACGAATATTCGCAACCATTGTCTCTACAAGAGGGGCTTTATAAGCTACCTGTCTATGTCCGGCACGAGGTTTATGGGTGAGAAAAAAGAAGGATATGGCGCACGCGGCAAAAAAAATAAACATAGCCAATAAGAAACGAAGGGCCTTTCCAATCTTATTTTTCCTTGATGAGGTGCTTAAAGTCGCATCATTTTTCTCAAGACCTTTTGTTGATATATCTTCAGTCATTATTATTGCTCCTTTTCCTGGCTTTTCAGAATGTAATGAAATGTCTTAGGTGGAGGCTTCATCCCCCAACCTCCGGCCAGGGCACGATAAAGGTTGATTCTATAATCTATCAACTCCCGCTGAGCCTTTAACTTATTGCGTTCAAGGCTCTGATGTCCTAAAATGGATGTTAAAAAACGAAGAAAATCCATTGCGCCATGGATATATTTTTCCCGAGTCTGATCAGAGGACGTCTTTGATAAAACCGATTGTTTGTTAAGATTTTCCAACAACTTGTGCTGTTGAGATTCTTGGACAAGGGCATCTTCCACTTCCCTTAAAGATTTTAAAACTACCTGGCCGTAAACGTGAATCGATTCTGAGTACACGGCCTTCGTCCGGTCAACCTCTGATGCCCTTCTGCCGCCGTCTATTAACGGCGCAATAAGATTACCTGTTAGGTTTGATAACCAATTCTTAAAAAGATCATTAACCTCCCCGGCATTTGTCTCTATTCCTGCCGAAAGGCTTACCCGCGGGAGACGTTCAGAAATGGCAGCCGTTAAACGTTGATCAGCGGCCTGAGCACGAAAATACGCCATGCGAATGTCCGGCCTTCTCTTTATCAATTCTGCAGGCAGACCGGTATCCGGCAAGGGAAGAAGAAGTGGGAGTTCATTCTGTTCAGTTATAACAATACTTTCAGTGGTCTTTCCCAACAAACTCGCCAGTTGATGTTCCAATATTATCCTGTTGGATTCAGCAATTATCTTTTCCGCCCTGGTTGATTCCAGTGACTGACGTTGCTGAAGAACATCTGTTACAGGCACCTGTGCGCCTCGAAATTTAAATGTCACAAGATCAAGATATTTCTCGTTGGTCTTTATTTGCCCGTTCAAAAGCTTAATCTGCCCCCTTTGCTCTACAAGCCTGTACCAGGCACTGGCCACCTCTGCAGTCAATGATATGACTGAAGCGTATAAATCCTCCTGAGATGCAAGTACGTCCAGCTCTGCTGCATTTTTAGCGGCTCGTACCCTGCCCCAAAGGTCAAGCTCATAGCTTGCCGCCAAACCAAGGGAAAATTTGTTTGAATAGGTCTTTTCCGCACCTGATATTTTGTTTACCGTTCGCGAAGCGCCTGCTGAACCGTCAAGGCTGGGAAAAACGGCTGCTCCGCTTTTCCTCGCAATAGCCCTCGCCTGTTCAAGTCTGTCCCAGGTCCCCCGGATATTCAGGTTATCCGAGAGGGCTTCCTTCATGAGATTATTAAGATTATCATCATTAAAGGCAAGCCACCACTGTTCCGTCATTGGAATAGATCCGGTTTTGGAAAATGTATCCGGAACGGCAACAGGCGAATGCACGGCCCCCTTTGGCACAGAGCACGAGGTAACTATAAAGGTAAGCAATAAAAAAAGTATCCTCAATAAAGGCCGCCCCCCTTGAAGGTCTCCTGAATCTCTCACTTCACTTCTCCTTGCCTTATATCTTTGCTTTTAATATGAGCGGAAATTTCTCTGCGAACTTCCCTTATGCCTGCCAGAGAAAATTTTATGACATGATCGACAAATGCATCAATATCATCTATTTTTAACTTTTCTTCCGTTGTTTTTCTATTTACATTTAATTGCCTTAAATGGAGCAGATAGAAAAAATTACCCATAATACTTGCATGGCAAAACTGAACCTGCCTCTCAGTAGCCTGTGGGCCAAGCAATTCCTTGACAATCGAATGCATGGCCGCTCTTCTTGGGCTAATCTCCTTGTCTAATATTTCCATTAACAAACCTGTAGGGTTTGCCAGCTCTTTGAATAAAATAAAAAAATCACACGAATTCTGATCTACAACTCTGTGAAGAAGCGATCTGATTCGTGCCTGCAAACGCTTCTCAGGGTTGGAGTCATCTCTTATCCCGCCGTCAGGTGGATAGGACTTTAAGGATTGATGAAAGGCATGGCGCCAAGACTCTGCATAAAGATTTTTCTTGTCTCCAAAGTGGTAATTAACCGACGCAACGTTAGTTCCTGCTTGCTCACAAATCTCTGCAATCGTTGCCTCAGTAAAACTTTTTGAGGCAAATACCTTAGTTGCGGCCTTTAGCAAACGTTGTCGTGTCTTAGCGGAATCTTTTCTCTTCTCCTTCATTAAAATTCTCCATAAATTCTATCAGGTATTTTAAATAACCATTTTAAATTGTCAATTGATTTTCTGCTTTAAAATATGATGCATTCGTAAAAAGTCGTCACTCCGGTGAAAACCGGAGTCCAGATGGTCTGCAACTGCTTAAAAAGACTGGATTCCGGCTTTCGCCGGAATGACGGAAAACAGTATTTTTGGACTTTTTACAAGATTATCAAATAAAGACCAAAAATAAATTTTATAAAAGCTGATATGTCAGACATCGTAATTTATAAGGTACCATGGTGTAATTTCTGTTAAAGGACTATTGAACTTCGAGGGTTAGTAATTATTATAGGGAAATGGAGGAATCATGATTATGAAAAGGTATTATTTAAAATATTTCAAGACCAACCCGTATCTCCTTATTCCAGCATTAATATTTCTTTATTTTTGCTGCCTGCCTTTCCAGGTATATGCAGGAAAAAACCCTGAAATTTCATTTCATGAGGAAGGTGAAATTTCCCAAAATCCCTTGGTGTCCAGGATAATTCCTTCAAAGAAAAATGACCTCTTTGTTGTACTTAAAAATGGCATGACCGTATTGATCAGAGAATCTCATTCATCAAAGGTTGTTTCTTGCCAGGTTTTGGTAAAGACTGGATCCATATATGAAGGACAAAAGACAGGCGCAGGACTTTCTCATTACCTGGAACACGTTGTCTCAGGGGGGACTACATCTAAATACACGGAGTCTGAGATAAAAAATAGGATACAGGCCCTGGGAGGGGCAACAAACGCATATACAAGCTATGAACGGACTGCATACTTTATCAACACTACTGGAGAGCATTTCAATGAGGCCATAAACCTTCTTTTGTCTTATGTTACAGACTGTCAATTCAATAAAACGGAATACCAGAGGGAAAAACCGGTAATTCTCCAGGAATTTCAGTTAGGTGAAAACAACCCGGGCAGGCAGC
>Ga0307990_1001809_pt1 | contig 17684 bp, 9 predicted proteins | sample EllFjometagen129_FD_203168 | JGI IMG/M metagenome (GOLD analysis project Ga0307990, IMG submission 203168) | Marine microbial communities from Ellis Fjord, Antarctic Ocean - #129 | ecosystem: Environmental > Aquatic > Marine > Unclassified | place: Southern Ocean | collected 2014-10-08
GAGTTGGAAATCAAGCAGGTCAGCGCGGGAATGCCGGCCATGATCTCACTGCCGGCGATTCCGTCGAAAGTTTTTCAAGGGAAGGTCACGCGTATCGGCGTGGCGGCGGATCGTAGTTCCGGCTCTTTTCCGGTTCGCGTAGAGGTCGACAACGCCGATTACGAGCTGATGAGCGGCATGCGGGCCGCAATCCACATAGAACTAAAGCGTTACCCAGACGCGATAATCGTCACGCGAGACAATATTGTGCGCGTAAACGATCAGGATGCCGTATTCGTAACCGAGGAAAATGAAGACAAAACCGTCGCCCGAACCCGCCTGATAGAAACAGGCGAACGGGACGGCGAGAAGGTCCGCGTGGTCTCCGGTCTGAGCGAAGGCGATCTGCTCATTGTCGTGGGGCAGCAATCCATCAAAGGCGGCAGCCGCGTGAGCATCGTGGAAAAAGACGGCGAGCGTGTAAAACCCAAGGAAGAGCCAAAGGAATCCGGCCAGGCGGACAAGGAGGCCGGCGCCGATGCTTAAGATCATCAAGATGTCCGTCGAGAATCCGGTTCTCGTCAACATCATGATGGGAACCATCATCATCATCGGTGTTTTCTCGTTCATGGGCTTGCCCCGGGAAATTGTTTCCGAGGTGAGTTTCAACTGGGTCTTTATCATCACGCCCTACCCCGGAGCCAGCAGCGAAGAGGCTGAGCAGCTGGTGACGATCCCGATCGAGGAAGAGATCCAGGACATACCGGATATCGACGAGATGATCAGCGGATCCACCGAAGGCAACAGTTTCATCATGGTCAAGTTCGGCACGATCAGCGATGAACTGTTTCGCGTGCGCATGCTGGATTTAAAAGCCGAGATCGACAAAATCCCGTACCTCCCGGACAACACGCGGCGCGACATGATCGTCAAGGAGTTCGATACGACGGAGATGCTCCCCGTCATCACGCTCAACATCTCCGGTCCCTTGAGTGAACTGGATATGAGAAATCTCGCGGTGGACGTGCGCCGCAGGGTATTGCGCATAAGCGGCGTCGCCAAGGGAGAGTTAGCGGGCACGCACGACCGGCAGGTCTGGGTCGAGCTCGATCCCGATTTGCTCGAAGCGCACAGCGTCAGCCCGGACATGGTGTCCGCGGCCCTGGCCATGGCCAACCAGAACGTGCCGGCGGGAAAAGTGACGGCCGGTCGCCAGGAGATGCTTCTTCGCACCGTGGGGCGTTTCAAGGACGCCGGTAGAATCCGAAAGGTCATTGTCCGAAGCATGCCGGGGGGCGATACGTTGTCCGTTGGCGACATAGCCAAGGTCACCGACGGTTTCGAGGAGCACCGCACCGAGTCGCACTTGAACGGCCATAAGTCCGTTTCCATCACTATCGCCAAGCGCTCCAAAGCCAGCACGATAAAAATCATCGATGACATTCGCGCCCTGGTCGATGAATTGGAACCCACGCTGCCAGTCGGCGTCGAGATCACGCTGACCGGCGACACCGGCGTGCAGATTAATGAAATCATGGATGTGCTGCGCAATAACGCCGGACTGGGGATGATCCTCGTGGTCATTTTCCTGTACCTGGCCATCGGTGCGCGCAACGCCCTGTTTGTCGCCATGGGAATCCCGATAACTTTCCTGGCGACCTTCATTTTCATGTACTACACGGGCAATTCGATCAACGGCAACAGCCTCTTCGGCCTGATCCTTGTTTTGGGCGTAGTTGTTGACGACGCGATCATCATCGTGGAGAACTGCTATCGTCATTATCAAATGGGAAAGACGATTCACGAAGCCGCCATCGACGGCGCGCACGAAGTAGCCATGCCCGTCGTTTCGGCCACGCTGACGACCATCGCCGCCTTTCTTCCGCTCATGCTCATGCCCGGAATCATGGGCAAGTTTATGAGAATCATCCCCATCGTCGTCTGCCTGGTTTTGGCCGCGAGCATGGTGGAAGCCTTTGTCATCCTTCCCTCCCATTTCGCCGAATGGACGAATAAACGAACCAAGGCGACGCCGACGCCGCCCTGGCTTGTCCGTTTCCAGGAATGGTACGGTCGGGTCATCTCCAACCTGATTCAACGCCGGGGAAGAGTGCTGGTCGGCCTGATCGCTCTGCTGGTCGCCTCCGGATTTGTCATCCCCATCGTCGGCGTCGAACTGCACGGCGAGGAGGAAATCAGCCTCTTCCAAGTACTCATCGAAACGCCATCAGGAACGAGCCTGGAAGTCACGAACGAGGCCATCAAGGAAATAGAAAGCGCCTGTAGTCGCCTGCCGGAAAAGGAAATCCTCGCCGTTCAGGGCACAAGCGGATTAATGCGTACGGAAAGCGACTGGATATTTGCCAACAACGTCGGCGAGGTCATGCTTGAACTGGTGACGAAGCGCCAGGGCCGTCGAAGTCTGGATGAGATCATCAATGAACTGCGCGGATATATAAGCGGCATTCCCGGCATCGAAAAAATCAGCTTTCTCAAGCCCAGCGGAGGTCCGCCGACAGGCAAATCCATAGACATCCGAATCCTGGGCCGCGAATTTGATCCTCTCATCGAAATCAAAAATGAGATGGAGGCTCACCTGGCCGAAATACCCGGCGTGGTGGATGTCCAAAACAACTGGAAAAGCACCAAGCAGGAACTTCGCATCATCGTCGATGAAGCGGCGGCGGCATATTACGGCCTGGATCTGGCCAAGATCGCCTCTTTCATCCGCACCGCATTCGAAGGCTACGTCACCACACGCTACAGAGAAGGCAACGACGAAGTCGAAGTTTTGGTGCGTTATCCGGCGCACTACGAAAAAGACATGAACACTATTGAGCGCCTGAAAATTCCCGGCATGAACGCCATGGGGAAAATCGTATGGGTGCCCTTCAACGCGGTGGCCTCCCTGGAGATAACCGATTCCTGGCCCGAGATAGCTCACCAGGATCAGGATCGTTATATCGCCATCACCGCTGATATCGAAGCCAAGCACAAGAAGAATTTGGTGAAGATCAATGCCGGCATACAAGAATATTGGGATACCTTTCTGTCGAAAAAATATCCCGGCTATCAGATTGAAATGGGAGGGCAGTTTAAGGAATTTGAGGAATCGTTCAGCAGCCTCAAACAACTGTTTCTCATTGGCGTATTTTTGATCTTCGTCATTCTGGGCGGACAGTTCAAAAGCTTCACGCAGCCGTTTATCATCCTTTTCACGATCCCCTTCGCTTTCATCGGCTCAATGATTGGCCTGCTTATCGCCGGAAGTCCTTTTTCCATCGTCGTCATGTTCGGCATGGTGGCTCTGGCCGGCGTGGCAGTCAACGACGCCATCGTCATGATTGATTTCGTCAACAGTGCCAGAAAAAGGGGCGAGGGAAAAGTCGAGAGCCTCATCAACGCGGGCAAGCTGCGGCTTAGGCCAATTTTCCTGACAACCGTTACAACCGTCGGCGCCCTTTTGCCCACGGCGCTCGGCCTTGGCGGACGCAGTGAAACCTGGTCGCCGCTGGCGAACGTCATCGTCTTCGGAATGCTCGGCGCCATGTTCATGACGCTGTTCATCATTCCCTGCCTGTTTCGGATTTTGATCGACGACATCCCTGGGTGGCTGCGCCGGCGTTTGGGCAGGGAGGAAAAAGAGGTGGAGGGGCGCTTGCCTGTAATTGACGTAGCGAACATTGCCGACATCGAGACGGAAACGGGGCAATAAAGCATCGCACGATAACCTTGAAAAAACGTCTTCAATAACCTGCATATTTCTTATTCCAGTTAAATTGAGAATTGCAAATAAACCATTTGCCTCACCGAATCGATGCGTGTAAAATGCATTTTGTATTTTGTTTCGAAATGAAGTTTTAAATTCATTTATCCAGCGGGCGCAAAAGGATCTTGTCATGAATCTGATTCGGCCATGCCTTTTCGCTTTTCTACTGTTTCCCTTCCTTCTCCTGGGAACACTCTCGTGCCTAAATGCTGATTCGGATGACGACGACGATGATGATGCGGATGACGATGTCAACGACGACGCAAATGACGATGTAAATGACGATGTAAATGACGACGATATTGACGACGACGTTGATGATGACGTGAACGACGACGTAAATGATGACGTGAATGACGACATTGACGATGACGTGAACGACGATATCGATGACGACGTCGACGATGACGTGGACGATGACGTTGATGACGATTTGGACGATGATGTGGACGATGACGTTGATGACGACGTTGATGACGATTTGGACGATGATACCGCCCTGCCGCTCGATCCGGAATACTCATACGTGGCCGGCGGCGAAATCGATTTTGGCAATACCGTCATTGATGATCAGGGAACACGATACCTGTTTTTCGCCCGTTCTAAGGCCATTATTTATTTGACGTCAGCGGATGGCGTGGACTGGACCGAGCATTATTTCAGGATGGGACATCTGCCACGCGCGGTGGTCGGCGCCGACGGAAATGTGCGTGTCGCCTTCGTGGAAGCCATTGGCGAAAATAGAGTCATCGTCTCCGACAACTCTTCCGGCCAATGGCTCGATACAATCGTCAGCCCCGACGGCAATCGAGCATCAACGACGGATTTCGACATGGCCGCCGACGCCGACGGACATATCCACGTCTGCTGGTTCGATACGACTCTTGAGCGCTTGCGCTATGCCAACGACATCTCCCGAGCATGGCAAACGGAAACATTGGATTTCGATTTGAACATCAGCACAGGTTTCTCCCTGGCCGCAGGCGACAACGGCAAGGCGCACATCGCCTGTTTCATTTCCGACCAGCTCACTCACCTTACAAATAGCAGCGGCGTATGGTCGGCGAATACCGTGGAACCGACGACCAATGGCCAGGAGCCGAGCATCGCCGTGGATCAGCAGGGCTTCGTGCACATCAGCTTCGCCGATGACCGCGATGTACAATACGCAAGCGATTGGGCTAACCAATGGGAAGTCCGCCAAATTTGCCAGGTCAGCAGCGGATACGATTGGGGTTGCGGCTCTTTCAGCGATATCGAGGTGGACGCTATAGGACAAGTCAATATTCTGTATTCCTATTTCATATCCTGGAGTCTGGAGCCGCCCGCCTATGAAACGCACTTATCTCAGGCTGTTTTTCAAGCCGGATCGCCTAGTGAAACCCGTGCCGATATCGCAAGCTACTCGAGCAGCGAAAGTTACGCTGCTTACCGCTTTTCCTTAAGCGCAACGCCCGATCGAAAGCTTCATATCAGTTATGCGGAAATATTCGATGCACCCTACAGGCTATTTTATCACTTTGAAAACACGAGCACGCAGGTTTCGCACTTGAATCTGGGAACGGTTTCTGATTCCTGCTTCGCCATGGGAAGCGACGGATCGTATCATTTCAGTTATCTTGCGGGACCGTTCTACCATGCTGTTAATTACGCGGGAGCACGATCCTGGAAATTCCTGGGCCAGGGTTATTATTACCAATTGGGATTGGGCCGTCACAACTCAGAGAGCATCGGTAAAGACAGTGTTATTCATGTCGATGATAGCGGCGTCGCGCACATCAGTTATGGATGGCATCACGGAGAAAGCGATATGGGCGCAGCGTCGGTAGTCTGGCGGATTCATCACGCCAGCATCGACGGTGATACCGTCACAACAACAACTCCCGTTGAAGAGTCCTATTATCCGGCCAGCGAAATAGCGCCTTATTCTTCCTCCATTTTAGACGCGGCAGGTGATATCCACATGGCCTATCGCATTCCGCAATATTACTCGGACTTGCTTTACAAAAACGGTCAGCAGACTTCGACAATCGATGAAAACGGATTCGGACCCTCCGCGATAGCCATAGATGATGAAGGTTTCGTGCATGTTGTGTATACGAGATCACCACCCTATCAACTGGCATACGCGACGAATCGCTCGGGCGATTGGCAATCGGAAACCATTATCGATGACTTGAATTATTTTTATGGGGGGCTTCAAATTTCCCTTGCCGTCGACAGTGAACATCACGCGCACGTCCTATTATCGTTTACCTACTACAATTTCGTGAAGTACGCCGAAAGTTCCGGCGGACAATGGAGCGTTGAAACGATTACCGATAATGGCATAGGGCATCGCGGCGCCCTGGCCCTGGACTCAAGCGACAATGCTCATATCGTGTATTACGATCTTTCGCATAAGCAAATCCGCTACGCCGTGAAATACGGCGATGAATGGATTCCTTATGTTGTGGATAAGGGGGAAGGCCAGGCCGGGCTGGTTCTTGATGAATCAAATGGCGAGGCTCACGTCGGATACGTGAGCGACGGCGGTTTATGGGTCGCGGCGTTTCCTATTCCATAGACCCTAAAGCACCTTTCCGATCACCCTTTGCACGTTGCCGCCAATAATCTTTTTGACATCGTCTTCGCCCACGCCGGCGTCCAGGAGCAAGGCCGTAATTTTCGGCAAATCCGTGATGTCGTTGAAGCCGACGGGGTGCGTCCAGAGCCAGCCGTCAAGGTCGGAGCCGTAGGCAACGTGGTCGGCGCCGGCGACTTTAACCACGTGGAGAATGTGCTTCACCAGATCGCCCAGCGGCCCCACGGGAATGGGAGACAGAAATTGCGGCCCGAAGATAATGCCCACCACGCCGCCGGTCTTTGCAACCGCTTCGATCTGCTCATCGTCGATATTACGCCACATTGGGCGCACGCCGCTCACTCCCGTGTGACTCACAATCACGGGACGCTCCGAGCGTTCGCACGCTTCCATGAAGCCCGGCTTGTTGATATGCGCCAGGTCTAAAATGATTTGTCTCTTGTGAATTTCATCCACGAGTTTTCTGCCAAAATCCGTCAAGCCCACGTGCGCGGTTTTGCGTGAGCCGAGTCCCATCGCGCAGCAGGCCGCCTCGTTGTTGGAAAAATGACTTAAGGTGAAATAGCGCATGCCCATCTCGCGGGCTTCGTGAAAATTATCCATGTTTCCGGCGATGGCGTGCGCGCCCTCGATTCCCGGCAACGCGCACATGGCCCCCCGCTTGAGTCCGTCCTTAAGCGCCTTTGCGCTTTCGATGAGGCAAATCTCGTCGGGCCGGTCCTCACAGACGCGGCGCAGGTATCCCAGTAGGCGAAGGATGCCGCCCATGCGGCGCTTTGGGGAGGATTTCGGCGAGCACACCAGGCCCATGCCCCAAATGTCCAGACCCGCCTCCCGATTGCGCGGCAGGTCCATGTGGCAAACAAAGGGCGAAAGGGGCACGCGGTTTCTGTGCCGCTTTGATATGTCGTAGCCAAACAGTTCGTGCAGCAAGAGCGTGTCCGAGTGCAGATCGGCCACAATGCATTGTTGGTGAAGCAGACTCGCCCTGGCCAGGGCTTGCTGAGATGGCGCTTTGCTTGTGATCATCCGTTGAAATCCAAAGTGTCACAAAAAAAAAGAAAGGGCGGGGTTAAGCCCGCCCGTGTTTGAATATTGAGCGGTTATTACTCAACCTTCTCGAATCGCGCCTGGAAGAAACGAAGCAATTTCGGTTCATAGACAAAGCGCAAGCCCTTAACGGATTCGCGGCGTTCATAAAGGTCCACGATGGATTCCCAGGTGACGTCCATGTGCGATTTTGTATAAACGCGCCGTGGGATCGTCAGTCGAACCATCTCCAGATTCGGCCTGTGGTTCTTGCCGTCGGCGCGCCGCCCGGCGGAAACATTGCCGCGTTCCATGGCGCGCACGCCGCCCTCGACGTAAAGCTCCGACGCCAGCACCTGGGCCGGAAATTCGTCCTGATCAATGTGCGGAAGGAATTTCTTGGCATCCAGATAAACGGCGTGGCCGCCGATGGGCTGCACAATGGGAATATTGTGGTCGATGAGCTGTTGTCCCAGATACTCGGTTTGCATCATGCGCGCCCTGAGGTGGTCGATCTGCACGCATTCGACGATGCCCTGCGCCATGGCTTGCATGTCCCGGCCCGCCATGCCGCCGTAAGTGTGCAAGCCTTCATAAACAACAACCATCTCTCGGGCTTGTTCCGCGATATCGTCGTCGTTGACCGCCAGGAAACCACCGATGTTGACAAGGTGATCCTTTTTTGACGACATGGTGCAGCCGTCGGAATAGGAACACATCTCCTTGAGAATTTCTTTGATGCTCTTGTCCTGATAGCCGTCTTCTCGCACCTTGATGAAGTAACAATTCTCCACGCACCGCGTAGCATCCAAAAACACATGAATGCCCAGCGGCTGACAGTATTCATAAACTTCCCGAAAGTTTTTCATGCTGGCGGGCTGTCCGCCGGCCATATTCACGTTGCCTTCAAAACTGACGTAGGCCACGCGGTCCGCACCGTACTCGGCGACCACACCCTTGAGTTTATCGAGATCGATGCTGCCCTTGAATGGGTGCAAATTCGTCGGATCGTGGGCTTCGTCGATGATGACATCCACAAATTTTCCGCCGGCCAGTTCCTGGTGCAGCTTGGTGGTCGTGAAATACATGTTGCCGGGAACGACCTGATCCTTGTCCCGATCAATCATGATCTGAGAGAGAATGTGCTCCGCGCCGCGTCCCTGGTGCGTTGGGATGACATGCTTATAGCCGTAGTGTTCAGTAATGGTGTCACACATGGCATAAAAATTCTTGCTGCCAGCGTAGGCTTCGTCGCCGAGCATCATGGCGGCCCACTGCGCGTCGGACATGGCGGATGTGCCCGAGTCGGTCAAAAGGTCGATGTAAACGTCATCGCTTTTGAGTAAGAAGGTATTGTATCCGGCTTCGACAATTGCCTTTTCCCGGTCTTCGCGTGTTGTCATTTTGAGCGGTTCGACGACCTTGATTTTATAAGGTTCCGCCCAGTGACGTTTCGTTTTCTCTGCCATTTGTTCCCTCCTGCTTTTAGATTCATGCCCACGTGGGGCGCTTAGAATGACCCGGTGCGAATCCGCTACGCTTTTAGGATCCGAACCCTTTTGAGGAATAATTCAATAGCTCAATTATCCCACAACCCAAAACCAGTGTGATTCTAACAATTTCGCCATGAATTGCAATTGATTGCGACACTTGCTAATTTCCACCCTGCCGGTGCATCCACTGGCAACCAAGAGGATGGTATCATGCGGATCATTATTGTCGGCGGGGGCGAAGTCGGTTTTGCCATTGCCAGGCGCATTTCCGAAGAAAAAATAGACGTTGTCATGATCGAGCACAACGAGCAGCGCTGCCGAATGGCATCCGAGGAACTGGACATCGCCGTCATCAACGGACATGGGGCCTCCCCAAAATACCTTCTTAAAGCCGGCGTGGACGACGCGGAAATTCTCATTGCCGTCACCAACTCGGACGACGTCAACATCGCCACCTGCGCCGTGGCCGGAAAGATGAATCCCGGCATGCGCCGCATCGCCCGGCTGCGCCGTGATGATCTAATGAGCCATATCGAGGAATTTGGCAGTGAACATTTCGGGATTGACCTCGTTATCAACCTCGACAATGAGGCCGCCCGCACAATCATCAATCTCCTGGACGTTCCCACGGCGGATTCGATCCTGGATTTTGCCGAGGGCAAGATTCGGCTGCTCGGCTTCCAGGTGCAAAAGGACGCGCCGATCCTCGGGCGTTCGCTCATCGAACTCGCCGGCCAATATCAACTGAAAAACGTGCTGATCGCCGCCATAGGACGCGAGGGGCATGTCATCATCCCGCGTGGCGACGATGTCATTCAGCCCGACGATTTTTTGTGGTTCATCGCCGGACAGGAAAATATCGAGGTCGTTTCAACCATGGTGGGCAAGTCCTTTCATCCCATCCGGCGCGTGATGATCAACGGCGACACCAATGTCGCCTATGAACTGGCCAAAATGCTCGAAAGGCGCGACATAGGATGCAAGCTGATCGTGGAAGATCGACAAAGAGCTGAAGACCTGGCTGAACAACTCGACGCGACGGTCGTTCTGCACGGACGCGGCATTGATCTGTCGCTGCTGCGCGAAGAGAATATCGGCGAGGTATCCGCCTACATTTCCGTCAGTTCCCGCGAGGAAGACAATGTTCTGTCATCCATGCTGGCCGCTCGGGAGGGCGTTCCCCGCGTGATCGCCATGATCGAGTTGCGAGACTACGCGCAGGTGATCACCTCCATCGGAATCAACACCATCGTATCCAAGAACAACAGCGCGGTCAGCGCCATCCTCGGCATGATTCGCAAGGGCATGATTCTATCGACATCCCTTCTGGGCAGCGACGCCGAAGTGATTGAGTACAAAGCTCTTGAGACATCGGAGATTGTGGAGAAGCCACTCAAAGATGTCCGATTTCCGCGCGGTGCGCTGCTCGGCGCGATCGTGCGCAACGGAGACGTCATCATTCCATCGGGCAACGACCAGGTTCAGCCCGGCGACCGGATTTGCGTTTTCACATCCAAGAAGGCCCTGAAAAAAGTCGAGAAGTTGACCACAGTCGGCCTTGGGTACTTTTAAAAATGCGTTGGAAATTCGTCGCGGGAATCTTGGGAGCTTTCACCTTTGTGCTCGGCCTCGTGCTGGCGCTTCCCATGCTCGTGGCCCTAATTTATCGCGAAAGCTGCGCTGGCGGATTCGCTTTGTCCATGCTTGTCGCCACAATTGTCGGCGGCGCTGTCTGGCTTAGCTTCAGGCGCTATAGGGAAGAGATCAACCTTAAGGAAGGTCTTTTCATCGTCGCCGGAGCATGGTTTTTCGCCTGCCTGTTCGGCGCCCTTCCATTTTATTTCTGCGGTGTCTTTGACAATTTCACTGATTGCTTTTTTGAAACCTGCTCTGGTTTCACGACGACCGGTGCGACGGTTCTCACTGATATTGAAGCCCAGCAAAAGGGCATCCTGTTTTGGCGATCTTTCACGCACTGGCTCGGTGGAATGGGCATCATCGTCCTGTCCATCGCCATCCTTCCCCTGATCGGCGTCGGCGGCATGCAGCTGTTTCGGGCAGAAGTACCGGGGCCGACAGCCGACAAAATCAAGCCCCGAATAGCCGAGACGGCGCGGATTCTTTGGCTTGTGTACGTAGGCTTGTCGGTTTTTGAAACCCTGCTTCTGATGCTGGGAGGAATGGACTTCTTCGACGCCCTCTGCCACACCTTCGGAACAATGGCCACGGGTGGTTTTTCGACAAAAAACGCCAGCATCGGACATTACGACAGTTCCTACATCCATTACGTCATTGCGATTTTCATGTTTCTGGCCGGTGTGAATTTCGCCCTTCATTTCGCCGCCGTTCGGGGAAATTTCAAGGCGTATTTAAAAGACAACGAATTTCGGATCTACACTTCCATCATAGTCGTGATGACGATCATGGGATCGCTCGTCCTGATATTTCAAACAGACAAATCCGTTTCCGTTTCCATTCGCGACACATTCTTTCAGATCGTAGCCTTCATCACGACCACAGGATACAGCACCTCCGATTACGAGTTGTGGCCATTCGGCGGGCAGATTTTGCTTTTGATTCTCATGTTTGTCGGGGGCAGCACCGGCTCGACGGGGGGCGGTGTCAAGGTCATGCGCCACGTATTGATGTTCAAGCAGGCCTACAACGAATTGTACATGCTCGTGCATCCTCACGCCGTGCGCGTCATCAAATACGGAAAAACTACGGTAAGCCCGGCGGTCATGCGCTCCATCTGGAGCTTTCTTTTCCTATATCTCTTTCTCTTTGCTCTGGCCTCAATAATCATGGGAATGCTGGGGCACGATCCCCTGACGGCGACTACGACCGTCGCCTCCGCCATTGGAAACATCGGGCCGGGTTTCGGCCACATCGGCCCCACGGAAAACTACGCGCACTTCGGCGTGGCCGCCAAATGGCTGCTATCCATGTGCATGTTGATAGGACGACTCGAAGTTTATACGGTCGTCATCCTCTTTGCCCCCGCCTTTTGGAGGAAGTAATAATTATTTAGTGAAGACGGATTTTTCTCGCCAAAGAATTTGTCGGAAAAATAGTTTTGAAGCGAATATCTGTGAAATGCTTTTCGATGTGCAATACAAAACGCAATGGTCTATCGGAAATATCTTATTTTATATCGTTTCGTGCAGATGAGGTGCATGCCGTAATTGCAGCCACCGTTTTTTCTCCGACTTAACTCTCGACGCCGGTTAATGCACGGCGCCACCATTGATAAGATTTAGTAGCGGCTTATGAGAATCGTCCACATTTTTCACTAGCAGATCAAAATGCGTTACGGTGAAAAACGGCTGGGAAATGATTGAAATCCGATCATGAACGTATAGGTCCCAAGGGATGCTGTCCAGACTGACGGCCCATCGACGAACCAATTGATCCAGCGTTTTTACATCGTAAGGGTAGTCCAACAAATATTGATACCCTTCAAACATTTGCATAATAATCCCATCCGCTCTTTGCTTCTGCAGGACTTCCAGAATGGAAAAGTTGATAATCATGTCCGGCTGGAAATTCTCTGGAGGCGCCGGGCGGTCGAAACCTTCAACGATATGTAGAGAGATATCGAATACGGGAAAATACACGCGCAATGATCCTCCCTTGTTTTTCAACTCCAGTAAGAAATGCAGCATTTCAGCATCGGTGCTGGTATATGGCGCCATAATCAGAATTGATGCGCCATGCGAACTTGCTGATTTTTCCGCCGCGAGTTCAGCGATTGTCATCAACGCTGAGGAGGCTGCGAACGGCATGTGGACCGGCACTTCCCATGATTGAAAATAGCGCCTGTAATCCGTGGGTGCGCCAAAAAGCTCGGTCGGATTCGGTTGATACATAAATGACAGGTTAACGAATGTGAATGAACCAATGACGGCAATGGCCGCCGTCGCGACGCCGCCCCATCGTCCCCTGGCAACTTTTGCAACGGCGACGCCGATCAATACGGCGCACGTCGGCAGCAGAGCGAAGATGTAATTGTAGTTTTTCTTGGCAATAAGTGAGAGCAAAACCAGAGGAACAAGAAAATAGATCAAGAGCGCGCCCTGCCGAGCCGTCGGACGCCATGCAGTAATGCCCAATGCAGCCAGAGTCAGGATCGCAAAAGGAGGAGAAAGATTTTCATGCCACATGATAAGAAAGTAAGCCCAGATGGCGGATGGATCCGCGGCGATGTTTCCGGGCGTGTATTTTATTGCCCTTTGATCAATAGCTTCGAAATTTAAATAACCGATAGCCATGTAAATATACCTGTAATCCGTCAAGAGCACTATAACGAAGAGTGCTGCAGCCGATAGCGATAACGCCAATATCCGTCTGTGTTTGGTCCTTCCGCGAATCATTTGGAAAATAAAAAAGTAAGCCGCCGGAAAAAATAACACGAAAAGCGTCATAATATTTTCACTGACGGTTTCGCCAAGTCTCATCGACAAGGCGCAAAGAAGCGCAAAGGCCATCGTTGGAGCCGCTTTTGTGAAAGCTCTGGAACTTAAAAGCAGCCAGAAACCCAGCAAAGGGAAAAACATTCCGGCAATGAAAGTGCAATAAATGCGCGACCACCCGAAAACGGCGGGGAAAAGCATGATCGAAACCGCAGCGGCTAGACCACCTAGTCTATTGCCAAGCATCCTGGCGGTATCATATGCAAAGATGATCAGCAATAAATAATAAATGGTGGAAGTAAAAACCATGCTGCGATAGCTCAATCCGAACAGAGACGCTACGAGCACCGAACTCACCTGATAGAGATTATAATCTTTTAAGCAAAGGAATTTCCCGATGCCTCTGAGGGGATCTTCTAATAATAAACGAAAGGCATGTATCCCAGAGAGCATTGTGCCATGGCCGGCGTAAACCGGGATATGGTGCGTATGGAGCCACAAAAGATTCAGGCACACGGCGGCGATCAGGATCAGAGCAAGTATCGCTAAAGCCCCTCGGGGACGGCCGAAGCGGGATTTGTTGTCTGTTTCATTCACTTCGCACGATTCCCCGCAACGATTTTTAATGCTTTAAGGACTTGTCAAAAAAGTAGAATAAAGTGCATTCGTTGTCATCCCGACTGGAACCTTTCGTCTTTGCCGGACAACAACCTCCACAAAAGTCAAGAGCCTGTTTCGGGCATAGTTAACTTTGATACCACGGGCCGAATGCCTTCGTCCACCGACTCAAAAGCCGAAACGCCGGCAACGACTTCTTCGCTGAAGAACGCTCGGCAACGGTAGGGATGCGACATCCGCGACGCCAGTGGCGGCATTTGCCGACGAAACCCCCGGAAAGCTTGTTTTTCGATGCTTAACAGAGGATTATATCGAAAACTTGCTGGAGACAGATATCACTTTTGGGACAGAAAATTTGCGTCGATCAGAATATACGAATGGTGAAAGCCTTCATTCTCGCGTTTCATCTTGGACATTTCCCTTCAGGGTTTCCAACAATTTTCTGTTCGCGAGCCTGCTGTGCATCGTGGCAATATCCAATGTCGGGTGGTTGATGAGCATCCCATATGGGATCATTGGCGTGGACGCGGATATTTACCATGCCGCTTCCATGCACATCTTGCGTTATCTGACGGGGATTCAGGAATGGGGATTTGAACCTTCAATCTATCCCGGCTCCTACCGCGGCCCACTTTTTTTCCTCGCATCAGTGGCGCTCCCATATCTTCTGGGCGCGAAGCATATGCTTTTTGCTCTAACCAATACATTTTTTCTCATCGTTCTACTTTCGGCCGTGTATGGCATTGGACGCCGCTTATTCTCGGAACGCCAAGGGCTGATAGCCGCCGTTATCTGCGTGTCCATACCTGCTGTTCTTTTAGGGTCGCGAAGCTTTAATCTGGAAATCGCCTTATCTTCCATGATCGCGCTCAGCATGTATTGCCTCGTTCGAAGCGCTCAATTGACCAAGCTCGGATGGGCTCTTTGCTTCGGGGCGGCGGGAGCCCTGGCAATGCTGGCCAAAGGGACGGCGTTCGTTTTTTTCCTGGCTCCCTTGGGGGGTATTTGGCTTTCAATTATCGGTCGCGGCGTCAAATCCTTGCGTGGCGCTGACCGGTCGAATTTCATACGTTCTTTCCTATACTCCGCCTTGGCAATAGGCGTTTTCATTTTGATATCATCCTTATGGTATAAGAATCTTTTTACGCATTTATTCGTCTCAATCGGCAATCACCTGGAAGTCTATAATAATACACCGGACGCTTATAATACACTCAAAGAGGGACAAAGTTCTTTTCCGGCGCAAATCCTCAAGGGCATAGGGCCGTTCACCCTCGCCTTGATGCTTCTTGCCGTGATATCCTTTCTGCGTAAAAAACCCCGAGGCTTTTTCATCCTGATCCCCTGGGCCGTGCTTCCTGTGCTGGCCTTTGCGTCGGCTCCCGCCGACCTCGTTCGTTTTCTGCAACCTTCCTATCCGGCTTTTGCGTTGATCTGCGGCAGATTCTTTTCGGAAAGTCTGAACAAACGAAAGATAATTCAAATATTGCTGGCGGTTGGTATGGCGCTGCAGATGGTCTTCACAAGCATCCCCCCAACTTTCGCAAAACCCATTACCTCTTTCCAAAGGCCCTGTTTTACCTGGGAGGAACGATCAGATTTCATCAGTGCGGTTAAACGATCGACTCAAGGCGAAAATCCCACCGTTGTAATTTATCAACCCCAGTTAGTTTATGAATTGGGCATTAATGTCGTGTATTACTTTCTTTCCCTTGGCATGCCCCAGGCTAAGATTCACATAACAACTTCGCAAGATAGCCTGGCGAATTATCGCCTGCGCACCTTTTGTGAAAATATGCCGGAGGCGGATATAGTCGTCCTTATTGGCAATCGGACTTTGATGGAGGAAATCAAAACCGGAAGTTTCATTAGCCATCACCCTGGCTTAGCGAACCAAAATCAGGGAGAAAATGAGAACTCAACCACGTCGTGCCTGAAAAAATTGCGAAAGCGAGTAACTAATATCGAGCCTCTCGCTCGATTTGCCAACCATGGCAGTGTGATCCTTCTTTATCCCGGACGACAAGAGCCATCCGATCTCAATGGTGAAAACGTCGACAACGACCAGTTGAATTGATTATGGCCCGGCGATAGTGCGTCTTCATGCTTGAAATTTTTCCGGTCGCATGAAAAATTGCTGACCTTGTTTCGCTATAGCAAAACTCATCATGGAGCATCAATGGCTATCAATGCCGATCGCCTGTGCGCATTGAAAAACGAAGCCGAGCGGCACCTGACGACAAAATTGCTGCCTTTCTGGCTTTCGCGCTGCAAAGACGAAAAATACGGCGGCTTCATCACGCATTTCGACTCTGGTGGCCAGGATACAGGCGTCGACGAAAAATCCCTGATCTCCCAGGCGCGCACCATCTACACCATGGCTTCGGCGCATCGCGCGGGCTACGGCGGCGGGGCATGCGCCAGGTACGCCGCGCACGGCGTGCGTTTTCTCATCGACAAATACTGGGACAAGATTCATGGCGGCTTTTACTGGATGGCCAACCGCCGGGGCGACATCACCATCGATAAAAAAATCCTCTACGGCCAGAGTTTCGCGATCTACGCACTGTCGGAATACGCACTGGCCACGGGCGACAAGGAGGCGATGAATTACGCCATGAAGACCTTCGCTCTGGTCAGACTGTATTGCCTGGACCGACAGCGCGGGGGTTATCTGGAGATGTTCGAGCGGAACTGGCGGCTGCGCGGCGCAGGCGCCGCCGGCGGGGACAGAAAAACCCTCGACGCACACATGCACCTTATGGAAGCCTTTACGACCCTATCGGAAATGAGCAGCGATGATGAGCACCGGAAAGCCCTAACGGAGGTGATTGATCTATTGACCACGCGATTTCTACATCCGCAAAGCGGCACAGGCATCGCGCAATTCACTGACGACTGGCAAGTTGCCCCGCAAATCAAATTCGACATTGTCTGGGGTCAGGATCGTTTCCCGGACGCCGGTGTAAAAATTAGGGCAAAAGACAACACATCTTACGGTCACAACGCCGAACTGGCCTGGCTCATGATCCACGCCCTGCGCGTTCTTGGAGAAACCATCGACGAGCGCCGTGAGGCGATCAGAAAACTACTGAACCACACCGTGGAATACGGGATTGACCAGCGCTGCGGCGGGGTTTTTGTGGAAGGCCCGCACGAAGGACCGGCGCACGATCAGGAAAAGGAATTTTGGCAACAGGCCGAAGTTCTGGTCGCCATGCTCGATGCTTGCATTATCTTCGGCGACGACAAATATCTCGACGCTTATGAGAACGTCCATCGTTTCGTATTTGACAAGGTCATCGACCACAATCTTGGCGAATGGCGACCGCTGCTAACGCGAGAAGGCAAGCCCATCTGGACGCACCTGGGGCACTCCTGGAAAACCAACTATCATACGGTGCGTTCTATGATTCAGTGCATAAAGAAAATGGCGGAATTTTGCACGCCTGGACGTGAAGGTGAGAAATAAAATATTATGTCTGTTGAGCCGCAACCCAATAGGATTCATTCCGATCAAGCCCCGCAAGGGGCCAATTGTGGATACAATATTTCTCATTTATATTGCAATTCCCATGCTGATAATCATGCCTTTGTTTTGGATACGATCGCCCGGATATAAGAGTCATCTAGCAACAATAAATCGGAGCAAGGCGCCGATGAAAGTCACGATAGTCGAAGGAGATTTTCTCGATCAAACAACCGACGGAATTGTCAATCCTCAGTCAGGACATAATAGGCTACTTTTTTCACAAAGGACGCAAACGATGGCGCAGCGGAAAATGCTTTATATCGAATTG
>Ga0307990_1001810_pt1 | contig 17684 bp, 13 predicted proteins | sample EllFjometagen129_FD_203168 | JGI IMG/M metagenome (GOLD analysis project Ga0307990, IMG submission 203168) | Marine microbial communities from Ellis Fjord, Antarctic Ocean - #129 | ecosystem: Environmental > Aquatic > Marine > Unclassified | place: Southern Ocean | collected 2014-10-08
CCCGCCAGACCCGGAAGGGAGCAGCGGTAAGCGGGTCTCTGCGGGTGTTAGAGGATCCCTTGACCTGAGCTGGCTGTTCACAGAAGCGTCTGTTGATTTCTTTCGAAGGGGCCATGCACAGGCGCATCATTCGAATGCGGAAACAACTAAGATGAGAAACTATCAGGGAATCGAACCTCTGTCAAGCTGATGGCTGAGAGCTGATCGCTGACCGCCGTTTTGTGCTATCATCGCATGTGGAGGTGAACGCATGCGAACGTTTCTTTGCATCCCTGTAGACCTTAAAATACGCGATCACATCGCCTCTATCGCGCAGGAGCTGCGCCCACAAGTTGACGCACGCGCATCCTGGGTGCGGCCGGAGAACTACCACGTAACGGTCCGCTTCTTGGGTGAGATCGATCCTCTGCTCACTCTCGATCTTAAGGCAACGTGCCAAACAGCTACATCACAAATCCCTTCCTTTGAGATTGCGCTCGATCGGGTGGGCGAGTTTCCATCTCTTGATAACCCCCGCGTGCTGTGGGTGGGAGGCAAAGCGCCAGATCCCTTCCTCAACCTTCTATCTCTTCTCGATTCCGGTCTTTCGCAGCTTGGTTTTCCACGTGGCCACGCCGAATCCATAGCTCACATCACTCTTGCCCGCATCAAGGGTCGCGTTCACACGTCGCTGTCGCAAGTGATAGAGCAAATCAGCCAGCCGGCATGGACGCTTCATGTCGATCGGCTCGTGTTGATGGAGAGTCGCCTGACACCGCACGGTGCCATCTACTCGCCGTTATTCACGCTCCCCTTTGCTGGGAGCAAAGGCAAAGATGGCGTTTGAGTACCTCGACCACATTTCGGATGTCTGCATCCGTGCGAGCGGGGAGACTATGGGCGAGGTTTTCTGTGAGGCGGCGCGGGCGATGTTTAACCTGATGGTTGACATAGGCCAGGTAGCACCGCGAGAGGCGGTGAAGGTGCGCGTCTCCGCCAGGACACCAAATCTCCTTCTCGTTGAATGGTTGGGACAATTGCTCAGCGATAAGGACCTAACTGGCCTTATCTTCTGCCGCTTTTCAGCGACAATAGAGCAGAAAGGTGAGCAGATCACACTCGTCGGATCCGCACGTGGAGAGGCGTTCGACCCATCGCTCCACGAGGCGAAAACCGAGGTGAAAGGAGTGACCTACGCTGGGCTGCGTGTGTGGGAGGAGGACGGGCAGTTCATCGCCCAGTGTGTCCTCGACGTGTAAGGAGGGAAGATGGCGGAAGAGCTGGAACTAGAACGGATATCTGAGGCCGAATGGCTCCTTCCGAAGCACGGAGAGATGCGCGCGCCGGCGCGAGTGATCGCCGATGAACTCACAATAACCAAGCTTCGCCAGGATACAGCCGAGAAGAGGGAATGGAACGCACTGCGTCAGTTGCACGATGTCGCCTGCTTACCCGGAATCGTCGGCGAGGCTCTTGCTCTGCCCGATGTTCACCCCGGTTACGGCTTCCCAATCGGCGGGGTGGCTGCGTTCGATTCGATAGACGGCGTGGTCGTCGTGGGAGGCGTCGGGTTCGACATCAACTGCGGAGTGCGACTCCTGGCCACACCCCTCGATCGAGCAGCACTCACCTCCCGTGCCAATGATGTGGCAAGGGATCTGTTCGATACCGTACCCGCGGGGATTGGCTCGGAAGGGAACTTGCGCCTGCCGATGAGCGAGATCGATGAGCTGCTGGAACAGGGAGCTTCCTACGTTATCGAACGGGGATACGGCCTTGCGGACGACATCGAGTTCATCGAGGAGAACGGTCGGATCGAGGGCGCTGACCCAGAAACTGTGAGTACGGTCGCAAAACAGCGCCAGTTCCGGCAGGTGGGGACACTCGGTGCGGGAAATCACTACCTGGAGGTCCAAGAGGTGGCAGAGATCCTCGATCGAGAAGCGGCCGCAGCCTACGGGCTTACCAAGGGACAGATCGTCATCTCGATCCACACAGGGTCGCGCGCCCTCGGACACCAGATTGGACAGGACTACCTGAAGGTAATGGAGGAGGCGAGTAGGAAGTACCACATACCCATTCGTCAGCAGGAACTGGTCTGTGCACCGATTACAAGCCCTGAAGGATCGCGCTACTTGAGCGCTATCGCTTGTGGCGGCAACTGCGCATTTGCCAATCGTCAGGTTATCGCGCACCTGGTTCGTTCGATCCTGCACCGCGTCTTCGGCATGTCTCCCTCCAGCGTACGCACGGTCTATGACATCGGACACAACAACGCCAAGTTCGAGGAACACACGATCGATGGAGAGATGCGTCGCCTGCTTGTTCACCGCAAGGGCTCGACGCGTGCCTTTGGCCCGCACCGCGCGGAGTCTCCAGCTGTCTACCGCGATGTCGGCCATCCCACACTCGTGGGAGGGACGATGGGAACTGCCTCCTACGTCATGCACGGAACCGATCTTGGGATGACAAAGGCCTTTGGGAGCGGGATCCACGGTGCAGGGCGCGCCCTCTCGCGCAAGAAAGCGGCGAAGAAATACTGGGGAGAGGACGTCAAGAGCGATCTACTATCGCGCGGGATCATCCTAAGAGCTCACAGCACACGCGGCATCGCCGAGGAGGCGCCGGGAGCGTACAAGGACGTGGAACGCGTGGTTGATGCGGCAGTGCGGTCGGGGATCAGCAGATCGGTGGCAAGGCTGGTTCCGATTATCGTGATCAAGGGATAAGCGGAATGCGGAATGCGGAATGCGGAATGCGGAATGCGGAATGCGGAATGCGGAATGCGGAAACAACTAACAAGAAGCTAGTCGGGATGCGTTTCCGTGTCAAGCCTTTGGTCAACTGGTGTTAGCTGACTGCTGCTTCAATGCCGCGAGAACGCTCGCGAGTTGTGGACGATCGCTCGCGCCAATTTGCGTGGGTCATGTTTCACTGTCTGTTTACCCGACAACTCGACAAAGCCAAGAAGATCAGCGCTGACCACCTCTATCTGGTATTTGTTCTCCGATGGGAGGTCGTTTATCACTGGCTCTGATGCCTCCTCCCGATAGCTCGTGATGAATTCATCAGGCGGTAGGGCATCATTCACAAGTACCTTATCAAAACACGTTAGATCAACATAACTTGAAAGGACCTCGATATGATCCAGAAGCGATAATCCGTCAGTCTCTCCAGGCTGGGTCATTAGGTTACCCACGAGTATCTTCTCCGCTGCCGATGAGGCTAGGGCCTCGGCAACGTCATCAACGAGAAGGTTCGGGATGATACTCGTAAACAGGCTTCCCGGACCGAGAAGGATTAGGTCCGCTGACGCAAGTGCGTCCAGTACACGATAGTACGGTGTGACGTTCTTCTTCGATAGTTCAATGCGCCTGATCATACGCGGATCAGCGGTGATGTGGCTCTCCCCTTCAACCCAGTCGCCGTCCTCCATCTCTGCACGCAATTGCGTCTTTTCAAGAGTCGCCGGGAGGACATCGCCACGCACGTTCAGAATGTAGCTCATCTCCTCGACCGCTCGATCGAATCCACCTGTCGCCTGTCCCAAGCCAACAAGGAGGATGTTCCCCAGAGAATGGCCCGCAAGCTCAGTTTTTCCCCAGAAACGGTGCTGGAAGAGGGCGGCCATGCGGTCCTCGTCCTCCGCCAGGGCAAGGATGCAGTTACGAATATCGCCGGGAGGGAGGACATCGAGATCGGATCGTAGTCTACCTGAACTTCCACCATCATCCATTACAGTGACGATCGCCGTGATATTCGAGGTCTCTTCCTTCATCCCCCGCAGCAGCGTAGACAACCCCGTCCCGCCACCGATCGCAACTACATGAGGTCCGCGCCGCAGGACACGCGTGCGATAGATGATCTGAGACGGTTCTTCATCACGTCCGGGGGCGATACCGCGCGCAACAGAGCGCACAAGGCGAAAGAGAGCAAAGACGAACCCTCCTACTCCAATGACGAAGGCTGCAACGATGATCAGCAAACGCAGCCCAGGTGCCTTGGGGATGATGTTGTAGAGCTCGCCCACTCGTACTCGCCCGACGATCTCCAAGATGCCAAAGACGACAAAGAACATCGATATCGTCGCAAGAAGCGCCCACCGCTTCACCCTCATACCGGGATAGAACCAGCGAAGTGCCTGCCTAATCCTCACGAGTACCACCGCTTGAAACACGGACTCGACCAGCGCCAACGATCTCCTCCAGACCGCGTTGCAGCTCAACGGTGGGGCAGACACAGAATCCCTTTCCCGCCCGCACGAGGAACCGCCCATCTTCGGCGTCTACCCGCAGAACAAACGGAGCGTCGCCCGGATGCTCCGCGAGGAATACCTTGAGCCGCGCCAGTCGATCGGAATCGATCTCTTCCTCGCTGAGAGTCACGTTTACCGATAGGCTGATCTTTTTCTCCAATGACTCCAAGGGGATCACCTCTTCGGCAACAAGATTGATCTCACCGTTCCTCCTGCCAGTGCTGATACGCAAGGCGGTAAATAGGTCAACGTCGATTGACGAGGAAGCCGTTTCAAGCACACGCGGGAAGATCGTGACCTCGGCCTCACTGTCTCCGTCACTCATGGTGACAAACGCCATCTGATCTCCCTTCTTCGTTGCAATACGGCGCATCGCCGTGATCCGTCCTCCGATGACCGCGCGCTCCGCCTCACGCAGACTACCCACACTGGAGAGAGGCCTACAGTAAAGCGAGATCACATCACGATACTGATCGAGCGGATCTGCGCTGATGTACAAGCCGAGGAGTTCCTTTTCAAATTCAAGCAGTTCGCTCTGCGGAAATTCTTCCTCGGAGACAATAGGATCGACGACCGCCGTCTCCGACCCACCGAAGAACGACTGTTGTCCACTCTGCCTCTCGTGGCGGGCAATCTGCATCATCTCGATTCCCTGCGAGACATGCAGGAGAAGCCCACGTCGTGACGAACCAAGACTATCAAACGCCCCGGCCTTGATGAGTGCCTCCAACGTGTCCCGGTCGACGCCATCGACACGTCCGCATACGTCGAAGAAGGACGAGAAGCCATCCACGCGCACAGCGAGAATCGTTTCAATCGCCCCCTTGCCGACGTGCTTGATCGCCGCCAGGCCAAAGCGGATCCGGGAGTCAGAGGTAGGGGTGAAGCTAGCCTCGCTCTCGTTGATGTCTGGCGGAAGGACCTCGATTCCCATTCGACGGCACTGGCCGATATAGGATGCTACCTTGTCCAAATCACCCTGCACGCTCGCGAGCAGACTAGCCATGAAGTGCGTGGGGTAGTTCGCTTTGAGGTAGGCCGTCCAGTACGAGATGAAGGCATAGGCGGTGGTGTGCGATTTATTGAACCCGTAGCGCGAAAACTTCTCCATGTCGTCAAAGCTCTGCGTGGCGACCTGCTCCGAGATGTCGTTCTTCTTACATCCGGCCATGAACTTCTCGCGCATGCTCACCATGATCTCTTTCTTCTTCTTTCCCATCGCCTTGCGCAGGATGTCCGCTTCCGCGAGAGAGAAGCCGGCCAGTTTCTGCGCCATAAGCATGATCTGATCCTGATAGATTGGCAGGCCGTAGGTCTCGCCCAAGACCTCGCTCAGGCTCGGATGAGGGTAGGTGATCTTCTGGCGACCATGGCGACGCTCCACATAGTCATCGGTCATCCCGCTCTCCAGGGGTCCGGGGCGGTAGAGGGCGAGGAGTGCAATAAGGTCCTCGAAGCGATCCGGTTCCACTCTCCGGATCAGGGAGGTCATCCCCGATCCTTCTAACTGGAATATTCCCGCAGTCTCGCCGACGCGTATCATCTCGAAGGTCTTTTCATCATCGAGTGGAACCTCATCCAAATCGACATCGATCCCAGCGTGCGTCCGCAGCGAATCGCACGCCTCATCGAGTAGCGTGAGATTACGCAATCCCAGGAAGTCGAATTTTAAGAGCCCAACCGCTTCGACGTCGGTCATGTCATACTGGGTGACAATCTCGCCCTCACCCAGCCGTAGAAGCGGAACGATCTCCTGCAGCGGACGCGCAGCGACCACAACGCCGGCGGCGTGGGTGGATGTATTGCGCGTCAACCCCTCCAAGCGCAGGCCAATGTCGACAATCTTCTTGATCTCAGGATCGCCTTCGTAAAGCTTGTGCAGCTCAGCTACCTGCGCGACGGCAACACGAAGGGTGAGGCCATAAGGGATGAGCTTAGCAAGGTGGTCGGTGGTGCCGTACGATGCACCGAGCACTCTTCCGACATCCCGGACGACGCTGCGCGCCGCCATGCGGTCGTAGGTAGCGATCTGCGCGGTACGATCGCGGCCGTACTTATCCTGGACGTAGGCGATCACCTTGTCACGCCCCTTGACGCAGAAATCGATGTCAAAATCGGGCATGCTCACGCGCTCCGGATTGAGGAAGCGCTCAAAGATTAACTTGTAGCGCAACGGGTCAACGCGCGTGATACCAATGCAATAGGAGACAAGGCTTCCCGCCGCCGATCCTCGTCCCGGCCCAACGGGGATGTGCTGTTCCTTCGAAAAGCGAACGAAATCCCACACAATGAGGAAGTATGTAGCATACTTCATCTTCTCGATCACCGACAGCTCGTATTCCAGCCGTTCCTCGACGGCAGGAGTGATCTCCTCGTACCTCTCGCGGGCACCGTCATAGGCAAGCTCGCGAAGGTATGAGTCGGCGTCTACTCCATCTGGAAGAGGAAACGGGGGGATGGCCGTGTTGCCGAACGCTATCTTCATGTTACAGCGATCAGCGATAACGCGCGTATTGTCGATCGCCTCCGGAAGGTCGGCAAATAGCTCTTCCATCTCGGCAGCACTTCGGAAATAGTAGCCGTCACCATCGAATCGCATTCGGTCATCATCGGTGATCTTCTTGTTGGCACGGATATTAAGCAGAACCTCATGTGCCAGGCGATCCTCTGGTGTTAGATAGTGGGTGTCGTTCGTTGCGACAAGCGGAAGATTAAGATCGCGCGCAAGCGCTACAAGTTCACCTCGCAGCCGCTTGTCCGTCTCCGTGCCATGGTCCTGCAGTTCGATGTAGAAGTTCCCTGGACCGAAGATATTAGCGTACTCCAAGGCAGCAGTGTGCGCAGCGTCCCCTCGTCCAGCCAGGAGAAGGCGCGGGATCTCACCGCTCTGGCAGGCGGAGAGGGCAATCAGTCCCTCATGGTATTGTCGCAGCAGTTCTTTGTCCGCGCGCGGCTTGTAGTAGAACCCCTCTGTTTGCGCCAGACTGACAATGGAGACGAGATTAGCATACCCGCGTTCATTCTCCGCAAGGAGCACGAGGTGGAAGTACTTCGCACCGTTGCGGACCTTCCTCTCGCGCCTGTCACCCGGAGCGAGGTAGATCTCACAGCCGATTATCGGTTTTATTCCACGGCGCTTAGCCTCACGGTAGAACTTGATCGCTCCGCCCATCACACCGTGATCCGTGATGGCAAGGGCGTCCATCTTATACTCCTCAGCTCGATCCAGTAACGCTTTGATCTTGCACGAGGAGTCGAGGATGCTGTACTCCGAATGGGTGTGGAGATGAACGAATTTGACCGTCAAGTTCAGTCTCCTTTAACGAATATAATCAGCTGCTCTCCAGGCTTCACCAACCCAAGCTTCTCGCGGGCAACATCCTCAATCGCCTGAGGATCGTCTTTCTGAGCAAGACATGCACGCAGCGCTGATTGCGCGTCCAGTGTACCCTGCTCCTTCACGCTGAGGGCAGCTACCTGTTGCTGCAGCCGACTAATTGTGACAAACCTGATCGCATAGAGGGAGGTAACGAGGAGGACAGAGACGACAACGAACCACAGCAACGCGCGCCGCCCGATCTGTCTATTAGAAACGTGTTCATGCTGCTCTTGCAACTGCTTGTACAACCGTCACACCCCCTATTCCTGCTTCACCACTCTCAAAACGAACTAAGGGCCAAAGCGCTCCGGCCATTTCGCCAATCCAAGTCGTACTTCTCACCAATCCACATCAGATGGTTGTACTTGGCCACCCGCGGATCTCTTCCACCACATATTCTCTCTGCTTACCAGTATAAGCCGCGTCCGATCGGCGGACAACGACAACCGTCCGAACGAAAATGAGGGACCGATTTCTCGGCCCCTCGTGAAGTATTCACAAATCTGCGGAACTAGTCTTTCCAGATCCGGTCTATGTGGATATCCATGGTGATGTTAAGCGAGCATCCGTGTACGTTTGGCAACCAGGCCATGACCATCTCATCGGTCATCGCCCATAGCGGGATCCACGGAACATCCTGTACGCTCATCGTCTGGACCGCCTTGTACAGCTTTGTCCGGACCGCCGTATCGGCGGTGCTCGTTGCGACCTCCAGGATGTTCTTGTATGCCTCGTAGTTTGGATGATGGTTGAAGTAAGTTCCCATGCCTTCAGGCGACTCCGTCGTCCATGGGGCGAGGAAGTTGGAAGACTCGAGGTAGTCCGGGTGCCAGCCGAGGAAGAACATGTCGAATCCACCGGAAGACATGCGCTCGGTGTACGCTCCCCACTCGAGCATCTGAATCGAGATCTTGATTACGCCAGTCTCTTCCAGGCTTCCAGCAACGACAGTAGCCACATCAGCCTCAGTCGTTCCATAGTGTTTCGGTGTATACCACAAGTTCAGTTCAAGCGGGTTAGCCTCGTCGTATCCGGCCTTGGCGAGTAGTTCGACTGCCATCGCCAAGTCGCGCTCGGGGAAGACGTCAATCGCGCCGAAGAACGGTGGGTCGACCATTGGAACCATTGTGTAGATTGGGTCTACGGTTCCTTCAAAGACATCAGCGATGATCGCTGCACGGTCGACCGCATAGCAGATAGCCTGACGCACCAGAGGATTGTCGACCGGCGGCTGGGTTACGTTGAAGAGGAGATAGCGAACACCAGGGCTCGGCGGGAAGAACTCCAACACGACGTCCGGGTTATCCTGAAGGTCCGTGATATCCTGCGGGCTGAGGGTCCTGAATACGAAATCCACATCGCCGGCTTCAATCGCCGCACGCAGAGCCGCCGCGTCGGAGTAGAGCTTCTCAATGACGAGCTTCGACTTCGGTGCCTCTCCATAGTAGCCATCGTAGGCTTCGTACTTCACGTACTGATCGGCAACGTGCTCAATCAGCTTGTACGGACCAGTCCCAGCATACACACCATCGGCAAAGTCATTCTCGGGAGTTGTCTTCGGCGAGTAGATCAGTGCCGGGGCCAGGCTCTCTTCCATGCGTAGCAAGAAGATCGCGTCAGGCATCGTAAGAGTGATGTTGACCGTCAATGGATCAACGACATCGATGTGGTCGATAACGCCCTTGATCAGGCCAACGCCACCCTCGGGTCCGTCTAGTCGGATTGTACGATCCAGTGACCACTTGACAGCGGCCGCATCGCATGGAGCGCCATCCCAGAACGTAATCCCCGGGCGGATGTGGAACGTGTAGACCAAACCATCGGCAGAAATATCCCATGATTCGGCGATTGCTCCCTTAAGTTCCAGTGTAACGGGATCTAACTTCATCAGTGCATCAGTGGTCGCCCGTAGCACATGCCAGGTGTAATGGTCATAGCTATTCGCGAATGCGAGCTGCGTTACGCGGTCGGTCGTCCCCATAATCAATGGGTCTTGTCCCAACCCAACAAGTGGGATGGATGCCAGTAGACCGATAGCCAGAAGCACACCTAAAATTCGTTTCATCTTTTCCCTCCTTTGTTATCAATTAATTGTTTGCTGCTCCTTCCGTGGTTTTTGTTTATTCACACCGCCTCCTTGTTATAGGGTATGAGCCTCCTAAACTAGCCTAGCACTATTCTTAAGCGAAATCAACCCCTCTTTCGCTTGCGTTTCGGATTGACCAAATCGCTGATCCCCTCGCCAACTAGACCAAACCCCAGCGATAGCGCGATGATCATCAGCCCGGGGAAGGTTATCAGCCACCAAGAACCCGACTGTAGGAATTTCTGTCCGTTTTGAATATCGAATCCCCAATCTGGCGCCGGGGGAGGAAGACCGAAACCGAGGAAAGAGAGGGCAGCAACGGTGAGGATGGCGTCCGCCAGGTTAAATGAAGAAACAGCCATAATTGCGTTCACCGTATTCGGAGCAATATGTCGCAGAATGATGCGCGCATTACCCGCTCCAACCGCACGGATTGCCTCAACGTACGTTGCCTCCCTCACCTGCAAGACTTCAGCACGCGTCACACGAAAGTAAGTCGGGATGTAGACGAACCCCACCGCCCAAATCATTGGGCCAGTCCCCGCCCCGAACATGGCAACCAGTGTGATTGCCAGGATCATTGACGGGAACGAGTAGATCGCATCCATGATCAGCGAGAGAACGCGATCGAGGAATCCACCGGCGAACCCTGAGATCCACCCAAGGATCGATCCAATTGACATGCTTAGCGCGACTGCACCAAAAGCAACGATCAGTGAGGCCTTTCCACCAGCAATTACGCGGCTGAACACGTCACGATGCAGCTGGTCTGTCCCCATTAAGTGACCGGTCGAAGGGCTTTCAAGTCGCACTGCGTCCCTGTAGTAAACTGGATCGTAAGGGGTGAACCACGAATACTGAGCAAGTACGGTGACAAGCATGAAGAGAAAAACAGTTAACAAACCAATCTTGAGGACCGTCTGTCGCCGTAGTGCATGACGCCCACGCGTCATCTTGCGGACGATCCAGTCTAGGCCTTTTACCAGTGCACGTGTCATTTCTCAGTACCTTACCCGCGGATCGATGAACGAATACGTGATATCAACTATCAGATTGATCGCAGAGATAAAAATCGCTATAAAGACTACGCTTCCTTGAATCGCTGGCCAGTCGCGTGCTTCAATCGAACGCACGAGAAAGCTTGCCACTCCCGGCCAGGAAAAGACAGTCTCAGTCAAAACAGCCCCCCCCATAAGGATGGCGAATTGCAGCCCAAATACGGTGACAATAGGAATGAGTGCATTGCGCAAGGCATGGCTCAGAATAACAACCCGCTCTCTGAGACCCTTTGCTCGTGCGGTAGTGATGTAGTCCTGGTCAAGCACCTCAAGCATGCTCGCCCGACTCATCCGACCAAGCAACCCTGCTTGAGCGAAACCGAGCGTGATCGAAGGTAGGATTAGATGTTTGGCGACATCAACGATCACAGCGCCATTTCCTCCCAGTATCGAATCAATGAGGTAGAAGCCCGTAACCGATTGAAATGTGAAAGCAAGGCGCCCCCCTAGGCGAGTAGCCACGGGGAACCACCCAAGCTTGACGGCGAAGATCACCTGCAACATCAATCCAAGCCAGAAGAGAGGCATGGCAAATGACCCAATGTGTAACACGCGTACTACATGATCGATGGGCCGATCCGCGCGAGTCGCAGCGAGAATACCGGTGCCAAACCCAAAGATCCCAGCAAAAAACAGGCCAAAGAACGCAAGCTCCAATGTCGCTGGAAAGCGAGTGAAAAGCTCATGTACAACCGGCTTATTTGAACGAAAGGACTTGCCGAAATTACCGTGAAGGATTCCGTTAAGGTACTCAACATATTGCACAGGTATCGGCCGATCTACACCCATCTTATGGCGGTACTCATCCATCAACTCTGGCGAGATGTTCCTGCCGCCGAGCATTGCCGCTACTGGATCGCCAGGCATAACTCGTAGAATAAGGAAGACAAGCGTAAGGAGAATGAGCAGCATCGGGATTGTCAACAACAATCGCTGCAGCGCATACCGAGTTATGCCCCCCATATCACTCCCTTGTTGGTAAAATTAATTCAAACTGAAGCATCTAATACTGCCAGCTATTTACCATCATAGCAAGCCAAATAAGGGATGTCAAGCATCATATTTAGGATTGTGACTCTCTTTTTGACTTCTCGCAAGGAGGCAATTAAAATCCAACTCTATCGTAAAGGGGGATACAGTGCAGGCTCACGAACTTCGTAAACGTTATGTCAACTACTTCATCGAACACAATCATCATCACCTACCGAGCGCGCCTCTCGTGCCGAACGACCCCAGTTTGCTGTTCACGGCAGCGGGGATGGTCCAGTTCAAGGACATTTTCTGGGGACATGTGGCCCCGACTTACCCCCGCGTAACTACATGCCAGAAGTGCTTCCGCACGACGGACATCGAAAACGTCGGGAGAACAGCGTATCACCACACGTTCTTCGAAATGCTAGGCAATTTCTCATTCGGCGATTACTTCAAAGAGCAGGCGATCAAGTTCGCCTGGGACTTCTTGACACGTGAACTTGATATCCCCGCTGAGAAGTTGTGGGTCTCCGTGTATGAGGAAGATGAAGAGGCATTCGCCATCTGGAACGATGAGATCGGCATCCCCCGTGAACGAATCGCCAAGCTCGGCAAGGAACACAACTGGTGGGGACCGGTGGGAAATACCGGCCCGTGTGGTCCAGACACTGAGATTTTCTTCGACGCAGGAAAGGAAAGGGCGTGCGGCCCGGACTGCCGTGGCGTCGCCTGCGACTGCGACCGCTTCTCCGAGATCTGGAATCTCGTCTTCATGCAGTACGATGCCCAGGAAGATGGCTCCCTGGCACCGCTCGCGAAGAGGAGTGTCGACACCGGGATGGGGTTGGAACGGACCGCCGCCGTGCTGCAGGGAGCAAAGACCGATTTCGACATCAACCTGTTCACGCCAACGATGGAAGCGATTCAGGCTGCTGTGCCGCGCTCGCTCACCGATGCTGACACCCTGAACCGGAATATCGTCGCCGATCACATTAAGGGAATCCTCTTCCTTATTGCCGATGGAGTGCTTCCCTCAAATGAGAAACAGGGATACGTGCTACGCCGCATCCTCAGAAGGGCGATCCGATCCGGCGAGAAGCTCGGCATACCTCGCGGCACCCTCTCTACCCTTGTCGACCCGGTGATAGATACGCTAGGAGATGTCTACTCCGAGATCGTTAGGGCACGCCCTCTCGCGCAGCGGGTGATCTCCCACGAAGAGGAGACGTTCCGCAAGACGCTGCGGGCGGGAGAAGCTCGTCTGGAGCGCATTCTTGAGAGGCTCGCCGACGAGGGGACACATACGCTTCCCGGAGCGTTGGCCTTTGATCTCTACGACACCTACGGCTTCCCGATGGAGATGACTGAAGAGATCGTCTCCGAACATGACATCGACCTCAACACAGATGGGTTTCGTAGTGCGATGGCGCAGCAACGCGAACGTTCGCGCAAGAGCGCAGACGGAAAGACGCACGGGAAGGAAAGGACCGCACTTGATGTAGCACCGACGGAGTTTGTCGGTTACGCGCTTACGAGTGCCAGTGGAAAGATCGCCCACAGCACTCAACAAGAGGACGATACCCTGAGGCTCGCTTTCGACCGTACGCCGTTCTACGCGGAATCGGGGGGGCAGATAGCAGATACGGGAACAATCATGAATCTTACCCGTCCCGGTCGAGGCGAGATCGTCGACGTCAAGAAGACGAAATCCGGCGTCTTTCTCCATACGGCGAAAGTCACAAAAGGGACGTTCGAGGTGACTGATGAGTGCAACCTTGTCGTAGATATTGCTCGCCGCAAGCAAATTGCACGCAACCACACCGCGACGCACCTGCTCCACGCCGCACTACGCGAAGTCCTCGGCGAACACGTAATTCAGGCCGGTTCCTACGTTGGAGACACCGAGCTGAGGTTCGATTTCTCCCATTTCGAGCGTGTCACAGAAGATGAGCTGGCGCAAGTAGAGGACTTGGCAAACGCTGTCGCGTTACAGGATCTGCCGGTCACCACATCCGAGATGTCTCTAGCCGAGGCGAAGAAAACCGGAGCAATGGCGCACTTCGAGGACGAGTACCGCGGAAAGGACGTGATACGTGTCGTGTCTATCGGCGATTTCAGTCGTGAGCTGTGCGGTGGAACGCACGTTTCCCGCAGCGGCGAGATTGGTCTGATCAAGGTTGTCTCCGAGGAGAGTGTTGCCGCCGGTGCGCGTCGCATTCGCGCCGTCACCGGTGAGGGAACAGTTGCCTGGGTGCGTAGACGCGATCAGCTTCTCACCGTGATTGAGAGCAAACTTGGCGACGACCCAATTGCTAGCCTCAATCGTCTCCAAGAGGAGAAGGCATCCCTTGAAGAGACCCTCGCCACACTGAGCACAGCATCGCTAACGCAGATACGCGATGATCTGCTCGCCCGGAGAGAAGAAATCGGAGGCGCAAACCTCTTTGCCGAAAAAGTGGACGCTGATGGAACACAACTAAAAGAGCTCGCCGATCTGGTGGAAGAGAAGGGACGCCCAGCAGTGGTCTTGCTCCTCACGCAAGCGGGCGGAAAGGGAATCGCTGTCTGCAAGGTAAGCGACGAATTACAAGTCAATGCCGGAGCGATCGTGCGCACGCTCACCGCGGAATTCGGCGGCGGCGGCGGCGGGAACCGCGCCTTTGCTCAAGGAGGAGGTCTGCGTGCAGACTCACTCGACCAGGCCTTAGGAAAAGGCGCTGAGGCGATTCGCAGCGCGCTCACGTAAAATGCCACTAGCTCCTCGCTATTGGGTGTGCGTAACCGGCCCCGCAATGTCGGGTAGACACGCTCGACTTTGGAGTAGCTGCTTGGATCCACTCGAACAACACGGCATTCTCAAGACCATACTCGCGCAGAGGCGCAGAGACGCTGTCAAGACCCAGACAAGAGCACAAACCTATATAGGGAACGGCACGGCATCAGCACAATAGACGTTAGGTTGTCCCCCTCTGCGCCTCAGCGTCTTGAGTAAGTGAAACGAACGGGTGAGAGGAGATCTTGGTCTTTCAACCAAGAGCCATAACACCCTTAGGACCCCAGGAAGACAGCCAAGGATCGCTAATCGATCATCCACCGAGGCGCACGGGCATGCACACGTAAAGGAAGCCCTCATCGAGTGGTGAGATCCCATCGCCCGTCGGCTCGATTAATCCAGCCTTCTCCGATGTTGCCAGCCACAACGCGATCTGCTCTGAGTCCATCCGCTTGAGAACGTCGATCAGATACTCGGCCTTGAATGATATCTCGATCGCCTCCGACGGGACCTTCGCCAAACGTACCCGCTCCTCCGCTTCGCCCTTCTCCTTGGAGGAGGAGTTCATCCGTGCGGCGCTCTCTTCATTCGTAACGCGGAAGGTCACCGCCCCCGATTCCTCGGCAGCCGTGATTTCGATCCGTTGCAAGCTCGCCAATAGCGCCTGCCTGTTGAACGTGAGGTCGATCGTATTGTCCTTAGGGATCACGCGGTCGAAGTCGGGAAACTCCTCGGCAATAGTCTTAGCGATGAACGTCACTCCACCAGCACGGAAGAATACCTGGCCGTCGCCGCGGTAAATCTCCACACTGGCGGCATTGATCTGCGAAAGGACGCGGTCAAGATCGCTCAACACGCCCGCCTCAATCAGAAACTCGCCCTCTTCGAGGATCTCATCCATGGGAAGGGTCTTCATCGACAGACGGTAGCCATTGGTGGCGATCATCTTCATCTCCCCGCCGCCGATGACAATGTCCACCCCGGTCAGACTGAGGCGTGTCGTCTCATTCACCTTAAGCGAGGCAAATGCCGTCTGCTCCAGCCCACGATGGAACTTCTGCACATCTATCTTTCCAATACGCTTTTCCGGGAGCGACGCAATCTCTGGATAGTCCTCCACAGGGAGGGTCGGCAGGTCGAACAGGGCCTCGCCGCAGCGAAGCTTGACCAGCGCGCCATCTCCCTCGCCTGTCTTCATAGTGATGCGGTCATCCTCGGGGAGGTGATTGGCGATCTGGGAGAGAATCGCTCCATTGAGGACCACTGCCTCATCTTCCCCCTTGTTCTCGATCGGCATCTCGCAATGGACTGCACGCTCCAAATCGGTAGCGTAGAGGCGAAGGCTGTCGCCGGAGATCTCCATCTTAAGCCCAGAGAGAATGGGCATACTGCTGCGCGTACCAAGTGCATAGCTGGCCAATTTCACGCCAAAGACCAACTCATCCTTCATGCTTACAAAGTCCATCGTTGTCCCCCTTTAGCGGCGTTCGTGATAATCTTAATCATACACCATTGCTGGCCGTTGCCAAAGCTTACAGGCCCAAGCACTCTAGGACCTCGTGTGCGATCTCATCTATTGTTGTCGTGGCATCGAGTAAATGTACGCTCGGATCACCGCGCGTCAGATCAAGATACCCCGTACGCACTCGCCGGTAAAACGCCAGGTCTTCCTGTTCGATCCGATCACGCACTTTTCCCCTCCGTTCCAATGCCTTCTCCGCAGGAAGATCGAGAAGGAATGTCAGATCAGGCTGCCGACCGGATGTGGCGATCTCATTCATCCGCCCAATCAGGGTGAGATCAAGGCCGCGTCCGTACCCTTGGTAGGCAAGGCTCGACAGGCGGTATCGGCTCGATACAACAACATGCCCAGCATTAAGCGCCGGTTCGATCACCTCCGCCGATAGCTGCGCGCGACAGGTGATGAACAACGACAGCTCGGATAACGGGAGCAGCTCCGTGTGCTCATTGGAAAGGATCACACTCCGCACCGCCTCACCAAGCGCAGTGCCTCCCGGCTCACGTGTCGTCGTAACCGGAAGATCCATCCCCTGCAAGTGTCTACCAAGGATTTCCACCTGGGTCGACTTCCCCGTGAAGTCGAGCCCCTCAAAGACGATCAGCTTCCTGCGTAGTTCGATCTTTCTCACCTCCGAAAAGAACGTGAATAAACACTAAGGCGGTTCCCACGCTCACGCAAACATCAGCAAAGTTGTTGACAAACAGCCCTCTAATCTCCAAGAAGTCAAGCACATAGCCGTACGCAAGTCGGTCTATCAGGTTTCCCACCGCGCCGCCAAGTAGCAACGCCAAGCCCGTTCCCATAATGACGCCTTGAGTCTTGTGCCGCAAGAGAAGAAAGACGATCACCGCCGAGACAACAATCGAAACTGCAAGGAAGAGCGCACCGCTGCCGGGGAAGATCCCGAGTGCACCGCCGATGTTGTGTACTCGTGTCAGTCGAATCGTCTGACCGATCAGAGGCCGTGACTCATAGAGCACAAGGTGTCCTCCCACCCACCATTTGAGGAGACGGTCGACCGCGAGGGCAGCAGCTGCGATGGTGAAGGAGGAAGGCCTGTTCATGATGGCAAAGCCTATCCACTCCCCGTAGATCGGTCAAGTGACAGATCGCGCGTCTCCTTGCAAACACACATCCAAAGATGTACGGTGTTGCAAATCTTGAAAGGCGCAGAAGGGAGGCTCCATGCGGCTTATCCGCTTTTTCGACCCAACATCGCAGCTACCCGTTTCAGGCACGCTGGAAGGGAATATGATTGTTTCGCCCTCCGGCAGGCTCCCTGTAGAAAAGGTGCACCTGCTCCCTCCGTGCACACCGACAAAGATAGTCTGTGTAGGGCGTAACTACGCAGCACACGCGAGAGAACTCGGTAACGATGTGCCGGAGCGACCGCTCCTCTTCTTCAAGCCACCGTCAGCGGTAATCGGACCGAATGATGAGATCGTGCTTCCAAGAAGCAGCCTTATCCATCACGAGGCTGAGCTCGCCGTCGTCATCGGTGTCCGCTGTCGCAATGTGTCAGCGCAGGAGGCGATGAGTGTTGTCCTCGGCTACACGTGCATGAACGATGTCTCCGACCGTGAAGCACAGAAGTGGGACAAGAATTGGGTACGCGCCAAGGGGTTTGACACATCCGCTCCGCTAGGGCCGATGATCGTTA